>Ga0256405_10003311_pt1 | contig 33612 bp, 35 predicted proteins | sample RumenRJG_02DNA_FD_189096 | JGI IMG/M metagenome (GOLD analysis project Ga0256405, IMG submission 189096) | Bovine rumen microbial communities from Lethbridge, Alberta, Canada - RJG_02 | ecosystem: Host-associated > Mammals > Digestive system > Stomach > Rumen | place: Canada: Alberta...
CTATTCGGAAAATATCAAAAAGACAAGAAATGGGAAAATTAGAGTTTATAAAGAAAGTAGATGTTTCTGAGATAGAAGCGCTTGAAAAAGAGTATGACGCCGCTTGGGAAAAGGCGAATGAGCTAAGAAAAAAATTACATAACCTAAAGCGGCAGCAGGCATTGCCGGTTTACCTGGAGGGACAATTCATAAAATACGAGGAAGACGGGTACACCCATTACGTGCATGTTAATTGGGTGTACGACTCATTCAGATACAAGAATTTTGATTATAGCTGCACAATCCGTGGGTTTGGGTTTGGTGGGGAATTTGCCGGATACTATGACGCCACGGATTGGGGCTGGAGCTATATGTATGAGCTTGACATCTTTTCGTCCTATGAAGAAGAATTCAGATTAAAAATAGACTCAATACAAGTTATTGACGAAGAGGAATTTACGTCTGCCCTTGAAAAAATGTTGAAACAAGTCAAAACACTGTCCCAAGAGCGGTTGGCGGAAAAAGATGAGGAATAGCATATTAACGGAAAAGGAAAAAGAACTCATCTCCCAATTCGGTTGCGACCTCCAAACCGGAAACCACCTTTTGTGTCCAAGAAGTGAGGAGTACTGGTCATTTGGGAAGGAATTTACGGAGGCGCGTGAGGCACCGGAACCGACCGAGAAACAGAAAGAGATGCTGGAATACTATCGCCAGTGTACCGATTATCATTATTGGAACAACCTGCCGGACGAACAGAAAATGTTTTAGTTTGGCACGGTTTTTGTATATAGATAGATGAAACTTTGAAAAACAAAGTATGGTAACAAAAAACGAAATTAAAGACATTATCAGGGCTCGTATTGAGCGTTTTAACAAGCTGTGGTTCAAGGCCTTGGGCTATACCTTTGAGGAAGAGCCGGAGATTGAACGGAAAAAGTACGAAGATGCGATGCACGAGTGGAATACAGACCTTAACCCGAAGCTCCAGGCTCGCTGCAAGGAACTTGGGTACGAGAACGACAATGAGTATCTGCATCATCTTTGGGACGGTGATGAGGAGCGCGACCCCATCGTCCAAGGCTATTGGGAAAAAAGACCGAGCTCGCCGGCTCCATTGTATGACTATGAGATGAGTGTCATAAACGAAGCCAAGAATATTGCGTTCTGGCTCATTGACACTTTCCCTGGTTGCGGGGAAGAAAAGTGGAAGGAGCTTGCCGGGGACGGAGATGCATTCGCTTTCGTTGACAAAATCAAAAGTCTTGGATATGACAAGTGGAACGATGGACATTCCGGCAACTCTGGCAGCATGGCAGTGCTTTTTGCTTATACCATGCTTTTCCAAACCGAGTTGTTCCCTTACCAGCATGGTGCGTTGTCTTACCTGGTTGGCGATACCGGATATTATGATGACCGTGGTGATGTTCATGCTGCGGTTGAGGCGTTTAAAAACAAAAACAAGGTTCAGTAAATAACGTAAGAATTATGACAATTAAAGATATTGAGGAGAGTGGCATGATTGCCTACAAATATATGGCCGGTTCCCATAGCCAGAACCTTAACGGGCCGGACAGCGATGTTGACTATCATGGAGTTTATTTCACTGATTTCACGAAACTTATCGGTCTCGGCAATGACTATGAGGAGGAAATCAGTGATGAGAGACATGATGAGACCTACCATGAGTTCGGCAAGTGGATGACACTCCTCAGCAAGGGAAACCCGAACGCGCTGGAGAGCCTTTTCGTTCCGGAGGGCATGGTTGTCGGGGATATCCACCCGGCAATCCGGGAGGTGCTTAAGAACCGCGACAAATTCGTTTCTAAGGAGGTTGTCAAGTCCCTTTCCGGCTACGCTTTCAACCAAATTAAGAAGGCTCGCGGTCTCGGCAAGAAGATTGTGAATCCGGTGACGGAGCGTAAGGATGTGCTTGACTTCTGCTACACCTTCAAGAACCAGGGAAGCCAGCCGATTAAGGAGTTCCTGGCGGAGCATCACCTTGACCAGCGTTATTGCGGCGTTGTGAATATTCCGAACATGAAGGATACCTACGGGGTTTATTACGACTTTGCTGCGTACTTTAAGTTTGAAGGGATTGATAGTGCTCTTGATAGGTATAGTATTCTGAAAAACTGGTATCGTGGCGGTGATTATGAATATACCCTCCGTAAGATTGAATATAGGATTGACAATAAAGAATTCTTCCACTATTCCGGCATCGTTTACCCGGAAGATATTGAGAAGTCCAACGAAGTCCGTCTTTCTTCCATTCCTAAGGGTGAGAGACCGATTTGCTTCATGACCTACAACAAGGATGCCTATACCTGCCACTGCCGCGAGTACAAGGAGTACCAGGAGTGGGTCGCGAAGAGGAACCAGAAGCGTTACTCCAAGGCCGTTGAGGCCGGCTACAACCAGAAGAACATGTGCCACTGCGTGCGTCTTCTCACGATGGCCAAGGAAATCAGCGAGGGCAAGGGTTTCAACCTCTGGAGAACCGATGACCGTGATTTCCTCATGGGCATCAAGAACGGGGACTACACCTACGAGTACCTTATTGACTACGCCGAGAAGTTGCTGGCCGACGTGAACGAGAACCTGCCGAAGAGCAATCTCCCGGACGAGGTTGACAAGGATTTCGTCAACGGCCTCACCGTTTATTGCCGTGCCAAATATTACGGGCTTGACACATAGTTCGGCGCGGTTTTTGCATATCGTATCAGTTAAACTTTTTTAAGAAACATTATGTTAGGAAAAATTTTGAGTTTCATTATCGGTCTTGTGGTGACCGTCATTTTTGGCCTCACTTTCATCGGGGCCATGTTCAGCACCTGGGTGGACGGCCGCGCCGAGAAAAAGGCCGAGCTGTACAAAGTGGAGCGCATCATGAGCGAGTATGAGATGAACGCCAGGGAGCCCGCGGGGGTATTGGTGCGGTGCCCTATTTGTGAGAAGGATTTCATAAAGGGGAAAAGCGATTTCTGCTCCCCCCAGCATGAGAAGGAGTATTGGGAGATGGTCGAGGCCTGGAAGACAATCCAGGGTGTGCGTAGAACCAGTAAATACTAACGGTTAAGGAGAATTTGCCATGTTGATTTTCAGGCTCATAAAATTTGTCGTCAAGCTCGTCTTTGAGATTGCGCTTATCTTGCTCGGAATCGCGCTGCTTATCGGTTTGCTGGCCGGCTAAACATTGGTGACCATGGGATTGAGAAAAAGAATACTCGCGGACCTGGACAGGAGGTACGGTGACGCGTTCGCTTTCATCGGGAGGGTTATGGAATCCTGTGAGACCGCCGCGCAGCTGGAGGTCGCCACGCGTTGGGCGCTCGGTTTCATTGACCGGTCCCGGGAGTTTGAGTTGGGGAAGCGTGCCTTGTCCGGCGCTGATGCCGTGCACGGGTTTTTCCTGGGCGAGCGGGACATCATCATCTTCACCGCTAAGGGGCTGGCGGAAAAATATCCCGGGCCGGCCCTTGACTTTCAGGACGGGAAACGGTAGGTTATAGTGCGAAAAAATTTAAGGAATATGAATTTGAAAGAAAAGAAAACAGGTTTTATAAGCGGCGACCGCACGCTTAACAGTTATTTCAAGGAAATCAACCGCTACAAGGTCCTGACGGCCGCGGAGGAGTCCGAGCTCGTCAGGAGGATGAACGGGGGCGACGAGTCCGCCAGGGACCGCCTCATAATGTCCAACCAGCGTTTTGTCTACGCCGTGGCCAGGAGATACGCCAACGCGGACAATGTGCTTGACCTCGTGAGCGAGGGGAACATAGGGCTGATGACGGCCCTTGAGACCTATGACCTCGCCAAGGGGACCAGGTTCCTCTCGCACGCCATCTGGTACATCAGGAGGCAGATAAACGCCTACCTGAACAGCGAGAACCTGCTCATCCGCAAGACCAACAACACCAAGACAGTGTACAAGCTCTCCAAGATTAAGGACAAGTTCTACGCCGAGAACGGCCGCTACCCGGACGTCGATGAGATAGCCGCGGTGCTTGAGGCCGATTACGGGCTCAAAATCAAGGACACGAGCGACCTGCTTGACGTGTCCACAATCTCAATCAGCACGTGCTTTGACGACGAGGACTCCAGGGCGTTTGAGAACAGCCCGTACTTCACCGAGAGGACGGCCGTTGACAACGATTACCTGCCTGATATGGACAGGGAGTTCAACGCGGTCGTGAGCGGTGGCCTCCTGTCCGGCCTCACCGACAGGGAGAGGGTCATAGTCAACATGGCCTACGGGATAGGTTACAACAAGGAGTACACCAACGCCGAGATAGGCGAGGAGCTCGGGATGACCGGCGAGAGGGTCCGCCAGCTCAAGAAGGGCGCCATTGAGAAAATGCGTCAGGTGGCTGTGGCTGAGAACCTTAGTTTCTAAACTACATTCGAAATAGTCGATTTCATACCCGATATGTGCCAGTATATCCGCTTCGATGTGAAAATGTGCTGATACGGAAAATCCCGGGCCAGAGGTCCGGGATTCGTCTTATTGCTTGTCGGTTGAGAGCATCGCGTTCAGCTTGTTCCTCTCCTTGGGGGTGAAACGGTAGATTCCCTTCTTGTTCGGGGTCTTCTCGCCTTTCGCCTTCTTGTAACCCAGGCCCCGCGCGGAGTCCTTGTCCTTGTTCGGCCAGAGTTTGTAGTAATAGTGGGCCGCGTTGACCGCGTCGTTGTTCAGACGGTCCATCAGGGTCTTCTCGGAGCTGCTCTTCTTCTCGCCGCTACCCTTCTTGCCTTCCTTACCCTTCTTGCCTTTCTTCCAGCCCCCCTTCTTCTCGGAGAGTATGCGGGAGACGGACTCGCGGGCGTACGCCTCGGCCAGCATCCGGAGCTCATCCAGCCCCGCGGCCTTATCACTGGTTATCCCCGCCGGGTCCTCGTCGTCCTTCTCGTCCCTCCACACGGGCTCATCCTCAACGTCAGGACCCTCGTAGCGGCTCCTCCTGGATTCGGGACGGTCATTCTCGTGCCAGAACTCGTTCCCGTCACCAATCTCGTCGTTCTCGGACCCGTCCTCAAAATAGTCCTCGTCGTTGACACCGTAGAGGTCATTGTGCCATCTGGGCATATCCACCTCGCCGAGAGCCTCGCGGACAAGGCCCTTGATATAGTTGCTTAGCTGCTTTTTCTCATTGATAGTCATAATAAAGGAATTCTTTGCTTATAAATAGTGTTTCCGGCGCGTTTTTTCAAGGAAAAAAGCCGTGAAAAGTTGGATTTAAGAAAAAAAGTTGGTATATTAATGTTACCGCGCGGGTATTGGCACGGTATTTGCATATAACAGTATATATCACAAGGAAGTTTAACCTTTTAAAGTTTAGAGATATGAGCACCATGATTTACGACAAGAACATAGCCCTCACCGAGAACGGGGCCTTCTCATTCGCGACCGCCGGCAAGGCAATCATTGACCAGTTCGCCCACGCGGGTACCGCCATCGGGCGCCCCATAGAGACCGTCTTCGCGGAGCAGGCCAGCCTGTGGGAGGAGGACCCCGAGTCCGCACTGCGTTTCCCCTTCTACCTCCGTCTCGTGACCAGGAGGATAAAGGTGAGCGAGAGCACGAGGACCGAGCTTGTCCAGAAGGGCGCCGGCCTGAGGGACGAGGCTTTCAAGCGTATCCTGTGGGTGGCGTACAACCATCCTGAGGCTTTTGAGCGCAACGTGTGGCTCCTGCCCGTCGTGGGTTCCTGGAAGGACCTCTGGACCCTGATGCTGCTTGACATGGAGAACAAGAACAGGATTGACAAGTCCTTCATGTTCAGTGTCATGGCCGCGGGACTTGATGACGCCACGCAGTGCGACCTCATCCGCAAGTATATGCCGGCCATAAAGGCCACCGGAAAGTGCAAGACCGACAGGGCGAAGACACTCAATGTCCTCGCCAAGGCTTTCGCCGCTTTCCTGGGCCTGAGTGTCAAGGAGTACCGCAAGATGAAGGCCTCCGGCACCGCGCACGATTTCCAGAAGCTCATCTGCTCCAGGTCGTACGCGGAGATTGACTGGAAGACGATACCCGGAAGGGCTCTCTCCAAGCTCATCGGCGGGCGGTTCCTCGGCAACCACGGTCTCACGGAGGATTACCTCAAGTGGGTCATGGACCAGCCCACCGTCAAGTTCACCGGCTATGTCTACGAGCTCGGGAAGAGGCTTGACGCGATGGGGAGGAACCTCTCAATGGTTAACGCCCCTTCCAAGGCGGCCGCGATTTACACCGTCAACAAGCAGTTTGACGGGCTGATTGAGCTCGCCAAGAAGGACCGGGGCGGCTTGAAGGGCAATGTCCTCTGCGCGCTCGATACCTCCGGCTCAATGTCCTCACCTGTTGATGGTGTCCCGGGACTCACCTCCTACGACGTGTGCGTCTCCCTCGGTATCTACTTCGCTGAGCTGAACGAGGGTTACTTCCACAATGTTGTCGCCATGTTTGATAGCGACTCGCGTGTCATGAAGCTTTCCGGCACCTTCGCCGAGAAGTGGCAGGCAATCCGCGACGCGACCACCGCTTGGGGCTCAACCAACTTCATGTCTCTCGTGAGGCTCCTTGTTTCCGAGAGGAAGAAGCACCCGGACATTCCGGAGAGTGAGTTCCCCCAGACCCTGCTTGTCGTCTCCGACATGCAGTTCAACCCGACCGGAAGATGGAATTATCGCGCGGAGCGTGAGACCACCAACCAGGAGGAGGCCAGGAGCATCCTCCGCGAGGTGTTCAGCGACGAGTTCGTTGACAACTTCAACTTCATCTGGTGGTATTGCGCCTCCCGCGCGGGTGCCGGTCATGACGTGCCCGCCACGATGGACCAGGGAGGCAACTACATGCTCAGCGGGTTTGACGGCTCAATCGTGACCCTCCTGCTCGGCGGCGAGGGCATGGACACCGCCGACGGGAAGCCCCTGACCATGGAGGACATGGTGAACAAGGCGCTTTCCCAGGAGATTTTCTCTTTCGTGAGATAATTCCGGGGAAGCCCCTATTTATAAACCGGGCGTTTTCGCCTATAACACTTTAAAACATGAGAACAATGAAGAAGATTCTTTGTGGAGTCACGCTCGTTCTTGCCATGGCCCTCGCCGTCTCATGCGGCACAAGGCAGCCCAAGAACGTCGTTGAGGAGGAGGCTGTTGAGACCGTCGACTCTGTTGAGGTGGCTGTTGACACACTCCAGGTAGCCGAGTAAGAACACTGACTACATAATTGTGGGGGCGGGTCCGCGTGAGCGGGTCCGTCCTTTTTTTGCCCGCCTTATCCTGTCCTGGCACTATTTATAGTGAATAAAAGAAGGAAAGAGAATGAGGCATTTGTTGAATTTCACGGTTGACATGTCAGGTTTCGACCCGTCAAAACGCTACATGCATGAGTTTGACACGGTTAGCGAGTTTGACGAGGCATATAACGGCGAGGCGTATGAGGAGCCATGGGTATCGGCGGTCCGCGAGGACGAGGGTGTGGCGTACAACAAGAGGATTGTCACGTCCATAACCCTGTACAGCCTTGAGTGGGTCACGGACGTTCCCGCGTCAGGTGGCGTGGCGGACAAGGGCAACTGCGCCTACACCGTCATCGGGCACCGTACGGACGGGAGCGACTCCAACATCACGAGAATGTGCGTGGTCACGGGCTCGCTTGCGGTGGAGCCCTCCGAGAACCCTGAGAGGCACACGGCGGGGAACCTCACTCTCACCTTCACCTACGGGGAGCTCAGCGTGACCGGTCAGGTGGCGGTGTACCAGGCGGCCTACGTGCCTGTCGTCGTCCTGACCGCGGTGACCCTGGACGAGGTCTACTGGGTGAAGGACATACCGTCCACCGGAGGCACGGCCGACTCGGAGAACTGCATATATGTCGTTACGGCCCGCTTCAGCGACTCCACGACATCAGACGTGACGGCATCGGCGACCGTGACCGGCTCGCTTGTCGTCCCCGCGACCTCCGAGGAGGAGTACCACAGCGCCGGGACGCTCACGCTCACGGCCTCTTACAGCGGTTTGACCGGAAGCGTGCAGGTCACCGTCTACCAGGAGGGCACGGTGATAGACTACTCCACGAGATATCTCACACTTGACGTAATTGACGACGGCACCATAAACTGGTCTACCGTCGGCAACACACCAAGGACAATCTCATACAGCCTTGACAGCGGCGCGACCTGGACGGAGATAACGTCAACGGCGGCCGGTGTGCCCATTTCCGTCTCGGCGGGGGACAAGCTCCTCGTCAAGGGGACGAACACGAGCTACGCGACCTCGAAGGGGAACTACTCATGTTTCGCGGGAGGCACCTCATCCTTCAACGTGGAGGGCAACATAATGAGCCTCATCTACGGGGACAATTTCATCGGGAACACCGCCATGACCGGGACCTACAACTTCTGCTCAATGTTCAAGATGACGAGCGCGGTCTCGGCCGAGAACCTGGTGCTGCCCGCCACGACCCTGACGCCGCATTGCTACCGCGCGTTGTTCGCCAACAGCCCGTCGGTGGAGGTCGCCCCCGAGCTCCCCGCCATGACCCTCGCGGACAGCTGCTACAAATACATGTTCCAGGAGGCTTCAATAACGACAGCCCCGGACCTTCTTGCCCCTACATTGGTTGTGAGTTGTTACGAAGGTATGTTTAATAAATGTTCTAACCTTAATCATATCAAGTGTATGGCCACCGACCTGTCCCCCATGTCGGCCACGACAGCGTGGACCGAGAACGTGGCAAACACCGGTATATTCATCAAGAAGGCCGATGTCGAGTGGGTGCGCGGAAATGACGGTATACCGACGAAATGGACCGTCAGCGAGGAGGGCGCCAAGAAACCGAACATCTCTTGCGACGGTTTGTATATTACAGTCACGCCACAGACACAAGGGGCGACCACTTATTATCGCCTAAACCAAACGGGAACATACGCGGAATATATCTCGCCGATATCAATATCCGCCGACACGATTATTGAGACCTATTCCGTGTACAGCGGGAGCACGAGCTTGACCGCCTCGGCCACATGTATTTACGATGACGGTATAGAGGAGCCGGCCATTTACTGTGATGGAGAGCATATCACCCTTTCTTGCGATACCGGTGGTGCCACTATTTACTACAAGCTTGACCACGCGGCGACCTATACCGAATATGACCAGGCGATTCCAATCACTGCGGACACGTTTATAGAGGCATATTCTGAGATTGACGGAAGACAGAGCCAGGTTGTTTCGGCTAACTGTGAGTACGATGACAGCATTAAGGCTCCGGATATTGAATGTGACGGTATTGAAATCACCATAACGTGCCCAAGTACCGGCGCAAGCATATATTACAGACTTGACCAGGAAGACCCGTACGAGGAATATGATTTGCCGATAACGATTACCGCGGATACATTTGTTGAGGCTTATTCCGTACGTGATGGTGAATCCAGCACGACCGTAAGCGCGACGTGTATTTACAATCCGGAACACGATTACAGCCAGGATTACTTAACACTCAGAGTATTAAGCCCTGGTATTATTCCTTGGAGTGTTGTTGTTGACCAATCTCCCGCGGCTGATGCCCGTGCAATACAATATAGCATAAATGACGGACCGTGGATATCAATCACCGCTGCCTCGTCAACAAAAATAGATGTGGTTGCGGGTGACGTCGTAAGATTCAAAGGAACGAATAACAAGTATTGCGACGGAAACAACAAGAGTTATAACGGCTTTGATTGTTACAACATGTCAAATGCCGCAACATATAATGTTGAAGGTAATGTGATGAGTTTGGTGTATGGGGACAATTTTGCTGATAAAGTTGAATTGCCCGCCGGAAGCACTTTCACTTTCAATTCATTGTTCAGGCGTGCGAATGTTATTTCAGCCGAAAACATGGTATTCCCCGCCACGGCATGTACGGCTTCCTGTTATCGTGGTATGTTCTCCAAGAGCCCTACACTTGTCACGGCTCCGAAAATATTACCGGCCGCAGTGTTGGCGGACAGTTGTTACAAATACATGTTTGAGGATTGTAGCGGAATACAAAGCGCGCCAGAACTCCCTGCCGATACAATGGTTACCAGTTGTTACGAGGCGATGTTTACGGCCTGTACAAATCTTAACTATATTAAATGTATGGCAGTTAGCGGGTTTACAGCTAACAAGTGTAAATCAAATTGGGTCATCGGCGTCGCCCCTTCTGGTACATTTGTGAAAAACAGTGCTACTACAACCAGTAAATGGAGTAGCGGAAACAACGGAATTCCTACCGGTTGGCTTGTTTATGATGATGTTGCGGTCTCAGTTCCGGTAATCACCTGCGACGTTAACAATGTCGTGACGATAACTTGCGACACCCAGGGGGCCACGATTTATTATAAATTAAACGAAACGGGTGATTATTCGGCATATACTGCCACATTCACCATAACCGCGGATACTGTCGTTGAAGCATATTCCGAATTAAGCGGTGAGGTGAGTAGGACGGTGACCCAGACCTGCGAGTACATAAGCGATGACCCGTACGAGTACTCAAACAGGAACCTGAGCAAGTGGCAATACAACAACCAGGAAGTTGAGACCCCGTATTCCGTTAACAGAATTGACGGACATTCAGCGAGTTACGCCAAGGGCACGTTCAACTTTGAGACCGGATTCGCGTTGAAGGAAGCCCAGCCGACGTACCTATGGTTCCAGCACGCAGACCAATCAGCCACTATCTACATTGATAACGTGCAGGTTGAGAAGCACTGGGGAGGCTATACCGCGTTCTTCGTTGATATTTCAAACTTCGTACACAGCGGCCACAACAACTTGAAGGTCGCCCTTAAGAACAACGAAGGAAACAACCTCGCCCCTGCCGCCGGTGACTTCAACTTCAACGCCACGCTCGGTAATGTCAAGCTCTACACCAGCCCTTACCTTCCGGCGATGAACTACGGTTATGACGGATTCCACGTAACTTCCGATGTCGCAGCCTCATCAGCTACGATATATGTGAGGACCACCATTCCTACCGGCGCCGTTGTTACCTGCGAGATTGACGATGGAACATATCATTACGGGACTAGCGCCAACAGCACGGGTGACGAGATGATATTCAGCGCCACGGTGGTCAACCCCCATCTCTGGAACGGTCTTTCTGACCCGCACCTTTACAATATCACAATGGAGATTTACCACGACGGTGACCTCTATCACAGATATGTAAGGCCGTACGGACTCAGGTTCTACGAATATGTGATTAACATGACTTCCGGCGACGGGACATACACCGGTTTCCTGCTCAACGGACAGCCTTACCTTCTCCGTGGCTGCTGTATGCACGATGATATCGCCGGAAAGGCCAACGCGCTGAGTGATGCTGACTACGCAACGACGTTTGCCACAATCCAGGAGCTTGGTTTGAATTTCCTCCGTCTCGCCCACTACCCGCACCCGAAGGAAACCTACGACTGGTGTGACAGACTTGGTATCATAGTTCAGACAGAGGGTCCTTGCGTCAATAAGATGCAATCAACGATGCCTACTGATTACTATGACCATTTGAATACTCAGTATGACGAGATGGTCAACCAGCATTACAATCACCCATGTATCGTGTTCTGGGGACTTTCCAATGAAACGACAACCGATGATAAAGAATTTGCTCATGATAAGATTAATGGTTATATTGCGAGAATTAGAGCATTAGATTCAAGCCGTCTTATTGGATATGTTATGGCACAAAATCCTGGTACTGACCCTAGTGCTTATTATAACAACCCTGATGCTGACTGGTTCGGTTGTAATATTTACGATGGTTGGTACACGGCACAGAATTCAAACAACCCGACAAGCTCACTGAACACTCGTGTAAGGAACGTTATAACGAACAAGAGTAAGATTTTGTGCTACTCAGAATATGGTTGCGGTGGTACGCAGCATTGCCACTCTGATGAGCCTCTGACAACGACAACAAGGGGTAATAATCCCCGTCATGACATTGAGTACATGATGTGGCTCCACGAGGGACAGATTGCGGCGATAAAGAACTTCCCTCAGTTGGCGTTCACCTCGCAGTGGCAGCTGTTTGACATAGCCGTGGCCAACAGGAACGAGGGTTACACGGTATGCCTTGACGGGGAGAATACTTCTACGGATGACGAACTCAGAAGATTGAACGACAAGGGTCTGGTTGAGAGGGACCACGTTACCAAGAAGGACCCGTTCTACCTCTACAAGGCCTGGTGGAACAAGACCGACAAGTTCGTGCATATCTGCGGCAAGGATTACACCAAGACCGTGGACAGGGTGATAAAGTGCTACACCAACGACGCCAACGCCGGGAAGCTCTCACTCTATGTGAACGGCACCTTCGTGGAGGAGACGACCGTGACGGACAATATCGCCACGTTCACCGCTTATAGCTTCAATTCCGGCGACATCGTCAGGGTTGACGGCGCGGCGAGCACTGACACGTTCACGTTCGCCTGACCGGGAAAATTAAAAGGATGACACGGGTCCGGAAACGGGCCCGTTTTCTCTTTTCCGGGCTATTTATAGGGAAACGCTTGACTATGTTGACAGGAAGAACAGATTACCTTCACAGATACGAGGCCGACAGCGCCTTCACGCCCGATTATGAAGGCTCATACTATCACGAGCCTTGGGTCTCCTACACAATTGAGAACAAGGAGGTCCATTACAACAAGAGGTCCACTTATTCGGTGGCCATCACATACACCGACAGGGGACACGCGGCCTCGCCGGTCACAAGGACCTACACCGGGAGCCAGGGCTCGCCAATCCGGTTCGAGACACTTCCCGCCCCGGAGCCGTGGGACGAGCATGAGTTTCTCGGATGGGCCACGGTTGAGTGGCCCACCTACGCGCAGGTCCAGACACCCGGCTTCCTCACACCCGGAGGGTCAGAGACATCCGCGGATTCCGACACCACCCTTTACGCCGTGTATTCCACCACCTTCCAAGGACTTATCAATGAGGGATATGTGGATGTTGACCTTAAGGCGGGGGAGACGTCCGATTTCGGTCTTGGTGTGGGGATGTTCACCCGCGCCAACGGCTACCCGAAAGAGCTGGTGGTTGATTTCATGGATGTCTTCAATTCGGAGACGGGTAAAAGGGTATCCAAGACGGGGGTTGTCGGCGAGGGGACGCTTCCGAACATATTCCTTTTCCCTTACCACGAGACGGTGACCGGCACGGGAAAGGAGATGTGGCTGACCCCGGACGAGTGGTATGACCTATACAATGGCACGCTTCTCTCCCACGGGCCCGTAGGCTCACAGTTCCGCGGGATTGACTGGTCCGGAAAGGACTCAATAACAATCAAATACGGAAGCCATGGTGTCGGCACCGAGACTTTCGGTCCCTGGTCCCCCCGTGTGGTCAACATTTATTTTGAGAGCGGGTCCTACTGGTACATGAACAAGACATTCGGCAGCTCATACAACGGGTGCGGTGCCGAGATTATAAACTTCTCCAAGAACGGGGGCGGAAAATTGCCTGTCGGAAGCTCGTCACAGCCACATATGGGTCTCAACGCGGCTTTTGAGTGCGCCAAGAACCTGAAGGAAGTTCACGGTCTCGAGACGAACGCCACCACCGAGACGAGCGCCACCACCGTGTGGTCATACACCTTTGACGGGTGCTTCGGTATAGAGACCATCCCCGCGTCAGATTTCGGCACGGCCATAACCGTCGTGAACTCAATGCTGCAGACCTTCAACAGGTGTTATGAGCTTCAGGAGATTGAGCCCGTGCTCTTCGTGTCCGCCGTGACCGACACTAACGCCACGTTCAGCAGTTGCCCTAAACTTGACACGATGTATCTCCATGGCATAAACGCGCTCCGCAATAAGCCCGACCCCAATGACGGCACCGTGTTCCCCAACCCGTCCGGCGTCACATGGTGGCTTGAGGGGACGAACCTCTCCCAGGCGAGTGTTGATTATATCGTGGCGAACCTTTACGAGTGCGGGATTCCCGCCGACCCGGACTTTGAGTACAAGAAGATAAACTTCCCGGCCAGCGCCACCCTCTCAAGCGGGCAAATCACGAGGCTGAGGAATAACGGTTGGATTCCGTATATCGCCGGTGTTGAGCAGGACATCGTGTAAAGAGAGCCAGGAGTATAAAACAAACGGACCCACGAAAGTGAGCCCGTTTTTTATATGTCTTTCTTATCCTATCCCATAACGTTCATCAGACCGCCGTCAAGGTCTTTTTGGAGCTGCTCAAAGAATCGTCTCTTGCTCTCGCTGACCGCCCCGGCCCTCGCCGCGCGGACAATGTCATATACGGTCTCCTCGTTCACCGGTTGTCCCGCGGGCGACGCCTGTGTCATCAACGCGTTCCTGAACTCCCCGTACATGTCCCACAGGCATTCCGGCATCTGCTCCTTGAACCCGTCCTCGTTCCCGTCGACAAGGCACTTCCTTATCGCGGTGCCCGATATCCCCGCGGTGTTCCCTATGTTCCCGCCCTCGGCGTCCATGTCCTTGTCAAGCCCGATGACCTCAAAGTTGTCAACGAGATTGAAGTCCGGCCCGTATTTGGCTATTATGTTCTCATAGGACGGTTTCCTGTCCGCCCCTGTCGTCCAGGTTATGGGTTCCATTCCCCTCTCTCTGACGGCCTCCACCCAACAGTCAAGGGACGGCCTGGCAATCGGTATGATATCGGCTATAAGGTCACCGTACGCGGACTTGAGCCTGTTAAACATCTCCTCCTCAACCTCTCCGTTGAAAGGATGACCGGCTATTGACTTGGGTGTCTTTCCGGCCATGACGGGGCAAATGACGGTCCTCAGACCCCTCTCCGCCGCGGCCTGGAGGTTGCTCAGGTGACCGAGATGGAATGGCTGGAAACGCCCCGTATAGACGTTCACGGGCATCCTGCCGCCGTACCTGTCCCCGGTCTCCTCATTGACGCGTCTTCCGGCCCGTGACGCGTGCCTGAAAGCCCTGCGGAGCGTGTTGGCTACGGCCGCCTCCGAGATGGTGTACGGGCTCTTTTCCCTTTCCTCCTCGTCATCCTCCTTGGTGACCTCCCCGGCCGACTCAACGACCGCCTTGGCGACCACGGCCCACGCCTTCGGGTCCTTTCCCCCGCTTCTCACGAGCTTGATGAGGGCTACCGCGGCGCCCGGTTTCCTGAGCGTTTTGGCTATGACCTCGCTCTGGAACTCCAGTGACCTCTCCGGTATCCCGGCGATTCTCCTCAGCAGCCCCATGTCCTTCCCGGCGGTGTCAACGGTCTCTTTCCCGTCATCCTTAAGCGCCCTGTGGACAGCCACGACCTCGTTCAGGGTCTGGCCGTAGCTCTCGTCCCTCAACATCATGTCAAGCCTGGCCGCGGACCCCTCCTTTCCCAGGAGAAGCCCCAGGACCGCCCTCACGAACCCCTCGGTCGGGATGAGCCTTCTCAATACCCTGGACAGTCCCTTTCCCATGTCTATTCCGTCTCCCATATGTTTGCCAAAAGTGTTTTATTGTAATATAAATAGCCGTGAAACCCCGTTTTTCGTTTGTTTTTCCCGGTTTATTTTTGTACTTTAGTGATGAGGGAATATAACAGGATAAGGTTTAACAATTAAATGGATTTTTCAAAGGGGCAAGAGATTCTGGAAAGATACGGGCTGGCGTCAATGTCACTTGAGCCCGGGGAGCCGCTGATGATGGACACCGTTTTCGGAGATTGCGATTGCGACCCCCGCTTCATCGGGCCGAGACCCCGCCATTGGGAGCTGGTGTTCAGGGTTGACGACGGGAGGTTCGAGAGGCTCGTGTCGGCCCTGAGGCGGTCTGAGGAGGGGGACACGGAGAACGCGCCAAGCGGCCCCGTACGCGAGAAGGAGGCGTATTGGTCGCCCGAGATTGACCTGGTCGATTTTGAGTGGGAGCTCGAGACACCGCACGGAAGATATAAGATAAAACACAGATAATGGATAAGATTATGGATGACATGAACGCGACGGAATTTTGCGAGAATTTTCCCACGGCGGACAAGGGTACCGTGGAGCTGAAGAGTCTTACCGCCCAATCGGGTATAGGGGCATATGCTTGGGATTCAGGCAACTGGAATTCCCTGTGGCTGGAACATGTGGACGCCGGCGAGCTCGCGAGACGTGTGGCCGGGGAGGTAAAGGGACAGCTCGACAACATCGTGAGGCCTGAAATCGAGGGAAAGTACAAGTTAAAGCACAGATAGAAGTAAAAAGTTATAAACATTTTAAACACAAGACATTATGGGAAAGTTTGAGGAAATTTTGACAACCACCGGTGACGCTGTCCTTCAGAAGCGCGCCAAGAACCTGGCCCAGGCGACCAAGGAGACCTTTGAGGACGAGAAGCGCGACCTTGAGAAGCGTATCCGCAAGATTGAGAACGACATCATCTCCATGGAGGACCTCTCCATCCGCTCGACGCAGGCCCTTGTCGTGGGCGAGGACCTTGACACCGCGGCCTGGGTGAGGAAGCGCGTGAACCTGGCGCTTGAGCTCCGCGACCTGAACATTGAGCTTGACACCGTGAAGAAGCTCATCGTGGAGTATTTTGACTAAGCCGGCGACAATGAGAACGATGAGGGAATACCTCTCCACGGCTGAGGGTGTCGGCCAGATGTGGGAGAAGGTCAACGGGGTGCTTGACAACTTTGATTTCAGCGCCGTGAGGAGAACCATGACCATCCTTGACTGGGGCTGGGCCTGCGACCGTGATGAGGCCGAGGGGCTTGAGGAGGAGGGCTGCCGGGTAAAGTGGCCGGAGGACGGCGAGGACACGTGCCTGTACTATCCCGACTACCCGCAGATTTACAGGTTCGCCAGGGACCTGATAACCAGTACCGTAAGGGACATGCCCGATGACGAGGGGAGATGGTCGTCATCAACCGGGGGGTTCAAGGTTGAGGTGGTAATCGCCAGGGACGAGGACACGGAGGGTTACGGGAGCGGTGTCGTGGCCGACGAGCCCGACGACTTTGAGCACCGGGTGGACATCACGCTGTATTTCATCGCCGCGGAGAGCGCGTCATATTAAACGCCATGTATATAGAGATAACGTTTTTCGCCCTGTTGAGCACGCTGCTGCTCTTCGGCTTCATAATCCTGGGGGTCGGCAAGTTCGGCCTCCTGGGCTCCTACTCGGCCTACTCCTCCAAATGGGGAAAGGCGGTGCCGATGAACAACATGAACCTCTGGACCATGGTCACGCTTGTCGCGGCCTTCGCCTTGTGTCCCGCCCTGCTTGAGATTGGGGCGGCGTCGGCCCTTCAGTTCCTTGGGTTCCTGACGCCCGTCTACCTCATAGTGGTCTCGCTGACCCCCGACTGGCAGACAAACAGGACACAGTACATAATCCACATGGTCTTCGCGGCGCTCTGTTTCGCCGGGGGGCTGGCCTGGATGCTCCTGGTCATGCGGGGTTTTGGAATCCTGTGCGGCGTGGCGGCGTTCGTCCTGGCCCTGGCCCTGCTGAGCGGCACGCAGAGGTCGTCGGCGGTCTTCTGGACGGAGATGCTCATGTTCGCGTCGGTCTATCTCGCGGTCCTTCTGGCCGTGTTGTGACGCGTGAAAAGACAAAAAACGGGGGCGTGACCGTCCCCGTCTTTTTTATTCCTGTTCCTCCCTGGTCTCCCCGCCGTTTTCCGCGGGTTTTTTCTTGTTTCTCCCAATCTCAATCTGGGCGTTGCCGTAGCTGGCCTTGATTTTCGCCCCGCTCTCAACAAACCTGGGGATATTCGCCGTGGTGAAGAGAAGCCAGGTCCCGCCGAGTATCAGTCCCGCGGCCTTGAGCACGCTCGGGTCTATTATGCCGAGGGGCGGGACAATGAAGCCGGCGACAAGCAATCCTATGGATAGCAGGAGTATGATGTAGAGGCCTTTAGGCATGCCCCACATGATATCTTTGACAATCTCTCCCATAACCTTGTCTCTTTTGTCTATTATAAATAGTTTTCCGTGTTAAAAAAGCGGCTTCAGCCATCCGTTTTTACGAGGCGTCCTGGATGGTCCAGTTATTGGGGATACCAGCATTACCTCTCGGATATCCTCCCGTTCCCACAACAATGTTCGGGCTCTTTACAAATGTTCCCGATACTGTCTGAACGCTTTCAACCCACCTGTATAAGCAAGCGTTCGCGGAGATATCTTCCGCAAGACATTTAATATGATTTAAATTGGTGCAACCTCTAAACATACCGCCATAACAAAAATCAGTCAATGTTGTGGCTGGCAAATCGGGCGCGGTTGTTAAAGATGTACATCCGATAAACATGTTGTTATAGCAATAATTCGCAAGGGTGGTAACGGATAATACGGGCGCGCCTGTTAATGAGGTACAATTTTGAAACATGGTCGAATAGCAGCTACTTGCTAATGTTGTTGCCGGTAAAACGGGTGCAGTTGTTAATGATGAACAGCCGTTGAACATAAAAATATAACACTCGGATGCCATCGTGAGAATAGGTAAATCAGGAACAACGGTCAATGCCGTACAACCCTGGAACATACTCCTACAGGCGTTTGCCTTGATTGTACCCGCCGAACCGCCCAATGCGCCCGTCACGCCTGTTAGCGAGATACAATTGGTAAATGTACTTGCCAATCCGTTTTGACCGACATTTCCGTCAATAATCAAAGAAGTGGATGTCAGTGAGGAACAATTGTTAAATGTGCTTACCATACTGTAATCACCCACATTGTTGAAATGCATCGTTGGCATGGTAACCAAAGAACTGCAGCCATTAAACGTGTTGGTCAAAGCTTCATTGCCAATATTATACGCCAAAATGGTCGGTGGTGTAACAAGAGACTTGCAGTTATAAAAAGCAAAACGATACATATTACTTCCTATTGATACATCAGAATCACCAAGCGTTATCGGATTATCATTTTTATCAGTGATTTTTACCAACGCCTGGCAATTGTTGAATGTGTTGTTAAACGCCTCCCGGCCCACTCCCGTAATAGAGTTCATCGTAATGGCGGAAAGTGAAATGCAATCCTTGAACATGTTAATACAGCAAAAATCGCTCACCGTACCAAGTTCAAATGCCGGCGCGCTCGTCATCGCTGCACAACCTTCAAACATGTTCCTAAGCGCCTCTGCAGAAGCCGTCTGTCCTGAAATGGTGACGGGCGAGGTAGGACCCTGAAGTGATGTACAGCCATAAAACATGGCCCTCAACGCACTGTTTCCGGTCTTCAATTCCACAACGCTTTCCATTGTGTAATTCGTGATTCCCGCGCAGTTTTGAAACATATAGGCGCAAGACCCATCGACAACTGATTTGAATTTCAAAACCGGAATGGTAGTTAAACTCTTGCAATTGTTGAACATGCTATTATAACAATTTGACGTTAACGCCGAGGCGGGCAATTCAGATGTCACGGCTGTTAATGCTGAACAACCATTAAACATTGTATGATAACAATAACTACCTAATGTGGCCGCCGGTAATTCGGGGGCACTGACGAGTGAGCCGCAACCCTCGAACATTCCCCTGCAAGCCTCAGAGGAAACGGTTGTACTTGATGTACCAATTCTTGGAATCGCCCTACACAAACTTGTGCAACCATTGAACATATCCCTATAACATTGAGTTGGTAATGTTGTTGCGGGTAAATCAGGCATTGTCAACAGATTTGTACACCCATAGAACATTTCCTTGCAAGAGTAGTAACCTATTGTTGTAAAAGACATTTCAGGCGCGAAGACCAATGATGTGCATTCTCTGAACATTCTGTAACAAGCGTTATAGCCAACATTGGTCGCGTTGATTTTGGGGGCTTTCTCAAGGCTTGAACATTTATAGAACATGCCTTGATAAGCACTTTCATTTATGCTTGCTGCCGGTAATGTATCCGTAGCCTCTGTAAGTAACGGACAGTTATAAAACATATAACTGTAGCAATAATTTCCCAATGTTGTCGCGGGTAATTGCGGACCCTTCTCCAGTACCGAACAGTCATAGAACATGCTATCATAGCTGTTCGCTCCTAATGTCTTTGCTGGTAATATTAATTTACTCGCGTCAGTCAAAGCGTTACAATCTTTAAACAAGCTATAAAATACATATCTTGCGGACAATGTGTCTATTGTGCTAAATTTAGATTTATTAAGCAACGACATTATGTTACCTTTGGCTTTGAATTGCGCTGTGCTACCACTAAAAGTATTATATCTCAGGTTATCACTTGATATGAAGGTGTTGTCCCCACGGAATTGAATAGTGTCACCTGATAACACGTCTATATTTGGCGTGGTGTCATCCGCTGTGGATGTTATAGATATCCACTCGCCATCATTCTTTTTATATTCAATGGTTTTGGTTGATGCGGTATTACTTGTTTTCCAAACAATAATACCATCACTTAATATCTCAAAGGTAAGTGGTGTCCCAAGCAACCTCTCATACTCATCCTTGTTATAGTCAACTTCACCGTTCTCCACGGTCGCGCTGACCCACGGCTCGTAATAATCCTCGGACCACCTGTCGGCGTCACGCTCCGTGGCGGTCTCGTACTTGCGTATGTAATTTCCTCTAAGCTCCATGTGCCTTTATCGTTTTTATCTTCCATAAATAGTCCCGGCGGAGGGAAAAACACCAGGTCTCCCGGCCCTTTTTACCCGCTTGAGGATATTTATAGGTATCAAAACCAATATTGTTCATTATGGAGGGTTACATACACTACTACAAGCAGGGGAACGCGTTTGACGCGGACTACGACACCGACAACTACTACGAGCCCTGGCTGTCCTACACCAGGGAATACCGCCGGGTGGACTACAACAAGCGCCACCGTGAGAACGAGACCCACATATGGGTCAACGGCTCCGACGCGGACATCAACGCCGCCGCGGCCTTCAGGGACAGCGGGCTGACGCTGACGGTCCACTCAAAGGGCGGCTGGACGCTGGCCCTGACGGGATGCCAGTCCGACGTCACCGCGGTCACCTCCGAGGAGATAACGGAGACCGTCATCCACCTGACGTTCCCGGCCAACACGGGCGACACGGCCAGGGAGATGACAGCGCGGTTCACCAGCGCCGCCGACCCGGGCGTCATAAGGATTGTGACGCTGTCCCAGGCGGCCGTCTCCCACGTGTCGCTCACCGCGGCCTCGGAGGCCAAGCTCGCCTACAACGCGGGCTCCGTCAGCGTCAATGTCGCGACGAACATCGGGAGCGTGCTGAGCGTCCCAGCGGGTTGCTCCATTGACGTGACCGCGGTGACCGGGGACTCCGTCGTGACCCTCACGGCCCCGTCACTCGCCACGGGACAGACCGCCGACACCACATACACCCTGACGGCCAGGACCACGGACTTCAGCCAGACCGACGGCATAGCGATGGACACGCTCCAGGTAATCCAGGAGGGTTATCCCTACCTCAACGCGTCCGACATCAGCGTGGGCAGCGCCGCCACGACGGGAAGCGCGGCGTTCTCGTCCAACTACGGCGTGTCGGTCTCCACACACTCGGCCGGCCTGACCAACGTGTCCGCCGGCGCCTCCAACGTGTCCTTCACCATCTCTGACAACCCTGACTGCGAGGACCACACCTATACCATAACACTCTCAACAACAGGGATTTCCGGACCGGCAATAGCAAAAACCATAACCGTGCTGAGACCCGCGCAGCCCGCCACGCTCTCCGTGACGCCGAGGACCACGGGCTCCGCCGCCGGCACGGTGACCCAGACCTTCCAGTCCAACGACACCGTGACGGTCCAGATTGTGGGCAGCCCCTCATGGCTCACGCTCAACGGGGTGACGGGCGACACCGCCAGCTTCACCGTGACCGAGAACACGGGAGGCTCCGACAGGACGGCGACGGTGAGGTACACCACCACGCACGACGGCACCGGAGGCACGCCCGTCGTCGTGGACGCCACAATCACCCAGACCTATGTTGAGTATGAGGAGACCCTTGAGAGCATAACCCCGACGTCCGTCACCCTGACCTACGCCGACACCACCTTCAACGCGAACGGCTCGGCGTCCACCTCGACGAGATACTGCGTCCCATCCTCCTTCAAGGTTGAGTACGACGCGGTCTACTCCAACAACTACGACACCACCACGAGGACCGAGAAGGGGACGCTGTCCGGGGTCGGCAACATCTCGTCAATCAAGTACACCAGCGGCACGGGAGGCGGCGTGACGAACACGACCAGCGTGTACGCCAACAACAGGGGCACGACGGCCGGCAACTCCAGGACAATCCTGACGATAACCGGGGTCAGCTTCTCAATCTCCGGCCAGTCGTTCACCCAGCCCGTGACCAGCATACAGTTCACCCAGGAGGCGAACAAGGTGACCAACACCAACACCACGACCTCCACGAGGACCGTCACGGCGTCAACCGCGTACCAGACCACATACAGCGGCGTGTCAATAACATTGGACGCCAGTGAGGGGAGTATCAAGGCCAATGGCCGCACGGCAGTGAACAACGCCACGGCCATAACCCTCACCGCCACGGAGACCGGGGCCGAGAACAGGTATTACAAGGTGACGAAATACACCGACACGGCCTACACGTACACCTTCACCTCCAACAGCGTCAGCAGCGGCACGAGGACCGACACCACGGGAACCGCCCAGTCCGACAAGGTGACCTCAACGTCCTACACGCTCAACAGGAATTCCGCCATCTATATGGGACCCATGACCTATAGCGCGTTCACTTTCACCGCGGGTACCGCCTCGGCGGCGGCGAAAGTCGCCGCGCCGTCCAGGGGTACAGTGGAGGGGAACGATGAGCTCTTTTGTTACCCTATGGTCAAGGCGCTTCACGACAGCTCTATAGTTAGGATGATAACAATCCGGCAATACGATAACATTATAACCGGCACCACCCAGGGCTCCCAGACCACCACGACCAGCACCGGGGTGACGGGTTCCAGGCTCTCGGTGAGCCCCACCGCGATAACCGCCGTCACGACCTCCGCGTCCAGGACGATAACGGTGGAGTCCTATGTCAACGTGACCACGAGCTCATACACCTACGCGGACATGTGGGCCAAGTACTCGTCCGGCGCCAGCGCCAAGACGGGGACGACCCTGGTGACATCCGGGACGTCCACGCAGTCAAAGGTCCCCGCGAGGCCGACGACAGCCTGGACGACCTCACCGTCCTACGGCTCGATAACAGTCTCCAGCGACGGCAGCGCGAGCGAGAAGTTCTACTACAGCGTCCAGTTCGGCGGCACGGTCTCCACGCCACCCAGCTCAACGGTCGCCAACGGCGTCCTGAAGTTCACGAACCCGTCGGCCACCACCGCGACCGGGCAGACGCGGTTCTATTACTCGGGAGCGCCGTCCACCACGTACTACACGACGTTGAGGCTCGGGAACCTCGTGAGGGCCAAGTACAACGGGAACTCCTGCGCGCACTTCAAGCCTTCGGCCACGGTCACCATAAGCATTGAGGGCAAGGGCACCTACACGGTGACGGCGACCGGGACCGACTACCTTGACAGCAAGAGCGTCTGGGTCAACCCGCCGGACATAAACATATCGGCGGCCCAGATTCCCGTGGGAAGCAAGATAAGCGGCTCCATATTATTCAGCATGAACACTCCCTCGGGAGGCTCCTGGTCCAAGCCCTACATGGACGGCTACTTTAACGACTTCAAGAGCACCTCCCAGACCTTGACAATCTCCTCCAGTGACTGCGGCATCAACGAGGAGATAACCTGGACCTGCAACTAGTGCCTGTATATGACAAAGGAGAGGGACGCCACCACAAGCGGGAAGGCGTCCTTTTTTTTGCCGCTTTTCCCTCCCGTTTTGTGTACCCAGGAAAGTGTTTTTAAACCCCGGAGTTTCAATATGTTACGGGCACCATTCTTTTATGCTGATTTACAGCGACTTATAATATGTCATATCTTATTGGGACATAATATGTTAGACGCGACCCCGTTCCTGTCTGGCCACGCCCCCGTCTCTCCCCGGATTTGATGACGCCGGAGACCCCCGAAATCCCGCGTGAGTGAGGGCATTCACGGCGTTTTCCCTTTTTTCCCCTGGTCCCCCGCCATTTACATATGAAAAAAAGGAAAGCCAGGAAAGGAAAAGGAACAATAGCGGCAGACAGAGAAAAAGAGAGAAGGGAGACACCTGGATGCCCCCCTTCTTTTTTCACCGTATGGATAAAAGAAGAATCCCCGGCCGGGGATTCTTATGTAATGATTACCTATATTATGCGTCTTCAACTGTCCAGCCAGCCGGTATACCCTTATTGCCGGTTGTCCAGGATGTCATTGAAGGATTCTTCACAAATGTTCCAGTTGCGGCGACACCGGCTACCCAATTAGATGTACAACTTTGCGCCGATATATCCGTTGCAAGGCATTTAATGTAGTTGAGGTTCGTACAGCCAGAGAACATATTGCCGTAGCACCATTTAGTCGCAACGGTTGCCGGAAGAGCCGGAGCTTTTGTCAGGCTGGTGCACCCAAAGAACATTCTATTGTAAGCCTGGTCACCCAAAACAGTAGCTGGGAGTTCAGCCGGACCTGTGGTAAAAGCAGTACAGCCACCGAACATTTGCTCATAACAAGCTGAGGTGCCTGAAATGTTGGTGGACGGGAGAGATGGTGCGGTAGTTAGGCTTGTACATGCGGAAAACATACCCAGACAAGGACCCGCACCGCTAGCGGCTCCGACATCAACAACTGATGGCCCATTGACAAGGGAAGAACAACCCAAGAACATCTCATAAAGAGACCATTGTCGTACATTGTCAAATACGAGTTTTTTCGGCGCGGAAACCAACGATGTACAGCCGGCAAACATTCTCATAAACGAGCTCGGGCCTATGAGCTTTTTAGGGAGGAGCAGTTCAGAAGCGTCAACCAATCCAGTACATCCGGAAAACATAGAGTTGCAATTGCCGCCAACGACAGAAGGCCTGAACTCGTCCTTTGTCGCATAGTCAAATCTGTAGAACAAGCTCAGTATATTTCCTTTAAGGTTGAATCTGCAAGTCGTGTCAGTAAACTTTGCTGCTCTTTTATCGCCGTTTGCTCCATAGGTTTCATTGTTTCCCCTGAATTCAACTACGTCACCGGCAACAACCGGAATGACGACCCCGGTACCGCTGTTTATATTTGCGCCCGTCCAACCAGAGCCGTTAACATTATATTCAATATAGTTGCGGTTATTTACACTTGGTGCCCTCCATATGATGTTTCCTGGGGATAACACCTCAAAGGTAAGAGGTCTCTCACGCCCCGTCATTGACTTGTTGTAGTAAACCCGCAAATCACCAGGGTTTTCCTCCTCGTCATAGATAGCCTCAATCTCTTCAACAAGGAACGTCTTTTCCGTACGGCTACCGTCAATGCACATGTCCAGAACGTCGCCCGGTACGGTAGCTGTCAGGTCAATGGCTTCAGTGCTCAGGAAATCAGAAACACGCCATCCTCCGAGGGTGTAGGTACTGTCTACGTAGGAATAGATGTGCATCGTGTTTCCACTTTGAGGCGCTTCCGTCGTGGTGTAACCATTAATCAGAGAGCCGTAGATTTCCGTTTGGGCAGTTGCACCGATAGCAACCGTAGGTATCTGTACTTCCATCTCCCCGTCAGGATATGAGTACCAGTAGTTGTCCCAGTCCTCCCCCGCTGGCGCACCGATAAGTACATAGGTTTCACCGTTGCTTCCTGTCACGGTAATCAACGGATGGATAACTCCTTCCTCCTCTGCGGTTTGGCCCGTCTCCGTAATCGTTAAGGTAACGGCCGTTGATAGAGCGGAGTTCCACCTATATTTTCCATCACTGAGTTGGTAGTCATACCAGAAGGTCAAGTCACCCGCGGTACAAGAACTTGTCGCCGCGTCGTATGATGTAATTGCAAGTTCCTCCCTGGTATTAGTGAACAAGGATTGTGAAAGGTTATAGGAATCGTAACAATAGAAAGTGATTTCTTCATCGGTTTCAACTATTTTACCTCTGATGACGCAGTCTTTCAGTGTCTTCTGTTCCGATACTGATACGTACGGTTCATCATAATCAATTCCGTAGTACAGTACATGGTTGGCTAATTCGCCTTCGAAATGATGTAAGTAAATTCCCATGGTTTTATATCTGTTTTTCTGTTAATAAATAGGAAGGTTCGGGTCAAATGTTTGTTCCCCGTATGGATAAGTGGTGACGATTATAAGAGAACGTGTTTTTTATGGGTAATTTCCGTGCTGAAGACCACTCCCGAAAATTGGAAGAAAACTGTTTCGCGTTAAAATTTTTTATAAAATTTTTTTCTAAAAAAATGAAACTAAATCTGCCCATTCCCTTTCAGTCCTTAATTAAATCGCCCACCTTCCCCTTTATTATGTAAGCGTATTCCCCTCTCCCATAATAAAGTGTAAGTCGCCCACGGCCCCTTACGGTTAGTTACCCGGGACAGGCCCATATAATCTGTAAGCAATTCGCCCCGAAAAAGTTTCGGAATGTAAGCGGTCCCGCCCCCGTCTCTTTAGTGGGCTTAAGGGCCCCGCCCGCCTGTCAAAGTGTCAGTCCCGGTATTCCTTTAGCGGGCTTAAGGGAAAGCGGATTCTATAGCGGGCTTAAGTCACTCCGGAGCTTCCCCATGAGTGAATATTTATCCGTTTTTTCCCGCCCATTTATTCATTTTCACATGCGGGAATGAATAAAAACCCCCGGAAAAGTGAATAAATATCCACAAATCCGGGGGTGGGAAAAAGGGACTCAATCGAGTACTTATATGCCGGCAGCCCTGGTGAAAAGGGAGACGGCCGCCCCGAGGGACAGCCGCCGCGCAAGTTTTCCGTGATGTGTCAGGGTCTACCCCTCCTCCGGGGAATCACCGCCCCCGTCGTCCTTGTCGTCCTTCCCCTCCCTTTCGGCGTAGGGCCCCAGCTTGTTGACCTTGTCGGCCAACTCGAAGGCCCTGAGGAGGAACCAGGCGCCGACAACCCCCAGGATTATGTTCCAGAGGGAGGCGGAGAAAACCATCGTCACGGCGGCCCACACGCAGGTCACCGCCAGGAGGAACATGGCCAGCATGGCCACCTTTGTGAAGATATCGCTCATCTCTTAAGTTTTATACTCGTATAAATAGTCCGGCGGGAGCGTTCCGTCGGGGGTGCCGCGAAAAAAGGTACTCGAAAGAGTCCCTATTGGTAGTCGGTGAGCGCGCTGAGGATATCATCGTACTCTTTGATGGAGTCCAGGGCCCTTCCGCGTGAGCTCTCCTCCCTGGCGTAGAGCGTGGCGGACTCCAGGTCCCTCCCTATGAACACCTCCTCATCACCGTTCGCGTAGGTCGCCTTGTAGTACCTGGTCAGGGTGTCCTCAACTATGTTCATGTTCTTTTTCCTTCTCATGCCTCTTCTCATGCCTCCTGAGTCTTTATGGGGTTGGGGTGGGCGGTCCCTTCCTCAGGCCAGTAGAGGCGCTCGGCGCATATGTCATCATCCATGCCCTCGTAATACACTGAGCCCTTAGGGATTAGCATTCTCCGGACCACGTACTCCTCAAATATGTATCGCGCGGCGGCGGATTGTCCCCCATACAGGTTAACCCCATACAGGTTAACCACCTTCTGGTATGACTGGAGCCGTGTGTATTCCTCAGCCTTTTCCCTGTCCCTGAACGCGTGGAGATATCCGCCGTTAATCTCTCGCTGCTCCACGGGCACCGGTACCGTTTTCGGCCCTGAGGGCTTGTTCATTCCCGGGTGATACTGGTAACCCTGGAACGGTGACAGGCCCTTAGGCGTGAGCACTTTCCATACCTCAATATCGTCCTGAGCTATCCTGGGCTCGTCATGCTTTTTCCTGAGACACATCCTTCTCTCTTTTTTTTTAAACGTCCAACATAATATACGGTCAAGCGGAGTCCCGGGTGGTCCGGGCCCCTTGTGTCTGTCATACGCATATATCGCAAATACCGTGCCAAACCGTGTCCCGGGAAGAAAAAAATGACAATATTTTTTACCTGTGTAAAATACCGGGCAGGAGCGGTTTTTCTCGTCGGGCTCTGAGGGTCCGCTGGGGCTCCGGTGATGCGGGCTACAACCGTTATGTACGATAATATGTACAAACTCCGTGCCAGACCGGTGAAAATCGACAAAAATACCGGGCAAAACGCCTGGATTTCGACAATTTTACCCGGTTTATCCTGAGAAAAGGAAAATTCCGCTACAGGATGTACTCCCCTGACTTGAGACGGCGCATATTCTCATTGTAATCGCCGGGCCTGATTGGGATGTACATGCTCTCAAACACTATATCGGCCGTGAAACGCTGCGGGCTTGATTTGTCCCTGGACGTGGTGGTGAAGAACTCCTCCCCGTCCCTGTTGAGCTTGAAGTTATCTGACGATGTTGAGCTCACCTGGTTCCCGTTATAGTCCAGGTATACGGGGGGCTTTCCCGGCGCCTGCACATACACGGATTCCTGGCTGTATTTCAGGCACATCTTCAGGCCAAACTGTAAAAGGTCCTGGAAATCAAGTTGTTTTCCGTTCCTGTCGTAGCAGTACACGACATAGCTGGGCTCGTGGGACTCCTCGCCCGTCTCCTTCATCCTGTATCCCCCGAAGACCGGCGTGTACGAGAAACCGGCCGCCTGGATGTCCCGCCTCAACGCGTTGTCCGCCGCCTTGTTCCTCCTCCTGAGCCAGTCCCGCATCTCGTCCCACATCGCGTCGGAATCGATTGACCGCGCGCCGCCTCTCTTCTCCAGTGATTTCTCAAACTCGGCTGTCAGGTCCAGGTTCGGGTCCTCACGCTCAACGCTGGAGACCTGTGAGGATATTATTATCATGCCGGTCTTCCCGTGGTCCATCATCCGGTTCAGGGACGACTCGCTTAACGGCATCACGTTCTTCGCCTGTTCGTTAACGGTTATTCTCTTCGGTCCATATGTTCTCATCTGTTTAATGCTCTATACAATATAAATATACAGAAAAAACCGGATATAAACAAAAAAAGGGGGCGGCCCGAAGACCGTCCCCTCCCAAAACCGTTCCCCGGCGCCGGGACAGGATGCGAGACTCCGGGTTTTAGCGTCCCCCGGGTGTTCAAATCTGGACGACGGTACCCATCCCCGCGTTCCGGACCCACGGCTACTCTTGTTCACTTCATGGGTCCCGGGCTAGCCAGAATTTTAATGTTAGCGATTAAAACCCTTGCTGTGCGCATCCTTCCGCGGCCTCACGCGTCTTCCGGTCCCCGCCCTTTGTGTGGTGGCGGGTGGCCTCGCGGTGAGCCGTGCCCGGTTGTCAAAGAACTTTTCCGGCGGCCGCCACGCGTCATCACGACGAGTGCCTGTGGGCGTCTGGCGGGGGAGGCGGGCTGCCCCTCAAAGGGGAAGCCGGTGAGAAAAAGGTACTCGATTGAGTCCTTAGGGGGTCCCCCGTCACGCCGCGGCCTTGTGTTCAGCAAAAAATTGCCCTGATTGTTCGTTCATTATTAATATACGGAAAAAATCCGGAAAAAACCAATAAAAACCCCAAAAAAATCAGTTAAGCCTCGAGGCCTCAGTCATCCCGGGACCTGAGCCCCACGGATTTCATCTCCTCCCTTATCCGGGCCTTGTCGGCGTCGGAGTACGAGGCCCTGAATTCAGTCATGTCCGCCCTCACCGGAGGCTCGGGGGCGTCCTGGGCGCGCCTGGCCGATATCCTCATGAGGAGGCTGTCAAACGCCCACACCGCCGCGGTAATGGCCCAGAACCCTGAGACCAGCTCGCCCGTCCAGAAAAGCAGCGGGGCGGATATTATCGCCGCGACGGCCGTCAGCCCCGCGGACCACACGTCCATCCTTGTCACCTTCCCTGTCATGGCGTCACCTCCTCAGTCTTCATCCCCGAATGGTACAACGGGTATACCATGGCGTCATCCCAGGCCTGGGTCTCCACGTGGAGATAGTCCTCGGCGGTAACCCTGTTGACGACGGCGAAGGCCAGAAGCGTGACCACGACGACAGACACGGTCAGGACCACGGCCCTGAGCCAGTTTGGCCACGGCAACCTCCCGTCACCGTCAAAACCGGGGTGTCCCAGAATTCCCATCACTCGGCCTCCTTCTTGGGACTTATCTCCTTGAGCGACTCCTTGATGTCCTGTATCGGGCGCTTGCTCTTGGAGCGCTTCCTGGACTGGGGCTTGGCGGTCTGAGGCTCGGCCGAGTCAACGGGCGCCTTCCCCTTCTCCTTAAGGGCGGCCTCCGTCTCCCTCATTGACGCCAGGAGGTTGTTAACTTTCTCCTCCGCGGCCTTGTTCTCGGCCAGCAGCTTGTCGCGGTGGGAGATGAGGTCACCGATGATTTCGAGACCGTCGGCGGCCATGAGCTCTGAGCGTCGGGTCATGCATGCCCAATAGAGCGCCAGCAACGCCATGATTGCCGCGGCGTAGCTGCCAACCCAGAGAAAGAAGACGGTACCCGCCACGAGGACGGCCGTCGTGATGATTGTGCTAAGGTTGAAAAATCTCTTCATACTCTTTTCTTTTTTTAATGTTCCTTGGTGGGCCCTGAGGGACTTGAACCCCCAATCTCTTGATTATGAGTCAATTGCGTTAACCGATTACGCCAAGGGCCCCACATATATCAAATATACAAACTTTTTCCGGGAAAAACAAGGATTGGCTTCTACGCCCCATACTCGTCCTCCCACTCCTCGTCGGTAAGCTCGGACTCGAAGGAGCTGATAATCTCGTAGTCCGCGTCGTCCTCGTCAAAACTGGTGTTGCGGGCCTCGTCCAGGGCCTTCTCCCGCGCCTCTTTCTCGCTGTTCGCCTCAACCCCGAAGGTAAGGGTGGAATAGCTGACTCTCGTGATTTCAATTTCGTACCTCATGTTCTCGTGTTTTTATCGGTTACATTCCTATATATGCAATAACCGTGCCAAACCGGCGGGAATTCCCCGGTGAAGCGAAAAAAAGGAAAGGGGCACCTCGCGGCGACCCTCCCCAGCAGTAACCAATAAAAAGAGCGAACCCCGGTGAGGACTATTCCTCCTCATTGCGGAGCCTCTGGATGTACTCCGCCTTGAGCCTCTTCCGCCGGGCTATGACCGACGGCTTCCGGAACTCTTTCCTGTCCCTCAGCTCCCGGAGTATCTTCGTGTCGTTGCACTTGCGCTTGAACTGCTTGAGGGCCCTCTCTATCTTGTCACCCTCAGCCACTATGACTCTCAACATATTCCCTGTGTTTTAATCTCTTGCCGCGTATCCAGGCGCCGCCCCTGGCTCCCGTCCCCTGAGGGATGGTCCTCTCTCCCGATATACGCCGACCGGCGACCCAAGCCTCTCTTTGGCATCTTACCGTTAACAATATAACGGCTCAACCGGTGAAAATAAATAGTTTAACCAAAAAAAAAGATGAAAAAACCTGTGCGGGCGAGAAAAGGTACTCGATTGAGTCTCTCCTATTCCCCGTCAAACCTGGTGTCCCTGAGCTTGACGATGATTACCGCCTTGTCCGTCAGCCAGTCGGCGTACAGCGTGTCCCCGACGCCCATCCGGTCAGCCTTCTCCACGTCCTCCTCCACACAGCCCACGTCCTCGAGGCAGTCCGGCGTGTCACCGGCGACGAAGACATATCCCATCACGTCGTAGTTGTCCGTGTTGATGATGCCGTACAGCAGTCTCTTGTCAGTGTCCAGTATTCCCGAGGCCAGGTGCTCGGTGATGAAATTCTCTCTTCTCATAATGTCTTGTCCTATTTAAGGTTAACGGGTTACACTCTATAATATTGCAAATTCCGTGCCAAACTCAACCGAGCGTGACACAATTTTGGAGCCCGAGGTCAACGGGGACGCCGCAGTGGCAACCCTCAAGGACACGGGCGTCGCCGAAAGCGAAATAGCACTCGTGGTAACCGTTGCCCTCCTCATCATCGGACACGAGGACATATTTGTCGCCACCGAACCTTTTCCTGGCCTTGACGGCCTCGGCGATAAGCTCGTCAATCGTCATGGGGTAATTCACTCTTTCCATATGCTTGTCTTTTTATTGGTTATACCCTATATGATGCAAAGACCGTGCCAAACATAAAAAAACCAGGGACTTTTTTTAATAAGTCCCCGGATTTTTGTGAAGGGTCTCCCGGTTACCAGGAGAAGACGACATAGCCGGTAACTCCGTCTTTCAGAAGTTTGCGATACGCCTTCATCTGCTTCAGGCAGTCCTTGACATCGGAGAAGTAGTAATCATCGTAGTCAGTCCCTCCGAAGAAGAAGCCCTCCTGCGTGGGGAGAAGTTGGCTGGCGAGTCCGTGGTTTCTCAAAACCCTCTCGCATCGGTCAATGATGTCGTCAATGTCGTTGGCGTCGGTGAAGGCGTAGTACTCGCTCATCATCTTCCCCGTGTTCTGGTAGTAGGCGAAAAGGAAGTTCACCTTGCGGAAATAGGCGTCGTAAGGCTCGTAGTAGCCGTTGACACTCTCCTTGATGACAGCCTCCAGCTCAGGCAGGTCAAGGACACGCTCGGTGTAGGGGTGGAGCAGCCAGTCATAGCCGTTGCGGCAGATGAGGGGGCGAGCCTTCTCCACGAAGGTGAAGTACCGCTCGTTGTAGATGTTGCGCCAGTAGTCGTTGGTCTGGAGGTTCTGCCAGGCCTCACGAAGGGGAGCCAGCAGTTCCTCAAATTTTTCGGAAGCGGTTTTCTGTGCCAGTTTGTCAACATCCTCACAGAAGTTGCTGAAATCCTCACTGTTGGTCTGGTCACCGGTGAACTTTACGGTGGTGTGGTGAAAATATACATCTAAGCCCATATAACTTGTTGATTTTTAATGATTTAACAATAAACTTAATTTTTCTGTTCTATACTATATAATACAAATACCGTGCCAAACTCTATTCTTCCCAAGGGTCATAATCCCAAGTCCAAACCTGCCGATGACTCTTGCTCGCGAAAATCCAATCAAGGTCGGAGTCGGTAACGAAATAGCCAAAGAAATTGACCATAACCTCCTGATTTTCAATGGATGCGGGGTCACCGTCAAGTTCGTCTGATTCACGCAAGGCATATACCTTGGCGACACCCTTGAACGCCTCACGCAGGGTTTCGATTCCACAATGATTGTAAATGATGAACCCCATGCCCCGCGCCACACCATCACGGCATGCCCAAATGGTCATTTCATCAGAGATAAGACCCAGAGAGGAAATAATGTCCTTGATGTCCTTTTTCATGCTCATATAGTTTTTATTGGTTACACCGTGTTATATAACAAATAGCGTGCCAAACCGGCCGCTATTCCTCCTCATTTTTGAAACGCAGCCCGGCCATATCCGTGACCAGCTCAAGCCCGAACGGCTCCTTGCTACGGTACAGCCACTGGTAATAGACGTGCTCGTAGGAACAGCCCATCAGCGTGGCGAGGGCGTCAAACACCCTCTCCCTCACGAGGCTGTCATCCACGCCAAGGAAGGCGTAGAAGTTGAACCCGGCCTGGAGACACTCAAAGGCGTCCTGGAAGGTGGCGTTACGGTTGATTTTCCCAATCATCTCCGTATCTGTGGGATAGCACACCCGATAGAAGTCAAACAGTTTGGTCTGGCCGTTAAACTTTTCCCTGATGTTGTCAACTCTGCACATAATATTTGTCCTTATTGGTTATACCATACTATTAACAAGAACCGTGCCAAAAAAGGTACTCGATTGAGTCCTTAT
>Ga0256405_10003312_pt1 | contig 33600 bp, 27 predicted proteins | sample RumenRJG_02DNA_FD_189096 | JGI IMG/M metagenome (GOLD analysis project Ga0256405, IMG submission 189096) | Bovine rumen microbial communities from Lethbridge, Alberta, Canada - RJG_02 | ecosystem: Host-associated > Mammals > Digestive system > Stomach > Rumen | place: Canada: Alberta...
GTTTAGTCATATTGATAAGTTTATTTTAGTTATTACTGAAATGGAGCCTTATCTCATCACAATTTGTGATGACATCAAGAAAGAATCGTCCAAATCATATCTCAATGTTTTATGATTGTTGGCTCCATCAAGTATTCTTATTCACGCTCCTCAACTATTTTGATTTCTTCTTCCGTTAAGCCATAGAGATTATAGACAAGGCGGTCGATTTCGGATTCAAAGCAGATTACAGGAACCGTCCGTTTTTTAGGAGTGAAACGCTGACCTGTCCCTAGTGTTCCTTTAGGTTAATTAAACAAAAATTGTAGATAACTCGCAGTTGTCCACAATTTATCAATCATCAATGCTGTGGAATGACAATAATGTCATTTGTAGGCTACGGCGTACGTTGTGCTTCTTTCTGTTGCTTAATATCACTTATTTCAAGGCATCACACTCCTTTTGGATTGGTGATTCTTTGAGCGAATCAAGTACCTGTCCCCATGATTCTCACGGGAATTCGCTTATTAACACACTCGCACCAACGACTCTCCGAAAAACGCCGAGAGAGCTGAGAGAGTACGAATGGTAAAGTTGTGCTGACCGCTAAGCCATTTAGTCACCTCGCTGGGACGTTTACCTAAAGCCTGAGCAAACTCCAGCTTCGTCAAGCCACGCTGCACCATCAGGTCGTTGATGCGATTGGAGATGGCAAACTCCAAGTCCACCTCCTGCTGAATGTCAGCAGGCACCGCCGCCAACATCTGTTTGAATGGGGTCTTCATCTTCTTCATAGGTCAAACGTTTTATCAGTTTCTATCTTGTTTTCAGACACTATAATAGTGCCATCTTTCACTCCCTCTTTAATAAGTCGGTCGAAGTTCTGAAGCGTCAGTACATAACCACTCAGTTCCTTGCTTTCCTCATAAGTCTTTGTGTTCTTTACTCCACCATTACCAAGAATGAGAATCCTGTCTGACAGACGCAGGCAATAGAGCCGTAGCTTCGACTGTACGGTAGGCAATGCCACAACACGGTCACTCATCTTGCCCTCTGGTCTGAAGTAGCGTTCCAGGGCTCCGAAGTCGGCAATCTTGCCGAGGAAGCTCACAATGCGCATAAGGTCGGGACTGAACTCGACATCGTCCTTGAACTTGTTAAAAAACTGTTCAAATTCCGTGTCGTCTTCCGACAGGAACTGGATGGTGTAAAGCGTGCAATTTTTTGCTTCTTCCACTATTACTAATTCAGCTTCGCTCATAATTATTTTCTTTATAATGCGCTGCAAATATACAACAATTATTTTACTTTTAAGTGTAATGACAAAAGAAATTTGTGCCTTGCCCTGCATTTTTAACAATTGGGAGGGATTTACGGCCTTGAAATCTTAACAAACTTGGTAAAATCTTTATATATGTGGGGCATTTGGGGCATTTGGGGCATCAACGGCATCAAGCGCCGCTCGAATTTATTCGCTCTTACCTTGCTACCATAGGGACGCAAGAACAAACACGCCAACGGCAAAGTGCTAGGTGGTGAGGTAGTTCAGCAGATGCCGGAGTAATTGTACTGCTGCGAGGCGTCAGCGTCTTGGCACCCATAATCTCACTAATCTTTGTCTTAAGACTCAGAGCTACGCTGATAGGCTCACCTGGATGATACTCTACTACGAGCACCAAGTCGCGCTTGATGGGTTCCAGGCGTGGCGCAATATCATTGTCCAAAGCAGGCAATATCTCTTCCTTGATGATACCCTCTTCAAGTTCTTGCGTCCCGTTGGTAGCAAGCGGCAAAGCCGAGCACTTCTACTTGCTGAAGAACATCCTTGCTAAGTTTTACTCCCACTTCGCGAGAGTTCTCTATGATGCTGTATAATTTTTCGAGTTTAGTCATATTGATAAGTTTATTTTAGTTATTACTGAAATGGAGCCTTATCTCATCACAATTTGTGATGACATCAAGAAAGAATCGTCCAAATCATATCTCAATGTTTTATGATTGTTGGCTCCAACAAGTATTCTTATTCACGCTCCTCAACTATTTTGATTTGCCTTACCTCCCTATGGGAACAGCGACCTCTGGTTCATCTTCCGTTAAGCCATAGAGATTATAGACAAGGCGGTCGATTTCGGATTCAAAGCAGATTACAGGAACCGTCCGTTTTTAGGAGTGAAACGCTGACCTGTCCCTAGTGTTCCTTTAGGTTAATTAAACAAAAATTGTAGATAACTCGCAGTTATCCACAATTTATCAATCATCAATGCTGTGGAATGACAATAATGTCATTTGTAGGCTACGGCGTACGTTGTGCTTCTTTCTGTTGCTTAATATCACTTGTTTCAAGGCATCACACTCCTTTTGGATTGGTGATTCTTTGAGCGAATCAAGTACCTGTCCCTGTGATTCAACGCCTGCCTGACTGATAACATCTGTTTTATATTTCTTTCCGTCTGAGGCTGTTAGTTTCAGTTGGGTAGTGGCACTAACCACCTCACTATTCTCTTTTTTTAGTTTTGCTTTCAGGTACTTCCAGTAGTTGCGGTTCTTCTCATGGTCTTCCTGTTCGTTAACAGCACCCACGATATCAAGAATAGAAAACCACCATTGATTATGGTCTTCATCCCATACCGCACGAACCTTATAATCCTTATAGAAACGGATTGATATCTTGTTCATAACTGAATTCTTATTTGATTTCAATTCCTAATATCTGCTGAATCTCAGCCAGTGTCTGGTCTATTTTAGCATCACACTCCTTTTGGATTGATGAATCTTTGAGCGAATCAAGTACCTGTCCCTGTGATTCTGACGACTCGTAGAGAGATTCTGAAATCTCCTCCGTACAGGTCTTGTACTCTATCCGAGTGTCCTCGCCCTTGCGCGTCAGTGCTATGAATTTATCTTGTGATGTCATAATTACTAATTAATTATCTCCGAATTCGCCTGCAAATTTACTACTTTTTCTACTTATATAGTATGCAAAATTCGAAAATGTTACATGGGGAAGAATAAAAAAAGAAGGAAAAGATGAACCCTCTTCCTTCTAACATCATACATCTTACATCAAAAGTATGTCACTCACCAGTCCCTATGACATCTCGAAAAATCCCGCTCATTATGACATGAACGGGATGATATTAAGAGATTTTAGGAAAATTAGTCGCCGATAAGAACGGATAAATGGCTCCATCCTTCACGGAATTGCACTTCTTCAAAACCCAATTCCTTCAATATGATTACAGTTGCAGCAAAACGCATTCTGTCAATCAATCCGCTCCGCGTAATGTATTCATCAATAGCAGCGTTTGACATGAAATGCAATATATAGTTCCTCAAATTGCAGAAATTGGTTACTCCTACTTTTTTCCCATTACTACGCTCTAGTTGGAGGTTCATACGCTGCAAGCAAACTTCTGTATTAATACCAATCTTTGCTATATCAATATTGTATCGTTTTAATCCATCCTCCATTACAGGGTAAGGGTCGCTGCCTTTCGAGTTACCTGCAAATCTGTCAAGAATTGAGTAGAGTAGCAGAAACTGCGTAACATCATCGCAGTATTTGCAGCGGGCAAAAGTATGAATGGCATTCTCCAACTTCTTTTTATCTTTATCTTCAATGCTACTCCACTTACTATTGGTAAAGAAGAACCTGAAAGAATGTTCTTCACCAAAAGATATGTATGGTAATTCGGAATGATATAGAGCCTCGTTAGCAAAGGTTAAACGCGATGTATGATTTGTTACATACGTTCTTCCGTCAATATTGATAAATTTCTCAAAGACGTTGGGTATCAGGTTGAAGTAGAAGGAGAAATGCACCAACAGGTCTTTTACTGCAGCTTCGTTGATAACATTTCCAACAAGCATTGTTCTCTCGTCAATATCATAAGGACAAAGACGGTATTCATGCCCATTTTTGTGTATAATGATGTCTTGCGGATAATTACCAAAGGCAGAGAATTTACTCGTCAGATGTAAGAAGGGAACATCAAGAACTAAGTAACTTTCTTCTTCTGGACAATTGTACGAATATGCGATGTCTGAGAATTTGAATGAATATTCGGTATATCCCTTCAGGCGATCCATGAAGTGCCGATACGAAACCATTGTTCCATCCAGATTCATTTTCACCTGCTTGCCTTCAATGTTCGCCTGCTCAAAGTGAAAACTCTTCTTGATATCTGCCGAGAAATCAACATAGGCGGGATAGGCTCCAGAAAAAATGTGCCAATCAGAAGAATTCATTCTGCCCTTTAGCCAGATTTCTCCATTATCTATCTCTATTTGGGCATTCTCGAAATGCAATTCTTTATACGATTCTTTTGCCCAAACAATATTGGTTTTGATGATTGGCATAATTTATTGGTAATGTTCGTATCGTATCTTAAATACATTCGGGTTTTACCTTCTCTATTTGCTTATCCCTTTTTATATGTGTCATCGTGAGGAATTTCACAGACATCTTACAAATCGTATATCGTACTGTCCGGAAACAATATTGGAGTAGCTTTCTTAGCTATCTTAAATCCGTATGTATCGCCATTTGTCTTTTTTATACGTTCCCCTGTTTGCGGGTCAACATTTCTACATATTGACATGTCAACAGTTATCTGACGTTGTTCTATCAACGCATTCAGTTGTGACATGACGGGATTACGCGTATATTCTGTTTTGACAAACTTAAACCACTCGCGCCCGTTTTCCATCTTGGGGTGTACCTCTATCCAAAATGTATCATGATGCTTCTCTTTGAGTTTGTCTTGAATATCCGAAAGCCTCCATCTGACAATGTTTTTCTTCGTTCTATAGTCGCCATTGTCATTTATATAGCCCTCTTCAATTGCCAGCATGGCTTCTTGCTTTTCAATATTCAGGCATAAAGATCTGGAATTGGGCATCTGGAATTTATGGGTATGTCTATACTTCTTATATCTGACATTATCAGGATACCCATACTCTGCACAAATTTCATAAGGGCCCTTAAAATTGCTTTCATCCCATTCAGGTGCTTTAGTAAATAGCCCTTTTCTAACGCTGGGTCGTTTGTCTCTAAAGCTCTTAAGTTCTATACCTTTGTAATCTGGTTTTCTGGAAGAATTCATCGGTATTCCCAAAAGAACTTCCACTTTACGACCAATAGCGGTGTCGGCAACAATGTCTGACGGAATCCACTGATCATGAAATTTGCGTAGTTTTGCAAGTAACTCTTCCGAAACAAACCGAATGTTCCTGTTCTGCTCGTTTATGAGTTCACCAATAGGACTGAATAAGGAGCTGCATGCTTTTTCAATGTCAACAACTGTAATATTGATGACATACAACTTCCCGTCGTTGGCTATTATAACAAAGCGATCATTGGGCTTGATGTAGTCCTTTAATCCATATATCCAAATTCGGGGATCTCCCTTCTTTGTTTTTGGCCTATAGAGTGATGAGAGGGTCTTGTATTCCTTATTGCCTGTCAGAATGTAAGTTTCCACAAGTTTCTTGTGTTGACTGCCTTGCTGTTGATTCTCAAAATCGTGAATCTCATTTTCTTTCAGATAGATACGTAATGAAGCTATCGCATCCATGATACCCTTTCCATAACCCGTTTTGGTTATAGTCATTGTCGTATGCTCTATCTGCATGTCTGTGAGGAAACGCATATTTCTTTCCTCAAGTTCATTAAAGAAGAAAAAGAAGAACATAGGCTCTATTTAAATAAATAATCGTATTTACCACCGTCACTCATCTCAGGGATAGCCTCCGTCAGCGTATTGTTGATATTTCCTCTAACAAATCCATTGGGATAGTTCGCCTGAAAGATATAGTCAAGAGAGAGGGCAACACCTGATGCTGATTCTAACCCCCAGTAGTTTCCACCAGAGAGATTCTTGACTCTGGCCACACTAACCGATGTTGGCTTAAAGCTCTCTATCCTGTTTGTAGGAACAGTGACGAAAGCATAGGTGAATGGTATATAGACTATGCTATATGGAGGCGTACCAACCTTGATACCCTGAAGTCTGCCTATAGGTGTCTTGTAAATTATATCCCATAGCATAGGAATCTGAGCATTCTCATTCCAGTTGGTCTTACACTGAATAATGCCAACCTCCATCAATGAAAAATCGTTCTTGACTTCAGCATTAAGTTTGGACTCATCAAATCGTCCTCTCGCATTATTGAAACATTCAAGTTTGCCAGGGTCTGTATAGATTGGACGATCTGGAAAGATAAGTACAACGATGTCTGGTTCTGCAGTACAAGGCAAAGTCCCATAAGTAACAGATACAGAATCCTTGATAATTTGAGGTACATTGGCTAATCCTTTGAATGCAACGACCCTCGAACCTGTGCAACAAAGGTTAATATACCATGTTATCAGGGACTCCCATAAAGCTCCTGCTTGACTGACTTCGCTCTGCCCTCTTCCTCCTTCACCTTTGGTACTTTCAAACAATTCCTTTAGGTATTTGCCCAAATTCAGGATGTCAGCAGAAGTGGGAGCATTGCCAATCAATGGCTCATATACACTCTTCCATGATTGCTTTATACTATCATTAATTGGAAGACTCTGAATGACCTTTTTACGGGTTTCTTCTATAATGTTCATTTGATATTCTTCAGGATTTCGTTACCAATTGCTCTTGACATCAACGGGGGCACGGCATTGCCTACCAACGTATATTGAGGGATTTCGCTTTTGCGTTTGTCACCACCTGTTTGACGTTTTCCTTGGAATACGAAGGAATCGTCAAAAGATTGCAAGCGGGCCATCTCGCGTACCGTTAATGCTCGGCATTGAGAATAATGAATGAAGTCATCTGGCATTGTTACGACAGTCGGACTTTGTCCCTTGGGATTAAGAACAAAATAGTTTCGTTTATTTGATTCCAATCCCATAGATTCTAGTTTCTTTTTACATTCATCAGAATAACCTCCACATTCGGCTATTACTTGCAGACGTTTCTTAACTTTTTCGTTTTGGGCGCTTGTCTGATGATTAAATAACTCCACACGTTCAGCCACATTATTATTTAAATCTTCAGCAGAACGAACATAAAATGGGGTACACTCAAAAACAAAACGATGATTCAAACGACCTTCTCTGGACCAATCCGCATAAGTCTTTCCCGTTTTATCTGGGAGACCATCAACTTTTCTTTTCTTTAACATAGAATCGTAGCGGGGGTGAGCAACCACTTTTTCATACTTAGTTTTAGTCTCTCCATTCCCAATGAAATCCAAATCATTAATGGCTTCATATACAGAAACTTTGTCTTCTTGATTAACTGTGGAAGGAATTTCTTTAATCGGTTCCTGATCCTTACGACTTCCAATATACACAACACGCTCTCGATTCTGGGGTGCACCATAATCTGATGAAAGCAATACCATTTGCTCGATATTGTATAATCTCAACTTACCAAGCAATTCATTTAATGTGTCTACTGACTTATCATCTTTTGCTAAATGTATTAATAAATCAAAACACTCATCCAAAGAATAAGAATATAATATGAAAGCCTGTTTAAATTCATCCACTTCCTTTGGATTCAACATCTTAAAATCTTCAACCAAGTCTATGGCTTTTATCATTCTATCTATAATGCTGTCATCAGATATCCTTGTTAAAAAGTCATTTATGCCATCCGCATACATGTCATTATCAATATTTGCCAATGTCTTAAGATTAATAACATCTGCAGATATTTCATCACGCATGTTTCCAAATTTCAAGAGATTGATACCATGCCTAATTGTACTTATTTTATGGTCAGACTTACTGACCCTATAATTTATTTGTTTCGTAAGGGATTTAAAATGTACCTCCAAATTTTCAAAATAAAGCCCCCTATATTTTTTAGCTTTTTCATCATCACTCTCTAATTCTATCTGGAACTTATAAGACAGAGCATTAGCCATAAACTTAGATGCCGTACGATAAAGCAAACTGTTGAGATATAAAAGGAATGAATTAACCTCATTCTCGTCAATGATTGAACGCATTTCCTTTATTATCTCTTCTTTGAAACGGCCTTTATCTTTTGTCAAAATTCCTTTCACATTCTCCATTACAAAGTATTTGGGGCGCAAAGCCTTTATCACTTTAAGATAATGATCAAAAAGATTATCTCGCTTATCGAATCTTTTTCTTCTACCAGAAAGACTGAAGGACTGGCAACTGGGGCCACCTGTTACAACATCAACTTGTTTGCCGTTCAACTTCTTCAACAGATGAGGAAGAAAGGTGTCCGACATAATATCTTCTGTAATAAACTCCGTGTCCAACCCCAACTGCTCATTATAGCGTACTCGGTGCGTCAACTCACAATTTTCGTTAATATCACTTGCAAGTACGAAGTCATAATAGTTATGGTCTGTATACGCTTGCAAGAACCCTTCGCTGATACCACCAGCACCAGCAAACAAGTCTACAAACGTCACGGGCTTTTTGCCCTTTAAGAATTCTTTTTTCTCTGCCATTTTTGTATTTGCACTTTGGGCTGCAAATTTACGAAATTTCTATGAGTTTTAGACTAAAGCCAATAGAAAATATACATATTTTAATAAAAGCCGGATGATGAATGGTTCAGAAACAGTGCCAACTGGTGTGCACTTTACTCATGCTGACTACCTTAAAAATTATAACAACAAGGCACCGATGAAAAGAGCAAATAAGACAATAAGATTGCCTGCTTCCGCCATAAGCCATCCGAATAGACCGCCAACAATGATCATCAAGATGATTTGTAACGTAGAAAGGCTATTGGGGTCTTTCGTGTTTTCGCTCTTCGCATCTCCATTCTTTACATCAAGCCTTGGTGCCCTTCCTTCTTCTTTTACAATTTGTCTCCAATATTGCCTTCTTTCATTTAAGAATCTTTCTGATGCCTCACAATCTTTCATCGATCCTCTAACTGATCCAGATGATAACCCGTGTGATTGCCTCTCTTGCTTCTTTGGGGAGGCTGGGACTATTCTCGGAGAAGAATTTTTGGAGTACTTTTCTTCCTCTCTTTTGATGCGTCTCCAATATTCCCTTCTTTCATTTAGGAATTTTTCTGAGGCCTCTCTGCTATCCATTTCTCTTGCCTTATGAGTAAATATCGTGATTTTTATTTCATTACAAGGAAATAGTCTATACCTAAGTCGCTGAGCTTCTTTACTAACAGCCTTAGGGTCTCGCTACCAATACCATCCATATTTAAAAGTTCGTTAAGACTAAGAGCCATTAGGTCATCTATGGTAGTAAGTGTGGTATTATGATACTTAACAATTGCACTATGAAATCTTCCAAAGTGCAAAATTTGCACTATGGAAATTTTGGCATATTCTATTTCGGATTTCGTTTACTGCTTCATTCTACCCTCGAATTCAACGCAAGGACGTGCCAACTGCCATCATCGCGGCGGTCAAGATAGCCTTTCTTGCGGAATCCTTCTATCTGCTTCTGAACAGCGGAGCGGTTTACCGACAACTGTTCTGCCATTTCAGAGAAGGTGACAAAGGGCTTGTCGTGCAGAAGTGCAAGCAGGCGACCGCCATTCTCGCTGCGGAAATTGATGCGCTGACCATCGTACCACCAAGTACTCTTATTAGCATTCCTAACAATGTCTATCTCGCATTGCATTTCTTCGCATACCGTCTGGCGGAAGAATGCAAGAAAGGAGGTGATTTTTCCTATCTGGGCATGAGCTCCATCGGAAGGAATCTTGCCGATTTTCTGGTCAGAACGGTGCAGCGCCTCAAGGTATTCAGCCTTTTTACGGTTGCGGATAACTATCATGGGCCATCCATGACGGGCCATGATATAGTTCACCATCAGTCGTGCTATGCGTCCGTTACCGTCCTCGAAAGGATGTATGCGTATATAGCGGTAATGGAACAGGGCGGCCAACTCCACAGGTGATAATTTCCCCTCCTGTTCTGCGGCATTGTACCAATCTACGAGGTCGCTCATCAATGAAGAGGTTTCTTCTGGAGAGGCATACTCGAAACGGTCGCCGTATCGGGTAATGACGCTGTTGGGGCGAGTCTTATACTGTCCGGCATGAACGGTATAGCTGGTAGTGCCACCTCCTGGCAATTCACGATAAACGGTATAGTCCTCGCGCAGAAGAACCTTGTGTAGTTGACGGATGAAGTTCTGAGTCAGCGTCATACTGCGGTCACGAACAGCCTCCATCACCATTTCCACACCCACCTGACTGGCCTTCATGTCAATGAAGTCCTTCAGGTCGCCCTCGCCGCTCACCTTTCCGAAAAGCAGCAAAAGCTCGGTCTGTCCGTAGGTCAGCGTATTGCCCTCAATGTGGATGCCAGAGGGACAGGTCAGTGGCAGATAATCTTTAAGCGAGAGTGATATCCTTTTGCCGTCATCTGCCACTGACCTGTCCCTCTGGCATCTACAGCCAGCGGCGGCTCTCGCGTACCTTCCACAGGCGTGGATGCTCACCCTGGCAGAGGCTGTCGAGATAAGCCTTGGCGGAGTCGCGCCTCAGACCGCTGTAGATCATAAAATCAGGGATGGTGGTGTAGCCCAGTCGCATGCTGCGACGCAGGGCCCTTGGCTGGGCGAACGTAGAGCAATGGCTTGCCATCCTCGCCCTTGGTAGGACGCGGATGAATCTCAAATTCTATTCCGTCGGTCTTGCGTGGCATAACGTATTCCTAATTTTGTGCAAAAGTACAGAAAAGCTGTGGAATAAAGTGCTTGGAAGCAAAAAACAGATGAAAAGAATCCAATAATTAAGTAAGAAAAGAGAAAAATCGCTGGAGATTTCGTACCTTTGCACCATCTTACATCAAAACAAATGGCAAAGAAGAAACAAAAGAAGCAGCAGGGTCAGCAGTTCCTCTCGCCCGAGCAGTATATCAAACAGAAGGCACGGAGCCTGGAGATAGGAGCGTGCTATGTGAGTGACGACATTGAAGAGATGGGCGAGGGCCACGTCATTGTCAGCCGCAAGCATACGGGCGGTAGGGTCAGCATGGCCGTCTATCTGGTTGACATCTGGTGCGTTGGCGTGAAAGACTCTTTCTACAGGCTCAGGTTGGAGGATGATGAATTCAAGGAAATGATTGACACCTACCGCCTCGGTCTGCGTGAGTGCAGCTATGACGAGGCTCACAACTGGATTTTCGGTGCCATCGCCTTTGCTGAGGAGGCCGGTATTGAACCAGACAAGAGCTTTAAGGTCACCCAATACATGCTTGAGGAGGACGATGACAACATCCCGCTCATCGAGTATGAATATGGAAAGAACGGCAAACATACCCTCGTTACGCACACCCGCTTGGAGGCAAGCCGTTATCTGCCGCTACTGGAAAAGAATCTTGGCAAGGACAATTTCGACTATATCCTGAACGCTGATGATGAAGACTGGGACGATGACCTGGACGATGACGATGATGATGAAGACCACAGCTGGCTATACAAGAGCTATGGACCGGACATGCCATATACCTATCGCCACCCAGACTACCCGAAGGAAATACACCTGAACTATCCTTGGATTCAGGATGAACTATCGAAGATGGAGAATGCCCTTTACCTGAAAGATGAACTGACAGACCGTATCCTCGCTTTGCCCCACGATGCGCTCAGACAGGATTTGGAAAATCTGATGATGTATCACATCGGTCTGACTTGCGACGGTATTCCTGAAGGATATGACGACGGTCAGTACAACGGGCTCCTGAGCTCATGCGTCATGCTGATTGCGGAAGTGGGCAATGCTGACTCCAGTCTCGACTGCGTGCTTGAGGTGATGCGCCAGTCAGAGGATTTCTTCGACTATCATCTTGGCGACAGTTCGCATGAGGTATTTGTTCCCACACTATACAAACTGGCAAGTAGCAGGCTCGACAAACTGATGGCATTCACCAAGGAAGAAGGTCTTTACTGGCTACCGAAAGCAGAAGTTTTTCCTACCGTCGTCCAGATAGCCTTGCGCCAGCCAGAGCGTAGGGCGGAGGTGATTGAGTGGTTCCGCCAAGCACTTCATTTCTGCATAGATCATGTAGAAGAGGCAAAGGCTGTTGACAACGAGGTTGCTGCCACGATGATATGCGACCTGATAGACCTGCAAACTGTAGAACTGCTGCCAGAGATCAATGCACTATTCGATACAGAAAGGGTGAATCTCAGTCATTGCGGAAGGCGCGAAGAAGTCCTTCGTGATATTGTCGATCCTAAATATGCAGGCCGCCTGGACGACTGCATCCTCGAAATACATGACCGTTTTGAAGATATGCACCATAAGTTTGCAAGAAACGAGTAGCATAACAAGTATGGAAGATAACGAACCACTTCATTTCCCACAGGAAATGTTAGACATGTTTGCCGAGATATCAAGGCAGCAGGAGGCACAGGTTCGACAATGTAAAACCATGTTGGCAGGCTTTAAAGCTACAGGTGAGACGGATCTTGACTATATGGACTCATACATGAAATGTTTAAACTTGCTGCCACTCTGCCACCAATCTTCTGAAATGCCTTATTTTAGGGCAAAACGTGGTGGCAGTAAGGTGGCAGCAGGTGGCAGCAAAATTCCAAAAACCGTCTCCTGATTGCCCTTTTTTACACCAAATGCCTGTTCTACGTACCAAAAGCTGCGGTATCTTATAGTAAAGGATATGTCTTTAAGATTGAAAGAATATAGCATTTAATAGTAAAACAACTTGTTTTACCTTCGAAAAGATACCATTTTAGATCACAAAAGATACTGATTAAGGAAGTAAAACAACTTGTTTTACATGATAAAATACTCGATATCCACGACCGTTTCAAGGTGGAATATAGCGTTTTCCGACGTGTTATTGAACTCATAAGATATGGCAAAGATTAAAATAATCACAAAAGAGTCTCTATATTTATCAGAGTATGGGGATTATTTTGTAACTTTACCCCGCATTTTTGCACATTTGATAAAATCAAGCAATTATTTGGATTATCTTTTATGAAAGAGCGACAAATCAAGAAGCTGTTACTTACTCTTCTGCTTCTAACAGGACAAGCGGCATGGGCAGACGATGCTGTCGAGCACCTGGCATTCCTTGAGACATTCTACTCCACCGCCGGCACTGGTGGACATGATGAGCAATTTTCTGGCAGCGTAGGCCAAAACAAAATCATTTTCGACCAAGACGGATGGACCACCACTAAGTGCGGTGGAGCAAATCAATGCGCCAAGTTTGGCACCGGCGACACAAATGGTGTCCTCACCACTCCACCCATCATTCTATTAGGAAAAGAGGGCGATATTCATTTTGATGCCGCAGGCTGGGCAAGCGGCCAAAAAGATCTGACAGTCACAGCCAATGAGGGTGTTATACTTACAGGCAATACCATCATCCAATTAGAGAGTGGCAGCTGGCATAATAGTCGCTACGTTGTTCATTTCGATTTAGGAACAGCCGACTACCTACAGATCACCTTTACTGGCAGGCGCGGATTCATTGACGAAATAAAAGTAACAGAGACAGTTACGGCTGTCAACGCTCCCACGCTGACCGATGAGCACCTCTTCTGGCCCAACACTACGGAGGAGGCTACCACCAACGTCACGCTGATACCCTCGGACAGCACCACGGTATATTACACCACGGATGGCAGCGACCCCTCAAAAACCAATGGCCACATAGCCACGCTGACCACCAATGTCAACATTACAGGCACTACCACCGTCAAGGCAAGAGCCTACTACACGGGCTATTACTACGGCGATGAGAAAACCGTTACCAGCGATCTGGTGACCAAGACCTATACCGTAGGAGAAACGGTGAACAGCATTTCCGCTTTCAAGGAGAAGGAGGATGGCGACGAGGTGCGACTCTTCATAGCCAGTGATGCCAACGCCCGCGTACTACATGGTGCTGACGGGAAGATGTATCTGCGCGACAATACGGGTACGCTGTGCATGGACTTTGGCACGACAGCCACCTTCAACCCTGCGCCACAGCACAACCAGCATGTGGCAGGATGGATTATTGGTAAGAAACAAACCGTTGACGGACTGACCAAACTGGTGGCAACCGGCAATACCAATACCAGTCACCTGGCACTGGCTGCCCCTGTAACAGAGGCAGACACCGACCCTGTCTCCGTAGCAAAGAATGAGGATATAAACAGTTACGTCGGCAACTGGGTGAAAGCAGAAGACCTGCGCAACGGCACACCCCTCAACATCCAGGAGGTCTACGACGGTGCCTTGGTGGATGTATCGGGCATCGTTACTGGCGAAAACAGCATACTCCCCGTAGACTACGCCGACATCAAACCCATCGTTTATGTTATTGACGAGAATGAGGCGTTTATATCGCCCGATGCGGACATTAATCAGGCAACAGTCCGTCTGAACCGCACACTGAAAGCCGGTCAGTGGAACACGTTCTGCGTACCTTTTGATATTGAAAGCATGGGTGCCAACATTCGCGAATATGATGCTATCGACGGCACTACCATGAAGTTCAAGGAAGCCGCCAGCATCCAAGCCGGCAAGCCCTATCTTATATACCCCAATGCCGACATAGAGAACCCCGTTTACAGCAATGTCACACTGAGTGCCCAACCAGCACAAGACATCGAAAAAGGCGGATACGCTTACGTGGGAATCTATAGCCCCAAGGAGTTGGCTATAGACAAGACACAACTATTCCTCACCAACAGTGGGCAGCTGGCTTACCCGTCATCAGCGGCCACAGCCACCATGAAGGGTATGCGTGCCTACTTCCTGGTACCCAAGGGTGCCAACACTCGTCTGTATATCGATGGCGATATAGTGACAAACCTCTCCCCCAATGCTCAATGGTCAATGGTCGATGGTCAATGTAACGACACCATCTACAACCTCACTGGCCAGCGTGTGAACAAGATACAGAAAGGTATCAATATTATCAACGGGAAAAAGCTGATCGTTAAATAAAGGAGGAAGACAAGATGAAAAAGACATATATCATCCCTACGGCAGAAACTTACGACGTAAAGCCTGCAAGCCTCCTGGCAGATTCTGGAATTAGCGCTACATACGACATTGACACTGATAATCCCATAGAAAGCGATGCAGGAGAGGCAGCTTCGCGCAAATCGAATATATGTGACAACATATGGATTATTCTACTACTACTGATGTGCAGCATCACCGCTGGTGCCCAGAAATACACCACCGTGGAACCAGCCGAGGCTCCTACCGACGGCAAGACACACGGCATGACGCTCTATCTGAAGAACGGAACGCAAGTATCCTATTCACTCATAGACCTGCAACACGTGACCTACCTGCCTGGGGTGGGTATGAAGGTTTACCTGAAGGATGCCACCACATCCGTCGACTACCTCTACCAACAGATAGAAAAGATAGACTATGCACAGGACGGCAACGACAATGCCAACTGGAAAGCATTCGGATGGACTGATTATCCTGAAGCATGGCGACTGGAATATCCGCATCTGCACGACAATGTGTCACCAACTGCCGATGCAGAAAAGTCGCAGATTATCGTGAAGCGCACCAACGACTATGGCATCACCTTCTCGCTGGAATGGGATAACTCGCTGGTAGCCAACCGCTGGACATGCTATCAGCTACATGCCGGCAACACCCTCTCGGGTGCCGACCGCAACGACGACTTCAAGGCTGATCCCGAGGTAGCCGTATCGCCAACACTCGACGACTACAAAACAAGCGGATTCTCCCGTGGCCACCTCTGTCCGTCAGCCGACCGCCAGTGCTCTGTAGAACAGAACAAGCAGACATTCTACCTGACCAATATGCAGCCACAATACCAGTCACACAACGGTGGACTGTGGAGCCGCCTGGAAACACTGGTACGCGACTTTGCCACCAACGATGACTACACCGCTCTGCATTGCGACACCATGTATATCGTGAAGGCTGCTACCATCACCGACAAGGTAACCGTCAACAACGAAAAGGTGGACGGCATCTATGCCGAAAGGTGCGTAGGCAATGCCTCTCACACTCACGAGCTGATAGTACCCAAATTCTTCTATATGGCACTGCTGCACTATAACAAAGAGAACGACACCTATCATTCTATCGCCTTCTGGACAGATCATATAAACGAGGTGCAGTCTGTGAAGAACCTTGCCGACTATGCCATCAGCATCAAGGAGTTAGAGAGACGAACAGGCATCGACTTTTTCTGCAACCTGCCCGATGTGATAGAGGGTGACGTGGAAGCACAAGAGCCCGATCTTGAATTCTGGAAGACAATCACCCGAACGGCAGAACCATAATAACACACCGTCTTTAAAGCATCATGCGTTGAGAACCGAATTCTCAACGCATGAGTATTAAAGGCACATTATCATTAGGCAGCCAACTATCTGATAAACAGCAGTTCGCGATATTTGGGAAGTGGCCACAGAGCATCGTCAACAATCAGTTCGAGCTTGTCGATCTGATAACGGATCTCGTCGAGCTTTGGCTCTACGTTATCATGATAAGCAATGGCCTTCTGGTGCTCACTGTCAATCTTGTTGGCCTTCTTACGAGCCTCTACCAGGTCTTCCACGCCCTTCTCGATGGCAGTGGTGCGCTCGGCAATCTCCTCAATGAGTTTGATGTTGCGAGCAGAGAGCTTATCTGCTTTATCGACGGGGAAGATGGCAGCCATATCCTCTACATTGTGAAGCAGAGCAGACTGATAACGGGTAGCCACAGGAATGATATGGTTCATTGAGAGGTCGCCCAGTACGCGAGCCTCAATCTGAATCTTCTTGGTATAGGTCTCCCACTTCACCTCGTTACGAGCCTCGAGCTCCTTCTTGGTCATGACGCCAAGGCTCTCGAACATTGCGATGCTGGCCTCATCGAGGTAACGCTCGAAAATCTTTGGACAGCTCTTCTCTACGTCCAGACCACGCTTCTCAGCCTCAGCAACCCACTCGTCAGAGTAGCCGTTACCATCAAAGCGGATAGGCTTACAGGTCTTGATATCCTCGCGCAGAACGTCGATGATAGCGTGGAACTTAGCGCTGTGCTCAGTACCAGCCAGCTTCTTCTCGAACTCAGGAATCTTAGCATCAACACGCTTCTTGAAGTCAACCAGAGCCTCAGCAACGGCACTGTTCAGGGCAATCATAGCACTGGCGCAGTTAGCTTCAGAACCTACAGCACGGAACTCGAAACGGTTACCAGTGAAGGCGAATGGAGAGGTACGGTTACGATCGGTATTATCGATGAGGAGCTCTGGAATCTCAGGGATATCCATCTTCAGGCCCTGCTTGCCAGCCATAGCCAGAAAGTCCTTATCGGCAGTCTCGATGTGGTCGAGCAACTCGCTAACCTGCTTGCCAAGGAATGAAGAAACGATTGCTGGGGGAGCCTCGTTAGCGCCCAGACGGTGAGCGTTGGTAGCACTCATGATAGAAGCCTTAAGCAGTCCGTTGTGCTTGTAAACACCCATCAGTGTCTCAACGATGAAGGTGGCAAAGCGCAGGTTCTGCTCTGGGGTCTTGCCAGGAGCATGCAGCAGGATACCGTTATCAGTACTCAAAGACCAGTTGTTGTGCTTACCAGAACCGTTGATGCCTGCGAATGGCTTCTCGTGGAGCAGCACGCGGAATCCGTGCTTACGAGCCACCTTCTTCATCAGCGACATCAGCATCATATTGTGGTCTACAGCCAGGTTAGTCTCCTCGAAGATAGGAGCCAGCTCAAACTGGTTAGGAGCCACCTCGTTGTGGCGTGTCTTACAAGGAACACCCAACTCCAGGGCCTGAATCTCCAGGTCGCGCATAAAGGCAGCCACACGCTCAGGGATAGCGCCAAAGTAGTGGTCGTCCATCTGCTGGTTCTTAGCACTGTCGTGACCCATCAGGGTGCGGCCCGTCAACAACAGGTCAGGACGTGCAGCATACAATCCCTCGTCGACGAGGAAGTACTCCTGCTCCCATCCAAGGTTGCTCTGTACCTTCTTAACTGCAGGATCAAAGTAATGGCAAACATCGGTAGCAGCTACGTTAACAGCATGCAGAGCGCGCTTCAAAGGAGCTTTATAGTCGAGGGCCTCACCACTATAACTGATAAATACGGTGGGAATACACAGGGTATCGTCGATGATGAAAACTGGAGATGTAGGATCCCAGGCTGAGTAACCACGAGCCTCGAAGGTAGAGCGGATACCACCTGAAGGGAATGAAGAAGCATCAGGCTCCTGCTGAACAAGCAGCTTGCCAGTGAACTCTTCTACCATACCACCCTTGCCGTCGTGCTCGATAAATGAGTCGTGCTTCTCGGCAGTACCTTCTGTCAGGGGCTGGAACCAGTGAGTATAGTGAGTAACGCCATTCTCTACAGCCCACTGCTTCATGCCAGCGGCTACGGCGTCTGCGATATCACGATCCAGACGTGCACCATTATCCATCACGTCTACCATCTTCTCGTAGACATTCTTTGGCAGGTACTTGTACATTTTCTCACGATTGAAGACCTTCTTACCAAAATACTCGTAAGGTCTCTCACTTGGTGTTTTTACGTCGAGCGGCTTCTTCTTGAATGCCTCGCCGACAACCTGAAATCTTAATGCTTCCATCTTTTTACTTTTTGGTTACACTTTTGGTTACACTTTGTTTGTTTACGGGTGCAAAGTTATATCGTTCTGTCAGATTATCCCTTATTTTATCAGCAATAAAAATCTAAAAACTTTTCACTACTTACAATCTGAAAGCAAACTACCGCATTTTTCTTTCAATGTGTAAGTTTTATTAATATAGTTGATGAACGCCTGATTCACCAGTCGCGTGCCGCCTGGTGTAGGATAATGACCCGTGAAATACCAGTCGCCAGGGTGATTGGGACACGCCTCGTGCAGTCCCTCGATACTCTGGAACACCAATTCGATGGGTGCCTTCATATCCGCAGGTCTCAACATCTCCACAATCTTGTGGTTGATCTCGTCAACAGTAAAGGGTGCATAGACAGCCCTCACGCAGTTTTGCATCTCATCCTTAGGCTTCTCTAACTCACGCTTACAAGCCAGATAGGTGTCGTTAATCAACTGCCACATACCGTGTTCTTCGATCAGCGCCATCGTGGCACGGAAGGCACAAAACTCCTCCAAACGAGCCATATCGATACCATAATAATCTGGATAGCGAATCTGCGGCGAACTCGACACCATCACAATCTTCTTGGGATGCAGACGATCCAGAATCTTAAAGATACTCTCCTTCAGCGTGGTGCCACGCACAATGGAGTCGTCGATAATCACGAGGTTATCCACACCCTCCTTCAGACTGCCATAGCTGATGTCATAGACGTGAGCAGCCAAGTCGTTGCGCTCGCTGTTGTCAGCAATAAAGGTGCGCAGTTTGATGTCCTTCCACACCACCTTCTCCGTGCGCACATCGCCATGCAGTTTGCGAAAACCGTCGGTCATGCCATAGAAAGCCACCTCAGCCGTATTGGGAATATATGAAAATACTGTGTTGGTTATGTCATTATCAATAGCCTTGAGAATAGCCGGCGTCAACTGCTCGCCCAATCGTTTACGCTCCTGATAGATGTCACGATCGGAGCCGCGACTGAAATAAATCCTCTCAAACGAACAAGCACTCAGTTTCTGCGCGGGCATAATCTGCTCCAACTGACTCTCGCCGTTCTTGTGAACGATGATAGCCTGATCAGGCATCAACTCATGCACATCCTCAGCCTGAATATCGAAGGTGGTCTGCAACACGGGACGCTCGCTGGCGATAGCGATCAGCTCTTCATCACGATAATAGAACGCAGGACGGATGCCCCAGGGGTCGCGCACGGAGAACATCTCACCACTTCCCGTCAGGCCACACATCACATAGCCTCCGTCGTAGTGCTCCATCGTAGAGCGCAGCACGTTGGCCATCTCTACATGCTCATCAATATAATTAGTGATGTCGGTACCCTTCAGTCCCTTTGCCGTGGCCTCCTGATAGAGTCGCTCCACCTCGCGATCCAGTCTGTGCCCCATCAGTTCCAGCGTGATATACGAGTCGCCATAGATACGCGGACTCTGTCCCTGCTCCGTCAGGAACTGGAAGACCTCATCGATATTCGTCATGTTGAAGTTACCACACAGGCACAGGTTCTTCGCCCTCCAGTTATTTCTACGCAGGAAGGGATGTACAAATGTCAGTCCGCTCTTGCCTGTAGTCGAATAGCGCAGGTGTCCCATCAGCAACTCACCCTTCATTTCCTCCGTAACGCGAGAGAAAATCTCCGTGATGGCATCCTTTCCCTCGGCTTTTTCACGAAACATATATTCCGTGCCAGGCTTGTTGGTCAGACTCACCGAGGCAATACCAGCACCCTCCTGTCCACGGTTGTGCTGCTTCTCCATCATCAGATAGAGTTTATTAAAGCCGTATGCCCACGTACCGTATTTTTTCTCGTAATAATCCAGCGGTTTCAGCAGGCGAATCATTGCCACGCCGCACTCATGTTTCAGTTGTTCCATCTATTGCATTCTCTTTTGGAATGCAAAGTTAGAACAAACCGCGTTTTTCTTCCGCATCAGTGTCTTTTTTTTATTCTACTTTTTGACGCGAAATAACAATTTGCAATCAAAAGTACTATTCAGATTGCAAACTGTTGCTTCTTTGCCCGCCTTTCTCAGTAATTTTATCCTGGAACTGTGTGGGCGGTACGCCATACATTGCACGGAAGCAGCGACTGAAATAACTGACCGACGAGAAGCCTGACGCATAACTAATCTCAGTAATGCTCAAATGTCCTTCACGCAACATTTCGGCGGCACAGCGCAGCCGGATAGTACGCATGAATTCTGTAGGCTTCTGGCCCGTAGCAGCCTGTATCTTGCGATAGAGGGTCATACGACTTACACACAGGTCGCACGCCAGCTGTTCCACACTGTAACTGTCATCTCTCAGGTGGGCTTCCACATGTGAGATGGCATTTTGCAGCCATTCGTCTGAAAAAGAAGTCTGGTTCTCTGGCTTATCATAGTCTGATTGTATGGAGTCTGTCATATCCTTCTTCATAGATTCCATAAAATGTTTCCTTTGCCTGTAAAGGAAACATACATATACGATAAGTGCGGAAAGTAGCACTATCAGTACAACAAGAATCCCCCATCCCCACTGTGGCATACGTTCTACAACGGTAGAATCCTGCGGCTCACTCCAACGCATGTTTGGACCTGTTTCCTGAAGTTCAATACTATAGACACCTGCCGCTTCGCGGCTCTGCTGGCGCAATGTATGGTGTATGGGGTCATAGAGTCGGACGTAACGATTACAAACAATCACCAGACGGCCTAAGCTGTCAACTTCAAGATGTGTGACCGCATCACCATATTCATTAGAGGCATACTCGTCGGTTGTCAGTTTACCGTCTTGGTAGGTCATCAAGGTTCCGAAGATAGTGGCGAGCCACAAGGTGCCATTAGGCGTAAATGCCATTGCAGACACATCCTTTGTATCGCTGAGCACCACGATTTCTGCATCGCCCTTCTTTACACGAATATCTTTACCCGTGCTGAACCACAGTTCTCCCGCCTTACTGATGGCTAAAGCCGTGGGACGTGACGACAGCTGACGAGCCATGCGGACAGAATCTGCCATGAATCGTGTCATTATCTGTCCGTCAAACCACGACTGTTGTTCGCTACTGCACAAAGCATAGCATTCTCCAAATCCGTCAGCTACCAATTGGTTTCCCTGCCTGTCTGTCACCACGCGTCTGAAATTAAAGTCAGCCGGCCACTCTTTTGATACCTGTACTATCTGTCCGTCATCAAGGCGTATCGTTCCCCCTTCCCATTCCACGCCCCATAATCGTCCCTGTTGATCCTCATGCAGACGGAAAATATATTTGTCGCCTCCAAGATAAATATTCAATAGTTGTCCATCTTTCGAGTATTCATAGATTTTTTTGTTGGCCGTCAGCCACCAATGGCCATTACGTCCTACAAGAATATCATCCACGCGCTGTTTATCCACATCAGCCAACGTCCGTATGCTGTAATCCTGTTTGTCTAATATGCAGGCTCCGTGGTATGTTCCAATGATGATGTATCGGCCTTCAGCCTCTGCTATGCAAGCCACATCATTACTACATAATAAATTAGGATGCTCAGCATCGCTGCGGAAAACCAGCACCTGCCTACCGTCATCACGACAGATTCCCCCACCCTCGGTGGCATACCATAGGAATCCCTCAGAATCCTGCATTACATATAAAACCTGCTCAGCCGACAACTGCTCACGATTGGGCAGCAAGAGTCTTTGCCCCTCTTGTGCCCAGCCAACGCACGGCAGGAGGAAAACAAGCAACAATAAGAGCCTACAGTTCTTCATTTTTGTGCATTTAAAAATAGCGGCACAAAGATACTTTATTTTATTGAGAAATAATTTCCATACTACCGTCTTTTAAGACTTTTTTCGTAACAATGTATCATATTTTTGCCGAAAGTTACATGAATACAATGATTTGGGATAATAATTCAATTGACGGAAAGAAATTTATTGTAATTTTGCAGCAGTTATTTCATTAGACCAAAAACCAACAACTAATTATTAATTGACACAATGCCTTTTTTATGAAAGTAAACAAAGTAAGTACTCAATTATCAATGACGATGAAACGATTATTAGTCTCTGCAGTATTGCTAACCTGTGCAGCCGTTATCAGCTTTGCACAATCAAAGAACATGATTACCAACGACACGTTCTGGAAAACCACAACAGGCGGGTACATCTACAGTCAAGGTGGCGGCATCTTCCGTTTTCCCGACGCTCAAGGCAAGGAGCATTATTACTGGTATGGCGTGAAATACCAGGAAGCAGTGGACTACTGTCCGAAAGCCCTGGGTGGCAGCAACAGCAACAACACGCATTTCGTGTCGGTAACGTGCTACCGCAGCGATGACTTGGTGAACTGGACTTTCGTTCGCGACGTCATAACATCGTCGTCGGCAGGCTGGGCCTACTGGGTGGGGCGTCTCGGGGTTGCGTACGTTGAGGAAGCCAAGAAGTATGCACTTCTGGTACAGTTCAATGACAACGTGGGGGTATTTACCTGTAACACGCCATACGGTAACTTCACCAAGCACAACCAGATTGACATGACCAGCATGATTGGAACACCGAATACTGGCGACCAGACTGTATTCACCGACCCCGATACGGGCAAGTCGTACCTGTGTTACAGCTACGGGAAGGGGCGTAGCAGGATTTATCTGTCAGAGATTGGCCTGTTGAGCAACGGCAAGATAGGACTGAAGGACTGTCACGAAATATATAAGGGTTCTGGACGTGAGGGCGACTGTATGTTTAAGTATAAAAATAAGTACTACGTGTGCGCAAGCGACCTCTACGGATGGAATGCCTCCAATGTCTATTATCTTGAGGCTTCGAACATTTACGGTCCTTATACCCCCACCAATAGTATGCTTAAGATGTCTGGTGCAGATGCAGACTATGGACACGTAACACAGACAGGGTTCTTCTATACCGTGCGTGGAACGGAGCAAGAGACCGTCATCTACTGCGGAGACCGCTGGGCTGGCTTCGCAGGCAACGGCAATGGGTTCAACCAGTGGTGCCCTATCAGTTTTGTGAACAACAAGCCCTGTTTCAACTCACTTACCCAATGGCATCTTGATGCCGAGACGGGCGAATGGTGGGTAGGTCAGGACAACAACTACGTAAAGAACTTCAGCTTCGATGCTGACCGTGTCAACATTCCCAGTGCTAACAAGCCTTCGCAGGCTTACCTCCGGGGATGGACTACCACCGTGAAAAAGGGGAACAAGGTGGTCATCGGCGATGCCAACTCACCCGTGCTTAATGGTAAGAATTCCAAAGAAGACCGAGCGAAAGTCATGGGCAACTTCTGCCTGAACATCACAGACAAGATTGATTTCCGCCGTCAGGTGAGCCAAATTATCAAATCTACCGCAGACGTCCCCCTGCCCGATGGCAATTACACTCTGTCGTGCTATGTCAAGAACAGCACAGCATTCAACGAATTGTATATGTATGCCAAGGTGGGGTCCGACACCATGCGTATCAAACTGCCGACTGCAGCCAGTTCATGGACGAAGGTGGATCTTCAGAACATTGACATCACTGGCGGACAGGTGGAAGTGGGCTTCTTCGCCGATGGTGCTGCCAATGCATGGTGCCGCATTGATGATGTGTCACTCATCCGCACAGGCGACACCTCTGGCACCAGCGCCGTGGCGTTGCCGGCAGTCCACGACGATGCTCCCACCTACTATTCTCTTGACGGCACTCCGCTTACCCATCCCCGAAAAGGGCTCAACATAGTCCGTAAAACTATAGGTGGAAAGATTAGGATCTTTAAAGGAATCAAATGACACATATCAGGTACACCAAGACCGATCAGCAGTTCCTCGACGAGGTCACTGCCTATATTGAGCGGCATATTTCAAAACAGGTCATTACGCTGGCAATGATTGCCGACAGCCTCCAGATAACTCATGCCGCTATCCACCATAGAATAAAAGTGCTGACAGGTCTTACCGGTAATGAATACATCCTCAAGGTACGTCTCCGACACAGCCTTCACCAAATGCTTCACGAACACCGCAATGTGTCAGAGGCAGCCAGCGAAAACGGCTTTAAAGACGTATCCCATTTCAGTAACTGTTTCAAGGGCGAGTATGGCATGACACCTACGGAATACCTGAATAAACAGCAGGATAGAGACAAGACCAATATAAAGAAAGCAATAAAGACAATGAAACAGAGATTGATTGCAATGTTGCTGTCGCTACCGCTGGCAGTATCCGTCATTCAGGCGCAGACCGCAACAGCCCAGGCCGACTTCGTAAAGGGTGCTGACGTGGGGTTTCTGCAAGGCCAGGAACAGCGGGGAGTGAAGTTCCACGACCGAAACGGGCACGAGCGAGAATGCCTGGAACTGCTGAAGAACGACTACCAGCTGTCAGCCATCCGTATGCGGGTCTGGGTGAATCCACGTGGCGGCAACTGCGACAAGTTTGCACTGCTGGCTATGGCCAAACGTGTAAAGGCGCTGGGTATGGACCTGATGGTTGACTTCCACTACAGCGACTCGTGGGCCGACCCTGCCAAGCAGCCCATACCGAAAGCATGGCTCGGACATTCATTCGAAGAAATGAAGCAAGACGTGCGAAACCACACCATAGAAGTGTTGTCGCTGCTAAAAGCAAACGGCATCCAGCCCCGATGGGTGCAGGTGGGCAACGAGACCACCAACGGCATGTTGTGGAGCGTGAAGACCAATGAGCGCGGCTGGGAGGTGAAGGACTCGCTGGGGAACACCATCATCACGCACAGCATGGGCCATATCAAGACCGAGCCTCAGCAGTATGCAGGGTTCATCCGTGCTGGTTACGATGCTGTGAAGGAGGTTTTCCCCGATGCCATCGTCATTGTGCATCTGGACCGGGGACATCGTCAAAGTCTCTACGACCACAACCTTGACACCATTCTGAAATACGGTGGGAAATTCGACATGGTGGGCATGTCGCTCTATCCCTACTGGGCTATGGATGGTCACCCTGAGCTGAACGCCGACAACATCATCACCGACTGCATCAAGAACATCCGCCACGTTAGCGAGAAGTATCAGTGCGATGTGATGATTGTTGAGACGGGCTACGAGGTGGACGAGCAACATCCGGAGAAGATGGAGGAGGGACGCCGCCAACTGGCCCGCGTTATCCGCGAGGCACGCAACGAGACTGGCGGACACTGCCGCGGTGTGTTCTACTGGGAGCCTCAGTGTCTGCCCGGCGGCTATAAGCTCGGTGCCTTCAACAGCAATGCTGCACCCACAGCTATCATGGACGGTTTTATAGAAAAGAAAGACTAAGTAATCATTAAACAGACCTATGAAACAATTACTCACTACATCACTTCTGTTTCTGCTGTCACTCTCGGTGGCAGCACAGATGCAAGAGAAACAAATTACCGTGACTGAGAACGTGGCCTACCGCACCGATGTAGGCCCAAGTACCATACTCGACGTGGCACAGCCGCTGTTCGGACCACAGACGAACCGGCCTGCCATTCTGATTATCCATGGCGGCGGATGGAGTGCCGGGTCGAAGAACGACATGGTGTATCGCACGCTGATGGTAGATTATGCCATGAAGGGCTACGTGGTCTGCAACATGAACTATCGACTGGTGCAGGAGGCCCCGATGCCCGCCTGCATTGAGGATGTGCAGGCTGCCGTACGCTGGATGAAGAGCAACGCCCAGAAACTGGGCATCGACCCGCAGCGCATCGGCACCTACGGACATTCGGCAGGCGGCCATCTGTCGCTGATGGCGGGACTGACAGCTGATGTGGCTTGTGCTGCCGGCGGTGCGCCTCCCACGGAGATTGGCCGAGCCGGTGAATGGGCCGATCACAAGGAGTGGTGGCCCATAGGCTACGTCGGCAAACACAAGACACCGTTCCTCGTATTGCAGGGCGGCGAGGACCCGACCGTCCGTCCCAACCTTACAGAGGACTGGGTAGTTAAGATGCAGCAGGCAGGCACGTCGGTCGATTATGTGAAGGTACATGGCAATCATGGTGTGGCCTTCGACCAACAGCTGGAGTTCACTCGTCCGGCTATGGATGCTTTCTATGCACGTCACCTGAAACACAACGATTCCACCGTCAGTTTCGAACAGTTGAAAGTACCCGACTACGGCGGCAGCGGACGGTATAAAGCGGTGGCTGTGCGTGAGAAGTCGCTGCCCGACTTCGTGGTCTATCGTCCCATGAACATCGATGCAGCCATGACCGTGGGCCGACTCGGCATGTTTGCCACCGGCCAGCCCAAGAAAGAGAAACTGCCCGTGCTCATCTTTTGCAACGGCGGATGCATGGATACCAGCATCGGCTACGAAAATATGCTCACCGACATTGCTTCCTACGGCTATGTAGTGGTGGCCATTGGCGAGCTGCAGATGATGGCCCAGCACGAGAAAGACCAGCACACGCCTTCATCAATGGTCAAGCAGGCACTCGACTGGATATGCAATCCCGCCTCACCTTATTACAATTATATAGACACCGAGAGAATTGCCGCTGCCGGGCACTCTTGTGGCGGGGCACAAGTGCTGGCCAATGCCGCCGACCCACGTCTGAAAACCTACCTCATTCTCAATGCAGGCATGGGCAAGATGACAATGGCCGATGCCAGCGCAAAGTCACTCAAGAATCTGCACGCTCCCATTCTCTACCTCGTGGGAGGCACCTCGGATGTAGCCTGGCAGAACGCACAGCAGGACTTCAAGGCTATCAAACGCGTGCCCGTGGTGCTGGCCGACAACACGCAGAGCGGTCACGGCGGCACCTACGAGCAGCCCAACGGCGGTGCCAACGCCCGCATGGTGCGCGCCTGGCTCGACTGGCAGATGAAGGGCAGGCAGGAGAACGAAAAGATTTTCATCGGCGGCGACATATCCGAATATGAGGGATTTACTATCCAACATAAAAACTACAAATAAAACCATACCAACATGAAACATTTTTTTGCCCCAGCAGTACTACTGCTCACAGGTACACTCACCGTGACCGCACAAACGGAACCTATTCGCATTGACCTCGCCCAGAAAGGAGCCGTGGTTTCACCTAACCTCTTTGGCATCTTCTTCGAGGAAATCAATCATGCCGGCGACGGCGGCCTTTACGCAGAACTGGTGCAGAACCAAGGCTTCGAGGAGCATGTGCTGCCCTCAGGGATGACCTACAAAGACGGCAAAGCCTATGCTCCAGATGCCATGAACTACGAGCATCGCAATAACCGTAACTGGAATATCCCCTGGAATCTGGAAGAGAAAAAGATGACTGGCTGGCGAGTTACTGGCGAGAAGGCCACCGTCACCGGCGAGGTCGTCAAGGTCAAGGTGCCGCTCCACACGAATACGCCCCATGCCATGCAGCTCACTATTAAGAAAGTACAGAAGGACGGAAAGGCTGTGCTGACCAACACCGGCTACTGGGGGATTGGCCTGAAACAGGGCGAAAAGTACGACCTACGTTTCTATGTAAAGTCGGCCAGCTACAAGGGCAGCATCACAGCCCGCCTTGTGGATGGCACGACGGGAAAATCACTCGGCACAACAGTTTTTGCAGCCCGACAGTTGAAAGACTGGACCGAGTTGACCGCCACACTGACTGCAAACGACACGGCTGCTAAAGGTGAACTGGCACTGGAGTTCGACAAGCCAGGAACGGTGCTTATTGACTATGTGTCACTTTTTCCACAGGCCACCTTTAAGGGTCGCAAGAACGGGCAACGGGCTGATGTGGCACAGATGCTCGTTGACCTTCACCCAAAGTTCATGCGCTGGCCAGGCGGTTGCATCGTTGAGGGAACCACGTATGAGAACCGCGTGAAGTGGAAGGAAACGCTCGGTGATCCGATGACCCGTCGCGGTGAGTGGGATCTCTGGGGTTATCGCGCTACATGGGGCATGGGCTACCATGAGTTCCTGCAGTTCTGCGAAGACCTCGGCATGGATGCCATGTTTGTCAACAACGCCGGTATGTCGTGCTCCGTGCGCAACGGCGACTTCGTGAGCAGCGATGCCGACATGGATGCCGTCATCCAGGACTTCCGCGATGCCATAGACTATGCCTTGGCCGACCCCACTCGTAACAAGTGGGCCAAGATGCGCGCCGATGCCGGCCATCCCAAGCCCTTCCCCCTGAAGTATGTCGAGATAGGCAACGAGAATGTAGGACCTGAGTATGTCACTCACTTCAACTACATCTTCAAGCGCCTGAAAGCTGAATATCCACAGATTACATTCATTAACACCCTGGGACACACCGACCAGCTCTTAGCTCAGGTTCCCGGCCAGTACATGGTTGACCCCCACTGGTATCGCGACCCCAACTTCTTCTTTGCCAACAACCACCTGTTCGACGATGCACCCCGTACACATGACATCTACGTGGGTGAATATGCATGTCTTGGTGGCGTGGGAGCTGGCAACCTGCTTGCTGCCATTAGCGAAGCAGCCTTCATCCTTGGTATGGAACGCAACAGCGACGTGGTGAAGATGTCATCGTATGCACCGCTCTTCGAGAACGAGAACCGACGCGACTGGCCCTGTAACCTCATCCACATGAATAGTCTTGAGGTTTATGGACGTGCTTCGTACTACGTCCAGCAGATGGCAGCCAACAACCGTCCCTCTTATAATGTATATGTGAGCGAGCCTACCACAGGCGATCCAAAAACTACACGACATTTCTGTCAGACAGGCTATGACGAGCAGACCGGCGAACTCATCATCAAGGTGGTCAATGGCACCGACCAACCCTACCGCCGCTCGTTCACCATCGACGGTGCCACCAACGTGATGCCCACAGGCCGTGTCATCGCCCTCAGCGGCAATGCCACTGACGAGAACACCTTCGAGCAGCCCACGAAGCTGTCGCCGCAAACCAGCCTCTTCGGCAAGTTTGGCAAGCAGTTCAGCTACGAGTTCGCCCCTATGTCGTTCACCATTATGCGAGTGAAAGTGCAGGGCCTTGCAGCCTCTGTTCAGCCTACCGGCCAGCAGGAGCGTCGCCGCGGTTTCCAGCGTGAGGCATTCACTACCGATACCCCCATGGTTCACGATCCCGTAATGGCTAAAGAGGGCGACACCTACTACATTTATGCCACTGGCATGGGCATTCAGCAACTGACGTCACGCGACCGCAAGACATGGACTGTCTCCCGCCAGCCAGTCATGAGCGTCATTCCTGGCTGGACCACCGACTCTGTGCCAGGTTTCGGCAACCACGTCTGGGCCCCCGACGTTATCCAGTGGCACGTCGCTGGTGGCTTGCATATAGTTGCTCGACATTTGGGAAGAACGGATCGGCCATCGGCTTGCTAAGCAGCCGCTCGCTGCGCTCGAATATGTGGAAGGACGAGGGCTGCATCGTTACGTCACACGAACGGAAACGCACTACGGACGGCAAATGGACCGGCGACAACTGGAATGCCATCGACCCCAACTTCGTCATTGACAGCCAAGATCAGCCTTGGCTCGTATGGGGTTCATTCTGGGACGGCATCCAGCTCGTCCGTCTCGACTCAACGATGCACATTGCCAAAGGGGAGAAACCGCATACCATTGCCCGTCGCTACGATCCGACCTTCAAGCCCACGGAACCTAACCCCACGTCGAAGTTTGCCGGTACCAATGCCATCGAGGCTCCGTTCATCTTCAAGCATGGTGATTATTACTACCTCTTTGTGTCATGGGATTACTGCTGCCGCGGTGCCAAGAGCAACTACCGCGTAGCCGTAGGGCGCAGCAAGTCTGTCAGCGGGCCCTACCTCGATCGCAAAGGCAAGGACATGGCCAATGGTGGAGGTTCCCTATTCTTAGAAGGCGACAAAAAGGAATGGGAAGCTGCCGGCCACTGCGCCGCTTACACCTTCGATGGTGAAGACATATTCGTCTGTCATGGCTACAGTGCTACGCAGAACGGTGCCGCAATGCTCATCCAGCGTCCCATTTCATGGACAGCCGACGGATGGCCTGAACTGAAATAACCCAATAAAGCAGTAATGGAGCCCGTTAGGACTCCATTACTGCTTTGATGAAACTCATAAACAACGGATGCGGATGCAGCACCGTTGAAGAGTATTCGGGGTGAAACTGCGTGCCTATATACCAGCGTTTCTCAGGAATCTCCACTATTTCCACGAGGTTGGCAGTAGGGTTAATGCCTACACACTTCATGCCCTTGGCCTCGTACTCGTTCTTGTAGGCATTATTAAATTCATAGCGGTGGCGGTGGCGCTCACTGATAAGAAGACTCTCCCCCTGCCCCTCTCTGAGAGAGAGGGGAGTAGATAGTTCTGACTGCGAATATACTTCAAAAGTCTTACTACCTTTCAAAACCATACAATCATAGGCACCTAGACGCATCGTGCCACCCATATCGGTAATATTCTTTTGTTCTTCCATCAGGTCAATCACATTCACTGGTTCTTCATACTGACCACTCCCCTCCCTGCGAGGGAGGGGTTGGGGGAGAGTCTGTTGCCGCATTTCTGCGCTGTTAGCATCCTTATAGCCCAGCACGTTGCGTGCAAACTCGATGACCATCATCTGCATACCCAAACAGATACCAAAGGTAGGAATATCATGGGTTCGCGTATATTCAGCTGCAATAATCTTACCCTCTATACCACGATTACCAAAACCCGGACAAACCACGATGCCAGCCACACCAGCAAGCTTTTCAGCTACATTTTCCTCAGTTATTTCTTCACTATTGATAAAATGGAGTTTTGCTTTTACATCATTATATATACCTGCCAGGTTCAGACTCTCACGAATACTCTTATAGGCATCCTGCAAGTCGTACTTTCCAACGAGACCGATATGCACTTCACGTGTGGCGTGACGCTGTTTTTTCAAGAACTCATGCCAAGGCACCATTGCTGGTGTCTCACCTACAGGAATACCAATCTTACGCAGGATAGCTGCATCAAGCCCTTGTTTCTGCATACTTACAGGCACCTCATAGATAGAAGGCATATCCTCGCTCTGCACCACGCACTCCAAATCCACATTACAGAAAGAAGCCACCTTCATACGCAGACTATCATCCAGATGACGCTCTGTGCGCAGAACCAGTATATCAGGCTGGATACCCATGCCCTGCAGCTCCTTTACGCTGTGCTGTGTAGGCTTGGTCTTCAACTCATCTGCCGCTTTCAGATAGGGTACATACGTCAGGTGTACACACACCGCATTGCGTCCCAACTGCCAGCGCAGCTGTCGGATGGCTTCCATGAAGGGCGCACTCTCAATGTCACCGATGGTACCACCCACCTCGGTAATGACGAAGTCAAAAGCCTCACCCCCGCCCCCTCTCTCGGGGCTCCTCAGCATTCTCCTCTTAATCTCATCCGTAATGTGCGGCACCACCTGGATGGTCTTCCCCAGATAGTCGCCGCGACGCTCGCGGTCGATGACCGTCTTGTAGATACGGCCCGTGGTGATGGAGTTATGACGTGTGGTGTGTATACCAGTAAAGCGCTCATAGTGACCTAAGTCCAAGTCAGTCTCCATACCATCTGCCGTTACATAGCACTCGCCATGCTCGTAGGGGTTCAGCGTTCCTGGGTCAATGTTGATGTAGGGGTCGAATTTCTGGATAGTTACTTTGTAGCCGCGTGCTTGCAGCAACTTACCGATGCTGGCAGAAATGATTCCTTTACCAAGTGAGGAAACCACGCCGCCTGTTACGAAAATGTACTTTGTTTCCATAAATAAAAACGTATTTATGGACTGCAAAGTTACGCATTCTTTCGTTTTTCAGCCGAAAGCCGATCCATTTTTCAATCTACATTTCCGTCCGGAATGTCAATCTGAAAGAAAAAAAACACGTTTTCTTTCATTTTTACTATCAGTTTCCACAAAAACGCACCCATTTATTACATTTTGTCAAAGACATGCAAACCCCACTGGGAAAATACAAAGAATCTTTGTATCTTTGCAGGCAAAAACCAAATCCATTAAAGATTCTTAAAACTTAATGATGATGCGTTATGTTTTGCAGCGTCAGTTGTTTTATAGGCAGAAACCATACTTAATTTGTTTATGCAAGAAGCACTATTCACAGATTTAGTTACCCGCCTGCGTCCGCGACTCATAAGCCTTGCGCGCAGCATCCTCCACGATGACGAGGAGGCGGCTGATGCCGTACAGGATGCACTCGTTTCACTGTGGCGCATGGGCGACAGGACACAGGAGGTAACAGAAGCAGAACGACTGGCAATGCGTATCACACGTAACGTCAGTCTGAACAAGCAAAAGCACCAGTCTTTTGTCATTACCGCTCTTGACAATATGCCAGGCGACACAGTTCGTCCGCTGACCGCCCGACAGGATAATCCCCATGAGAGCATGGAGCGACAGGAAACAGAGCGTCAGGTCAACAATGCCATTGCAGCCTTGCCTAAGAATCAGCAGGCAGTCATTCTCATGCATCACATGGACGGTCTTTCCTATCAGCAGATTGCAGCCATACAGGGAAGCACAGAGAACGCAGTCCGCATGACAGCCAGTCGCGCCAAAGCGAATCTTATTAACAGTTTAAAACAACCCAAACAAGAAGTCTCATGAAAACGAATAACAACATACCAACCGACGAACAGCTATGGAACGATGTGCTGGACGTTCTGCATGACAATCGTCGTGAACTGACCGATGAAGAAATCCAAGAACTAACAAATGAGCCCAAGCCTTCGCCACGCTGGATACGCATTGCTGCCACATTTATTACCATTGCCCTGCTCAGCGGCTTGGCCTACGCTGCTTATTATTTCCTTTCACAACAGGCAGCGGTACAGACAGTAGAAATAACAGGAAGCAAATCAAGGACTGACATCAGTTCCACAGATGATGCTTTCGTACATTTTTCAGATGTCCGTTTAGACAGCATCCTCACGGTGGTGGGTAGCCACTACCGCCATCAGGTTTGCTTCCGTGAGGATACACTACGCCAACTCCGTTTCACCATTGCCTGGGATAGTGTTCAGCCACTCAGCATCTTCCTCGACAACGTGAATGAGTTTGAGGGGCTACACCTTTCCGATGAGCGTGATACCATCTTTGTTCATACAGAGAAGG
>Ga0256405_10003313_pt1 | contig 33579 bp, 28 predicted proteins | sample RumenRJG_02DNA_FD_189096 | JGI IMG/M metagenome (GOLD analysis project Ga0256405, IMG submission 189096) | Bovine rumen microbial communities from Lethbridge, Alberta, Canada - RJG_02 | ecosystem: Host-associated > Mammals > Digestive system > Stomach > Rumen | place: Canada: Alberta...
AGCCAGTGATAAGGTTATTGATAAGTCCGTACTGATACTCAAATACGTTGTAGACAATAACTTTTAAAATAACAAATGATACGAAATATGGCATGAACATCAATGTCTGTGAAGTTTTTTTAAACCACTTAACTGTCACCCTGCTGACCAGGATTGCAAAGATGATCTGAAGGATATTGCCAATTCCTATGAACACCACATTGTAAAGTACTGTGTTCTTGGTAAGTCTGAAAAGGTCTGCCTTGATCAAAAACTCAAAGTTCTTAAATCCTGTGAAAGGACTGGACCAAAGGCCGTCTCTAAAGTTAAATGATGTGAATGCAAAGTACACACCCAGCATCGGCAGGTAGTTGTTGATCATGAAGTAGACAAATGTCGGTATCAGCATGACAAACAGTACCCAGTTTCTCTTTATCTCCTCTAATAGTCCATGCTCGCGGTATTTCTTGCGCTCTCTGCTCTCAAGTACCTTGATGTAGATATAAGCTGCCAGTGAAACGATCAGCTCTATGAACACCACTACAGATGGAAGAAATCCCGTCATTCCAAATCTTACGTTGGAGAAGACGACAAACACTATTGTTGCTAAAGCTGCTATGAACTCGAATAGGAACGCACATTTTCCTGCAGCTAAAAGTGAAAGCTCGCCCTTCCCCTTTCTGTTCCTGCTGGCCATAAAGGTTCTGATGATGTAGGCTACATTAAAGTAGATCGCAGCCGCCATAAGGATCAGAAGCACCATGGATGGCAGTCCCAGAACTCCCTGGTTTGAATACTGGACAAAGGACAAAAGATTGTACAGGTTGTACCCTGTAAGGAGATTGCCTGCCATCTCTTTTGTCACGCCAATCCTGGAAAAGAGAGTAACCAGGTTGACTACCTTGATCCAGTTAAAAATAGGGAGAGAAAGAATAAGAATGAAAGCACTTATTCCCGATATCCACTTGCCTCCAGATATCCATTTATTCCTCATATAAATCCTCCCAAATACTAGTTAGATCGCGAATAAAAACGTTTTTATTATCTTGTAAGCAGATACTAGCACAATGCATACAAGTTTGGCAATATGCTTTAATGATTTTTGGCATTTTAGACATATTGGCAGATAAAAATTCCGCAAATTATGCAAAAACGTTTTTATTTTATCAAAATCCATTCTGTATCCATAAAACCTTAAATTTGTGTTAAATACCAAAAAAAATCACATATTTCTCCTGATCGGTATTATGATATATATGTGTGCGGTATGATGTTCGCAATAGGAGATTGGAGACTATAAAATGGCTGAAAACTTTCAATTAGTATTTACCAACGACAACTGCGTTGGCTGTAACAAATGTATCAGTGCTTGTAGCTGTATGGGTGCATGTGTGTCTGGAGAGCCTGACGCCGATGGCGTATCCAAGATCCACGTTGACCCTAGCAAGTGTATTGCCTGCGGTGCATGTTTTGACGCCTGCGAGCACGATGCAAGGGAATACAACGACGATACAGAGAGATTCTTTGATGACCTCAAGAGAGGCGAAAAGATATCTGTCCTCATCGCTCCAGCTTTTCTTGCAGACTACCCAAGAGAGTACGAATCTGCTCTTGGCGGCCTTAAAAAAATGGGCGTAAACAGGATGATCAGTGTATCATTTGGTGCTGATATCACAACCTGGGCGTACATTAACTACATCCAGCAGCACAACTTCCTTGGGGGTATTTCCCAGCCCTGTCCTGCTGTTGTAGGTTATATTGAAAGATACCTGCCTCAGCTTCTTCCAAAGCTCTTTCCGGTACAGAGCCCTCTTATGTGCTCTGCTGTCTATGCCAGAAAAGAGATGGGAATAAAGGATAAGCTGGCATTTATCAGCCCATGTATCGCTAAGAAAATGGAAATTGATGACCCTAATAACAAGGGCCTTGTTCAATATAACGTAACCTTCAATCACATGATGAAATATATGAAGGATCATAATATTTCTGGAAGTCCTGTAACAGATGAGATAGAGTATGGCCTTGGTTCCATCTATCCTATGCCTGGCGGACTTAAGGACAATGTTTACTGGCTCCTTGGAAGCGACGCTTTCATCAGACAGATCGAGGGCGAAAAGCATATGTATCACTTCCTTGAGAAAAACGCTGACAGGATCAAGGGCGGCAAGACTCCATTCCTGTTCATCGACGCATTAAACTGCAGATGTGGTTGTATCTCAGGAACTGGTACAGATCCTAAGGTCACAGGTAATGACGATCCTCTCTACAATCTCCATGAGATTCAGGAGAGAGTTAAAAAAGACACCAAGAAGAGTCCATGGAGCAGACCACTTACTCCTGAAAAGAGGCTTGCTGCTCTTAACAAGCAGTTTGCTCACCTTCGTCTTGAGGATTACCTTAGAAAGTATACAGACAAGTCCAAGCAGTGCGCATATAAAAAGCCAACAGAGGCTGAGCTCAACGCGATCTTCAACGACATGCACAAGACAACACCAGAGTCTCGCAAGATCAACTGCTCAAGCTGTGGATATGCAACCTGTAAGGATATGGCTACTGCCATCTACAACGGCTTTAACCACACCTCCAACTGTGTTCACTATCTTAAGGACCTTGTAGAGATTGAAAAGAGAGATGCTCAGGAGCTTGTTGAGAAAGAGAGAGCTTCTCTTGAGAGACAGAAACAGAGCATCATAGATGCTATCAACACCATAAATGAACACTTCCTATCCCTGAACTCCACTATGCAGGAGATCAGCAGCGGAAATAGCAACAACGCAGAAGAAAGCTCAGCAATTTCAGAAGATATGTCCAACGTAAACGAGTTCTGCAACAAGGTCAACGATTCCATGACTCAGATCACATCCTACCTGGACGAGCTTGAAGCAAACAACAAGAAGGTCGTTGAGATTGCTAACCAGACCAACCTCCTTGCTCTTAACGCAGCAATCGAGGCTGCAAGAGCCGGCGATGCAGGTAAGGGATTTGCGGTTGTTGCGACTGAGATCAATGATCTTGCAGCAGATTCCAAGACTACCGCCCAGAACAGCGGTGCTGCAAACGACAACATCAAGAATGCCCTTGAGGGAATCACTGTTGAGACCTCTGACCTTCTTGAAATCGTAACCCAGGTTAATGAAAAGATCAGAAACCTTGCTACTTCCGCAAAAGATATTTCAGGCTCAACACAGACTCTTGCTGATACCATGGAGAAGGTAAAAGCCGAAGTAGAAAATCTTGCATCCCATGACTAATGACCAAAAATAGAGTAGGAGGCGGTGGCTAACCGCCGTCCTCTCACAACACCGTACGTACCGTTCGGTATACGGCGCTTTCAATAGTTGACGTGCACAGACTGATAGGCTGTGGCTAAATCATAGAAGCCACTGCTTATCAGTCTTTCTATTGACATAGCTCGCTTCACCGCAGAAAGGTTGGAGCAGAACCAATGTCCTTTACGGCAATTCGCCGCCATGTGTGCATAGTACTCTGGTATACCCATCCGAATCAGATTTCTCTTCTTAGTCTTAGGCAATTTCCATTGTTTCCATATGCACATGCGTATTCTGTGATAGAGCCATCCATTGATGTCATCTAAGTTGTTCTTCATGCTGGCAATCCCATAATAGTTAAGCCACCCTCTAGCATATACCTTGATTTTCTCAAGGCTTGGCTTGATGGACTGTACAGACTTACGGGAAGATAAGTCTTTCAGCTTGAACTTAAACTTCTTCCATGACTTTGGATGAACTCGGACATATATGCCACTTCCGTTCCTTCCCAATGCAAAGCCAAGGAATTTAAAATTTCGGATTGCAAACACGCTCACCGTACGACTTTTCTCTCGGTTAACTGTGAGTTTCAGTTTCTCTTCAAGATATCTCGTACTACTTTCCAAGAGTCTTTCCGACGCTCGCTTGCTCTTGGCAAGGAGCACGATGTCGTCTGCATATCTGATGCAGGGAACACCTCTCTTCGAAAACTCTTGGTCGAACTCGTTGAGGTAGATGTTCGCTAGTAGCGGCGATAAATTGCCACCTTGTGGCGAACCTTCCTCTGTATCAATGACCACTCCGTCTTCCATAGCACCACTTTTCAGATAGCGCTTTATGAGCTGTACCACACGTTCGTCCTTCACATTCTTACGGAGAAGATTTATAAGGATTTCGTGGTTCAGAGTATCGAAATACTTGGATAAATCAAGCACCACCGCAAATATGTATCCTTGCTCTGCGTACTCTTTGACCTTTAGTATAGCTCCTTTGGCGTCTCTGTTTGGGCGGTAGCCATAGCTTCCATCCGCAAATAGCGGTTCGTAGATTGGCACTAACTTTTGTGTTATTGCCTGTTGGAGTGTACGGTCTATTACGGTAGGTATGCCAAGCTTGCGCACACCACCATCTGGTTTTGGAATCTCAACTCGCCTGACCGGCGACGGAGTATACTTTCCACGGTATATGCGGTCAGTTAGCTCCTGCTGATGTTCCTTGAGATAAGGAAGTGCCTCTTCAATAGTCATACCATCAATCCCTGGCGCTCCCTTGTTTGCCTTCACTCTCTTATACGCTCTGTTAAAGTTGTCTTTATACAGTATCGCTTCCAAGAGCTCGGGCTGTGCACTGTCTCTTTCTTTCCATATCCGATTGAATGACCTACGCACTTTCGCATACCCTTCATGTTCCGCACTATCTCTCTGCGAACAGCCATTGTATTCAATGTTTTCTGCCATAAATGGTCATTCCTCCTTTCTCGGTCATACTCAAGACTCCTATTGATTCGGTCCTTCGCCTCTTGGCTACTATGACCTCTGCTGACTTCTGTGCGCTCAGCACCGCCTCGTTTCCTTGTACAGTGGTTACTCCTTTCAGAGCATTTCGCACAGACCTCCCTAGGTACCACACGTTTCTTCCTCTCCATCCGTCTGCCTCATCTATCATGCATGATTCCGTGTAGTTATCGGGCTTCGGCTTGTTATGCAGTCTTACCCTCATGCATGACCTCTTATGAGATTTCTGTTCGTCAGACCAGAGATTTGCCCGTGAGTTAGTATGTTCCTCACATCCGGCTTCCTTCAGATTCCACCTCACGATGGACACCCTTGCCTTCGGCTATATCCTTCCCACTACCGGGCGGATTCGGGACTTTAACCCGTTAGAAACGTGCGCCGCTAGGCGCACATAAATAAAAGAGTCCTTTTATGGGACTCTTTTTTGATGTCAAATGCAGTTATAACCTTTGTTTATCAGGATATTCTCCACCTGGGCTACATCCTCTGTATGCATTACCATGATAGGAAGACCTGAATCTCTGTTGAACGAAAGGTATATATAATTCACATTGATATTGCTTGAATACAGTGTCTTTAGGATCTTATCAAGTGCACCAACCTCATCTGGACACTCAACCGCAAGTACTGTTGTGGTCTTGCAGATATAACCGTTGTTCTTGAGAACCTCTACACATTTTTCAGGATCTGAAACGACCATCCTGATGATTCCATACTCTGCAGAGTCATTGGTTACTGATCCCAGGATATTGATACTGTTGTCGTTCAAAAGACCAGTAATATTCTGAAAACACCCCTTCTTATTCTCTGCGTAAATCGATACCTGTTTTAACATCTCTCTCCCCTTTTTGTCCTTTATTCTCCAAATAGCTTTTTTACTGCAAGGAGAATGTCATATGAAGTAAATGGCTTAATGACAAAGTCCTTTGCACCTTTTTTAAGTGCCATCATGATCATGGATTCATATTTCTGATCAGAGCACATAATAACCTTAGCATCAGGATCTATCTTAATGATCTCACCAAGTGCATCAATTCCATTCATTTTGGGCATATTGATATCAAGGAGCATGACATCAGGCTTCGTTTCCTTGTATTTCTCGATAGCCTGGTCGCCAGAAGTTGCTTCTCCTACAATCTGATACTCTTCTGCAGGCAAAGCTCCCCTTATGAGCTCTCTCATCAACGCAGTATCGTCAGCGATTAGCACTTTCCTTTTCATTTTGCCTCCTTCTCGGAAACGCCCGTCAAAATGTCCTCATAATTTATATTAACATTTATAATTTGAGAAAAAAAGACGCAACGCACTGCTTTCTGAAACATTTCATAATGACAATGCGCCGCAGGATGAACCTATAATGCTCTCAGAACGAGAATGCATTGGGAGAATTAAAAAAGAAGAAAGAATAGCTCCAATCAATTGAGCATAGAGAATTTAACATAATTTTATTTTATGCTCCATTAAATCAAGCCCAAAATTGTGAATATTGTGTGTTTTCTGCAATAGATTTTTAGAAAGCTATAACTATTTTGAAATTTATTTATAGAAATGATTCTTTATATAATGCTTTTTTTCTGATATACTAGCTATCCGTAAATCAAAGATATTATAAAGGAAATACTTATGACTAAAGAAAACAGAATGGGTACACAGCCTGTAAAACAGCTGATCATATCCATGTCACTTCCAATGATGATCTCCATGCTTGTACAAGCGTTATATAACGTTGTAGACAGTATATTTGTTGCAAGGATTGGTGAGGGAGCTCTTACTGCAGTAACACTTGCATTCCCACTCCAGAATCTCATGATTGCAGTTGGTTCTGGTACAGGCGTTGGTATTAACGCTCTTTTATCCCGCTCTCTTGGTGAAAAGAAATTTGACAGATCTGATTCCGCAGCAAACAACGGACTTTTCCTCACATTTATGAATTTTGTGATCTTTTTGTTAATTGGAATCTTTTTTGCAAGACCTTTTATCAAAACCCAGATAACAGATCCCCAGATTATTGAATACGGTGCAACTTACCTTCAGATCGTATCCTGCCTTTCTTTTGGCATCTTTTTCCAGATGACCTTCGAAAGGCTCCTTCAGTCCACTGGTAAGACTATTTACAGCATGATCTCTCAGGCTACTGGAGCAATCATCAATATTATATTTGATCCTCTGCTTATTTTTGGTATCGGACCATTCCCAAGGCTCGGTGTTACCGGAGCCGCTTATGCTACTGTTTTAGGCCAGCTCATTGGTGCTTCAATTGGTCTTTACTGCAATATTAAGTTCAATAATGAGATAAATATTTCTATTAAGAAGGTATTAAAACCCGAAAAGGATACAATTTCTGAGATCTACTACGTAGGCATTCCTTCAATGCTCATGATGTCCATTGGTTCTGCCATGACTTACCTTATGAACCTGATACTTGGCACGTTCTCTTCTACTGCAACTGCTGTATTTGGAGTTTACTTCAAGCTTCAGAGTTTCTTCTTTATGCCAGTATTTGGCCTAAATAACGGTTTAATTCCAGTTCTTGCATATAATTATGGCGCAAGAAAAAAAGGCCGAATTAAAGAAGCTCTGCAGTTCTCATTGATACTGGCTGTTTCCATCATGGTCATTGGCTGTATCACATTCCTTGCAATCCCTGAAACGCTCCTGTCCTTCTTTAAAGCATCCGACGACATGCTTGCGATCGGAGTGCCAGCCCTTAGGACAATCTGCCTGTCATTTCCTCTTGCAGGTGTATGTATTGCAATGGGTTCAATATTCCAGGCATTTTCAAAGAGCCTTTATTCACTTATCGTATCAGTTGGAAGACAACTTGTTGTTCTTATCCCTGTAGCATGGCTTTTTTCCAAGACCGGAGTCATCGATCTTGTGTGGTGGGCTTTTCCTTTCGCTGAGCTTATGTCACTTGTACTATCCTCCTACTTCTTTAGGAAGCTATATAAGGAAAAAGTAGCAACACTGTGAGTTTTAGAACACTTTTTTGTAAAAAGTCAATACTGTAGCGCTTTTTCAGAATTGTGCACTAAAAAACATGTTTATTTTTGGCATTTTTTCGTCTTTAAACTATTGTAATCGACATTTTAATGTCGTAGAATCTTGTTTAGTAGTTAAATTACTCACATTTGAGGGAGGTATAATCCATGAATAAGACAGAACTTGTTGATGCTATCGCAAAGGAAACTGGTCTTTCAAAGAAAGATTCAGAGAAGGCTGTTAAGGCTTTCACAGATGCTGTTTCAAAAGAGCTCAAGAAAAAGGGCAAAGTTCAGCTTGTAGGCTTCGGTACATTCGAGACTGCTAAGAGAGCAGCTAGAACTGGTAAGAATCCTCAGACTGGAGCAGCTATCAAGATTCCTGCAGCTACAGTTCCTAAGTTCAAAGCTGGTAAGGCACTCAAGGATGCTGTTAACGGCAAGAAGAAATAATTTATGACAAATAAAACCCTTGGATTCTTTGATCCAAGGGTTTTTTATTGGCATTTTTTCTGGATTTATCTGCTTATCATATAAAAGAACTGGTTTAGTTGCCTGTTCTGCCTCTTAACTTCTCTTCTAAGGCCTTGTGGGCTTCATAGATATCCATATTTTTATCCATATCCAGCTGAATAAGATTTCTAATGTACTTTGTTGCAGACATATTAGCAGCCTTAGCCATATGCTCAACGTAGTCTCTATATCCTCTTACATCAAGAAGAAGGAATTTCTCTTTCTCGTATCTGCTGTTTGCCTTTTCTTTCTGTGTTTTAGGCTCTTCTACGGTTTTATTAATACTTGTATTAATTTCTTCCTCTTCTTCCTTTTTGACCTCTTTTACGGCCTTTACAGCTTCTACAGGGGCTTTTTTAACAGGTTCTACAGCTTTAACTACTTCTGGCTCTTTTACTTCTACAGGTTTAGCAATTTCTGGTTCTGGTTCGTTGACTTCTTCAGTCACTTTATCAATATCGGTTGTTACTTCAACTCCGTTTAAAGGCGCTTCCTCTCTGGCTTCCAGCTTGGTCATTCCTGCAAATAAACCTTTTCCAGTTTTATTTGCCCCCTGCTTTAACATACTTGCTTTGCTTGCCATCACTCATCCTCCTCCAGAAATTCATCAATAAAGTCATCATAATCTCTTGCAGCAGCTGATCCCCCAGCATACTCAAAAATATCCATCTTCATTGTCTGAGCCTCTTCTACTGATACATTAAGTCTGATCTTGGACTTAAATACCTTTGTGCCTAAAAGCTCAGCTTTTTCCTCTATATCATTGATCCAAATCTTGGAATTTGCTGTGTTTCTGACCTTAGTTACAAGGATTCCATCTACTTTAAGCTTGTCATTGGTGAAATCATGGATCTGATCGATGAATTTATACAGTCTTGATAATCCCTGAAGAGAATATGCACCAGGCTCAAGAGGAATAATTACCTCATCAGCAACTGTAAGTATATTCATAAGAACAACGCCAAGAGCCGGGCTACAGTCAAATATGCAGAAATCGTACTTGTTCTTGAGCTTACTGAAGGCTTCCTTGATAAGCCTCTCTCTTCCAAGAGCTCCAAAGGTCATATCAGCAGATGCAAGATCAATTCCACCTACAATAAGGTCTAAATTCTCTGCAATAGGAATTATGGCCTTATTTATGTCCTTTTCCCCCTTCATGACCTCAAAAAGCTTGGCTGGTACATTTTTATAGAAATATTCCTGCTGTTCAGCTGTAAGCTTCTCAATATCCTCTGGATCAGGATCTATCTCATTTAAATCGATTCCAGCGGTCATTGAGAGATTTTCCTGTGGATCTGCATCGATCACAAGGACCTTAAAATCTCTCTTAGCAAGGCCAACAGCCATGGCATAACTTGAAGTAGTCTTAGCTACTCCCCCTTTTTGATTACTAAAAGCAACAATACGCATACTTCTTCCCCTTACTATTTCATTTTCTCCAAAAACAATTATAAGTCTCAGGATATTTATTTTCAATATATAATATGAAAAATATAATAAATATATTTTCTATGAATTATACACATCATATATGTTATATATCATCGCGAATCAATAATAGACTTTGCTGTCATCATATAGCTTATTTATGTTATATAACATTATAGTATCCAAACTCTTTCTGAAATTGTTTTGTATATGTTATATAACATATATTATATATTTATCTTTGTGTTTTCTAATGATTTTATTTTAGTAATATTCGGCTTTAATTTGTTATATATCATATTTACATTATAAAGTATTCTTGTCTTATCATTTCGATTTTAAAAAATGAGCCAAGACAATAAAATGATATATTACATATATAATATTTACATCTAAACTAATCAAAGATTCGGGATATGATTTTATTCTGTTTTGTTCATGCTAATTCTAAATATTGTGCCTTCCAGAATCTTATCTTCTGCTCTGCCCCTTAAAATTGGCTGTTTACAGCAACTATTTATACATAAAATGCTATATATGTTATATATCTTTCCGTAATTGTCTTTTTCTCAAACACGCATGATTACTGTATTTTCTTATTTTTCTATTTATCAGCAACATTCTGGACAGATAAATATCATCGCTTACATTATTCTTTTTTATTAAGCCCAGTATATATCACTAACAGCTTATTAATCGTTTATATTATATATGTTATATACCTTAACAATTATGTTCTACCATCTCATTTTATTCTTATATGTTATATATCATCTATATTCTATATTTATGATATATGTAATTGTGTGCAAATAATATATATTAGATATATTCCATATATTATTTATATCACATATATTAAATAAATTGGATATTTCATTTATATTTCATATATTATATCTGTTATATATCTTATATTTGTTATTATATGTATTTATTCTATATCATATATTTGTTATATATTAAATATATCTTTGATATGGATATTATTTATTATATATATGTTTTATGTTTACTATTTGTTTTATATTTTATTTATCTTATATTTGTTCATTATGTTATTATATATTTATATATTAAATGTATTAATTAATATATGTATTTTACATATTTATTATATAATAAATATGTTGTATTTGTTATGTATCTATAGTATCATATATATGTTAGATGTGTTATGTTTTCTTGCTTGGGGATCAATTGGTTTTGGATTATCTTTCTGTTAGCGGCCTAGGATCCCAGATCTGGTTAAAAAGAAGAAAAGCATTAATATCCATCAAGTTTGTATCGATTTTAATTATTTTTATTTGTATTAGATTTTAAAAGTTATAAATGAGTATTTCCTTGGCATTTAATACTCAAAAAACGAATTTTATAAAATCTTTATAAACAAAATTACGTGTAACAAATTGATGCAAGAGTATAAATCTTCAGGATTATATCAAAAGCCGCATAAATAGGGTAGTTTTAAGATGCTGTTTAGAATGTGAATTTTAGAAATCCATCAATTGCAAGTGTACATTCATTATATTATAAACAGATTTAGTATTTCTTTATAATATCGTGTGTTACCTAATCTGTATTTATCGAATTATTTTGATTCTATTATATTTAGAATTAATTATTATAGCCTGTTTATAATTATATTGATTTGCATCAATATTGAATTTTCCAATTTAGTCAATTGCAATTTAGGGTATTTTCTCTAATCAGTTTATTTGTTAGTCACAATGTACTATCTGAGATAATTCAATTGATAATTGAAACAAGATAAATCATTGAATTTGTTTTAGTTACATGCGTTATCTAAATGATATTTTTCGTATTGAATACAAATAATTATTATTAGAATTGATTATTATATTTAAGCCAATTTCACATGTAATCAAATTCATCATTAATATTGCATAATATAGATTAAATGTTATTTTTGGAGACAAAACTAGTAAATTTTGTCTCTTTTTTTGCAAGAAAAAATCTATTCGATTGCAATATATGATTTAAAAGAAGTATTTATGCACCTGGATCAGTTGTTTTTTATTATTATTTTTAAAACATACAATTGTTTATTAATTAAATTGTCCAAGAATGCTGATGAATACTGCTGTTTAGCTTTTTAAAGTGTACAAAAAGGGGATGAATAGTGAGGCGAAAGGGAACAGAATGTGACATGATAGGGATTTTCAGGTGAACAAATAGGGTATGCATGATGTAGTGTACAGGTGATACTTAATGGAATGATAAGTTACCTAAAATGGACTAAAAGGTGACCAAAAAGGGAACAACTGGCGATAAAAGACATATATGTTTAAAAGCCGCACAAATACAGGGGTTGAGAACATACAGAAGAGCAAAGGTGACTTAAAAGGGAATGTTAAGGTGACCAAAAAGGGAATGCCATTTAATTAAGATTATCCGATAAATCACTTGTTTTGCCAGTAATGACTCCTGAGTGGATATTTAGAACTATATCTATAAATATATCTATAAATGCCTATGCTGCGTTAAGATCATGGATTTCATTTCATTCTTAAAGCCCTTCAAAACCCGCATATTTCAAGAAAAGAAGAGTTGTGGGTACTTAAAAGGGAATTAAAGGTGACTAAAAAGGGAATGCTATATATTTCCTGGTATATTTCGTTAAAAGAGCCATTTTTGAGAAGGTAAAGATAGTCTGGATCTAAAATTTAAGTTCTAAAATCAGGTAAATATAAAGATTTAGATACAAATTATTCGTCTTGGGGACCAAAAAGGGCGCAAGTGAGTCTGTAAAGGTGACCTAAAAGGGAACAAATTTGACTGATTAGATTAATATAAAATGGTCAAAAGTGACGATAAGGGGCGCACATATTATCAAAGGTGCGTAAAAAGGGAATAAAATAGATTGACTATATGGGTTAATAGAATATTGTGGTTTTAAGCCTATTTGCACACAAAATATTGTAAAAAACAGCTTGAAAGTGACAAAAAAGGGAATATAATAGAATTAAGGTTTATAAAAAGGGAATGTTATTTATTCTTTAGACTTTAAAGGTGAATAAAAAAGGAACACCTTGATTATATCAATAGGTGTACAAAAAAGGAATCCTATCTATGCAAAACGAAAAGAGAGACCAGCTTATTGTAAGTAAGAAGACTTACAAGAAATCCAATGAGCTTATCAATGCAATGGGAAAGGGTACAGCTCTTAGCCAGAAGCTTTTCGCCATTGGAATGCAGAATATTAAGGTTGATGAGACCAATAACGTAGTTGCTACTATATATGGTACAGAACTTCGTAAGATGTTTAAATCGAGTTCTGGATCTCTTTATGAGCATATTGAGGCGCTATGCGACAGACAGATCAAGGGATCAACAATATTTGACTGGAACCTTCTTATGAAGGACAAGGAAAATGGTAAGATCGAGGCACATCAGGTGGTTACTGATGCCTCGTTTAAAAATGGTACTCTGACTCTTCGTTATAATAACTCTCTTACTGATAAGATAGTCAATCTGCAGAAGGATTACACAGTTCTGAGCCTTGCTGATACCTTAAGCCTTAAGAGTGTATATTCCCTCAGATTATATGAGATGCTCAAATCTGCTTATGACTACCAGAGAGCCATTAGCAAGATGCAGGGTGAGATGGTGCTTGAATACAAGCTTACAGAACTTAAGCTTGAGCTTGGCATTATCAATTCCGGAGGAAGCAAGGAGATCAAGGCTGAGCTTGAAAAAGAGTATCCTGATTATGACAGGATCGATGAACTTGCTGAGAAGACCGGCCAGACCAAGTATAAAGAGTACAAGATCTTCAACAGGAACGTACTTTCCAAGGCAAAAGAGGAGCTGAATCAGAAGACCAGCATCCAGGTTGACTACGAACCTATCAAAAACGGTCGTAAAACTGAGGGTATCAGATTCTTTGTTACCAAGAAGGATGCAGAGGTAGCAAAAGCAAGTACAGAGGCTCCAATTAACAAGGATGAGATATTAGACGATCTTATCGATCTTATGCACGATGATTTCAAGTTAAGAGAGATTAGGGAGCTGGCAGAGCTTGCAGAATATGATTTTGACAAGATCAAAAAGTCTTATGAGTACATGAACAGTTACACCAAGCCTATAGATGTGCCAATTGCCTTCATGAAGGATTGTATCAAGAACGAATATTATAACAACAAGACCACCAAGTTCAGGGCTAAAAAGAATACTTTTAACGACTTTGAGCAGCGCGGAGACTATAACTTCGAGGAACTTGAAAAACAACTTCTAGATAACTGATAACACATATATGATATATAACATATATAAGGGAGATGTATGGAAAAAGTCGTAGCAAAACTTCTGATTTTTGGGGATTTACCGGAAGATTCTATTCTCATGCAGCTGTCAAAAGTCTACAGTGATTACCACAGCGGCCAGTATTCAAAAGAGGATCTTATCAGCAGATGTTATAAGCAGATAAAGCGTTTGTTAGAGCTTGGGACAGCTTGTGCCTTTGATAAAAATCTATGGCACAATTACCTGACCTATATTCTTATCATGAGCGAGAATCCTTTTACCTTAACCTGCGAAAAAGTTGGATGGAAGGATGGAAGTGTCAATCACTTCGCTAAAAGCGATTTTAAGGCCTTTAAAGAGCTTTTTAACTATGATTTTACAGAGCTTGAGAAAGACCTTGATATCGATTGCTTCAGCTGCATAACAAACTATAAAGCAATTGAAAAGCCACAGCTTATGTACAATAAGAACGTAAGCGAAAAGGTTAGGGGCCTTAGCGAAAAGCTTGAAAAGACAGAGACTGTAGAGGATTTCTTCGAGGTAGTAACCTCTTTTTACAGGGATATTGGAGTAGGCGCTTTTGGTCTTAACAAGGCCTTCAGGTTCAGGGATCTTCCAGGTGGGAACGTGGAATTTATGCCCATCAACAATATGGACACTGTGGTACTTGATGATCTTGTTGGATACGAGCTGCAAAAAGAGAAGCTTATCGCTAACACCAAAGCCTTTGTAAGGGGACAAAGGGCTAATAATGTCCTTTTGTTTGGCGATAGCGGAACTGGCAAGTCTACCAGTATCAAGGCGATAGTCAACGAGTTTTACTCAGAGGGACTTAGGATGATCGAGATATACAAGTATCAGTTCAGGTTCCTTTCCCAGGTAATTGCCCAGATCAAGAACAGAAATTACAAGTTCATCATCTACATGGATGATCTGTCCTTTGAAGAGGATGAATCAGATTATAAATTCCTTAAGGCCCTTATTGAGGGTGGTGTAGAGACAAGACCGGATAATATCCTGATATATGCTACTTCCAACAGAAGGCATCTTATCAAGGAGACCTGGCGTGACAGGTCCGATGTGGAGCAGGACGGCGATATCCACAGATCTGATACCATGGAGGAGAAGCTCTCACTGGCTAACAGATTCGGCGTTACAATTGGCTATTACAAGCCTTCAAGACAGGAATTCTATGAGATTGTTGTGGCTCTTTCTGAGAAAAATGGTCTTAAGATCGATCCTGATCAGCTAAAACTTGAAGCTGACAGGTGGGAAATGAACCATGGAGGCATCTCTGGAAGGACTGCTCAGCAGTTCGTAGATCATCTGTTGGGGAAGAATGTTATATAACAAATATAAGGTATATGACCTATATAGGTTATATACCTTATTTACAATCTAGAATAAATATCATCTAAAAATCAAGGATTCCATTTAAGATTAGGGCAATTCGCAGCACAACCCTGTAATGCGTTATTCCTAACTTCACAGGACGCGTTTCGGCATTCTCTGCATTTGAAATTATAATGATATGAGTATCTTATCTTGCAGGCCTTACAGCAGAAAGGATTTGCGCTGTTTCGAGCCACAAAAGTTCGACCACATCCTACACATTGAATTGCAACGTTGTGAGCCATACTCCACCTCCTAATACTATTATTGCAAGAAAAACAGTCACAATCAATTAAATTGTAGTAAAATGAACGTAAAAAATAAGTTTTTGAAGTGGTTAAGGTAACAAACATGCATGAAATGAGCTATATCGCAAGGATGGTTTCTCTTGCGATAGAAGTGGCAAATGAAAATAAAGCCAAGGCTGTAAAGAGTATAGAAGTCACTATTGGTAAGACAAGCGGAGTAATGCCATATTATATGCACAAGTACTATCCAGATGCGTCCAAGGGGACAATTCTTGAGGGGGCGGAGCTTATCTGCAAAGAAGTTCCAGTCACAGCTCTGTGTGAGGAATGTGGCAGCGAATATGAACCAGTAAGAGAACACAATTATCTCTGTCCAAATTGCGGCGGCAGAAAGGCCAGGATAATAGCTGGACGTGATGTGGTTTTAACAAATGTTGTGATAGAAGATTAAAGAAAGACTACAGGTGGATTTATGAAGATTCTTTATCTGGAATGCAAAATGGGCATAGCAGGAGATATGCTTGCTTCAGCGCTTCTTGGTACCTTTGAGGACAAAGAAAAGATCATTGGGGAGTTAAATTCCATGGGAATTCCCAAGGTCGCTTATAAAAACACCAAAACTGAAAAGTGTGCAGTGGTTGGTGAGCATATTTCTGTGCTTATTGATGGCGAAGAGGAAGAGAGCGCCGATGTTTCAGATCATCACCATGACCATGAGCATAGTCATAATCACGACCATGATCACGAGCATCATCACGACCACCACCACGATCATGACCATCATGAGCATTCACACAGCTCCCTCTATGAGATTGAAGAGATCATAGAAGTTCTTAATATTCCAAAAGAGATCAGAAGCGACATAAGAGAGGTGTACCAGCTTCTTGCTGAGGCTGAAAGCGAGGTACACGGCGTTAATGTGTCAGATATCCATTTCCATGAAGTTGGCAAGCTTGACGCAATAGCTGATATTGCAGCAGTCTGCTACATGATGCACGAAATAGATCCTGATAAGGTGATCGTATCTCCTATTAACGTAGGAAATGGCCAGGTAAGGACTTCACACGGCATACTTCCAGTACCAGCTCCTGCTACAGCAAATCTCCTTCGCGGTATACCAAGCTATTCATCTGACAGGATTAGCGGAGAGCTGTGCACACCAACAGGAGCAGCTCTTGTTAAGTATTTTGCTTTTGATTTTGGCGCTCAGCCTGTAATGGCTGTTGACAGGATAGGCTATGGAATGGGCAAAAAAGATTTCCCTCAGGCAAATTGTGTTCGTGCCATTGTTGGAGAGGCAAATGATGAGGCCGATGTGGTCGTAGAGCTTTCCTGCAACGTTGACGACATGACTCCGGAAGAGATTGGTTTTGCAACAGAGATGCTCTTTGAGGCAGGCGCCTTGGAGGTTTATACGATATCAATTGCTATGAAAAAGAATCGCCCGGGATTTCTTTTGACCTGCATGTGCAGGGAAGATAAAAAAGAGACAGTTGTAAAAACTATCTTCAAACACACAACTACAATTGGCATAAGGGAGAACGTCAGCAACAGATACGTGCTTACAAGGCAGATAGAAAAGATTCAGACTCCTTATGGAGAGGTCAGGATCAAAAATTCCTCAGGATATGATGTGCAGCGCAAGAAATTCGAGTATGACGATCTTGCAGGAATATCCAGAAGGACAGGAAAGTCTGTTATAGAGCTTAAAAAAGAACTGATAGATTTCTTACCTGAAGAATAAATAAGAGCTGTGAAGCATTGCTTCACAGCTCATTTTGTATGATCACTTCTCGAATAGCTTTTCAATGGCCTCCTGAGAGTTATTTATGGCTTCATCTACGGTTATTTCGCCGTCAATGCATCTAACTAGCTCCTGGCCAAAAACTTCTTCAATTTGGGCCCATTTTGTTGTTCTGGGACGTACTCTTGAGTTGTTGGTTCCGCTGTAGAGCTGTTCAAAGTAAGGATACTTTTTTAAGACCTCGGGATCCCTGAATATGGACTTTCTTGTGGGAACGCCTCCGTATTCAAGAGCTTTGCGTTGAACATCCTCGCTGGTCAGATATGCTGCAAACTTAAGGGCAAGATCAGGTTTTGCAGAATTGGTTGTGACTCCAAGGAGCCAGTTTCCGATCTCTCCTGTAGCAAGTACTTCAGAGGAGGATGTCTTTTTTCCTGGAATCTGAGCTATAGCGGCGCTGGATCCTTCTCCTGAAATGAACCAGGAAGGCCAGCCAAGGGCGATAGCAGCTTCTCCTGATTTAATTACATCTACAAGCTCATCTTTTGTGTAATTGCCGCCTGTCTGGTAGAGCTTGCAATAAAACTCCAAGGCTTCGCGGCTCTGATGGGAGTTTAATATCACTTTTCCATCTTCGTCAAACAGATCTCCGCCAAAGGCCCACAATATGGGCAAAAAGTCTGAAACAATAGGATTTCCAGCCTGTCCACGGATTGCATAACCTTTTTTGCCTGCCTGATTTACTGTCTGACATTTACTGTAGATACTGCTCCAGTTACTAAGTACACTGGGGTCTTCTACCAAATCTTCGTTGTAGAAAACGAGCTGAACATTACCAGAAAATGGAAGAGCATAGGTTGCGCCCAGAGGATATGGGTCTTTTCCAAGAAGCTTTGATTTTTCTACGAAATCTTCGTCGTCCAAATAGCCAAGCTGTGTAAGGTTCTGGATTATCTTCTTTTCAATATATTCAGGCATCAGAGGATCGTCGATCATGATGACATCGTACATTCCTACTTCGTTTGAAGAATCATCGATTGCTGTTTTATGTATGTCATCAGCGCTAAGGGGCACTACGTTGACCTGACATAAATTCTCTTTTTCAAAGTCACCTTTAACAGCATTTATGACATCACAGTGAGAGCCGTCCCTTGCTGCAATTGTTATGGTTGTTACAGGGCCGTTCGATGTTGTATGCTTGGAAGAGCAGCCAAAACAAATGGTCATCAGTGCTATCAATAAGATGACTGATACTGATTTTCTAAGCTTTTCTCTCATTAAGTTTTCCTCCGAGATGAAATAATTTTATCATATTGCGAGCGTTAATAAATGAAAAAATAATAAATTATGGTGAAATAAAGCGAGTTGTATTGTATAATTATTTTGGAAATATTTACCATCAACAGGCTTTCAAGGAGATTGCTATGCCAGCAAAAGAAACAGAAGGGAAGATCGGATATTCATTTGATACAGAGATTCCAAATTCTGATATTTTATCTATGCTAAAAGAGCTTCCTGACGCATGCTGCATTTTTAAGGTCATGACTGATCCCTTCGGGACAGTAAAGGATATGTTATTTTTGTTTGCCAACGAGAAATATGCACAGTTGACAGGCTTTTCTACGTCTGAACTTATTGGATCAACCTTTTACAGCACTGTAAATAATCAGGATGAGGATTGGATAAAGTTCAGCTATCAGGCCGCAATCTTGAGGCAGTCTTCCATCAACAGGTCATATAATAGTCAGCATGATCTTTGGCTTGATTTTTGGGCAGTGCCTGTGTATCAGAAGGGATTCTGTGCCTATATCATCCATGATGTGACAGCAGTTAAAAGGGATGAGGACATCAAGGCTCTGCAGTCCAATACAAATAAACTGGTTATAGAGTGCGCCAAGGCTGGATCAACTTCAGATTTTGCCAAGGGAATAAAAAGAGTTCTAAGGCTAATTGGCCAGACACTTGAGGCTGACAGGGTCTATGTTGTGAGGAATGATGGTAATAGGGTAGTTGACAGGTATGAGTGGATCAGCAAGAGCAGTTCTGCCGATCTTCCGCCAAAAAAGATATTTGAAAAATACGACCTTATAAGCAGCTGGAACAGGCAGCTTAAGGGCAAGAGCTTTTATATAATGCATGATACGTCTCCAATAGCAGAGGTACAGCCGGAAATGTACAATGAGTACCTGGCTGGTAAATGCTCAAGATATGCGATCTCTGTCCTAAAAGACAAGGATGAAAGGATAGGCTTCCTTGTTGCAGATAATTTCTCAAATGAGTTAAGGCTTGATATCGGCGAAGTAATGGAAACTGTAAGTGTCTTTCTTGCAGCTCAGATCAAAAACCATGAGCTCAACCAGGAACTCAGGTTTATAGGAGGGCATGATGCCCTTACCGGTCTTGGCAACAGATATGCTCTCAATCAGGAGCTTGCGCTGCTAAAAGAGATGTCGGTACCTGTGGGGGTATGCTACACGGATATAAACAGTCTTAAGTCGATAAATGATGAACAGGGTCATGAAGCAGGGGATAATCTGATAAGGGATACATCTTATCTGTTTAGCTCCATATTTAAAAAGAAATTCTGCTACAGGTTTGGGGGAGATGAGTTCATTGCCCTTGTACCAGAGGTATCAGAGGATAAGTTTGCAGAGATGGTTGAGAAATTCAAGCTTAAGGCAAGAGGAGTTGCCATTGCAGTTGGCTGGGAGTGGATTGAAGTATCTGCCGATATAAACAAGGCAATTAAGCTTGCTGATGAGGAGATGTATAAGGATAAAGCTAGGTATTATAAGAGTCACGAAAGACGTCATGTAAACAATACTTAAAGCGTGATAACACATAAAAAGAGCCGCCTTCGTTATGAAGACGGCTCATATTTTACGCAAGATTGTTATATAACATATATGATATGTATATCATCAAGCGAGAGATGCTGTGATGATAGCCATTGAGTAAACCTCGATAGCGTTGCATCCACGAGAAAGGTCATTGATAGGAGCGTTAAGTCCAAGAAGGATAGGACCATAAGCCTCGAAGTTACCCATTCTCTGAGCGATCTTGTAACCAAGGTTACCAGCGTTGATGTCAGGGAAAATGAAGGTGTTTGCGTGACCTGCTACAGGTGAACCAGGAGCTTTCTGCTTAGCTACACGAGGTGAAACAGCAGCGTCGAACTGGAGCTCTCCATCGATAGGAATCTCAGGATACTTCTCTTGTGCCTTCTTGGTAGCGTTCTGCATCTTGGTTACTGTATCGTCCTTAGCTGATCCTTTTGTTGAGAATGAAAGGAATGCAACCTTAGGCTCTACACCGAATCTCTTTGCGCAGTTTACTGTCTCGCCGCAGATCTCAACAAGCTCATCCTCGTTAGGGTTGATGTTGATTCCGCAGTCAGCCATTGCGATAACCTCGTTGTCACCAGTTGCTGAAGGGCGAACAAGGATGAAGCAAGAAGAAACGATTGTGTTCTCAGGCTTGGTCTTGATGATCTGAAGTGCAGGACGAACTGTGTCTGCTGTTGAGTATGTAGCACCACCAAGGAGGCAGTCGCCAAGGCCCATCTTTACAAGCATAGTTCCGAAGTAGTTAGTCTGCTTGAGCATTGGGATAGCCTTCTCAGGTGTCATTCCCTTGCTCTTTCTAAGCTCGCAGAAAAGCTCAACCATCTCATCAAATCTATCAAAATTCTCAGGATCGATGATCTGTGCTCCGCGGATATTGTAACCAGCATCCTCAGATACCTTGATGATCTCTTCCTCGTTACCTAAAAGAATAGGCTTAATGAAGTTTCCTGCAAGAAGACGTGAAGCTGCCTCTAAGATTCTGGGATCATTTCCCTCTGGGAAAACGATTGTCTTAGGGTCTTTTTTGAGCTTCTGTATCATATCTCCAAATCCGTACATTTATTTATCCTCCTTAAAAATGCGAATCTAGTTTCAGTTATGTAAGCGCTAACATTTTGAAGCGCAAGCGTATTATAAGACAATGATATCAAAAAAAGTTTGATTTCGCTCAACTTTTACACTAAAATTTACTTGTTAATTAATAAACTATATTGTGAGGAAAATATCATGAATATGAACCCTATGATGCTGATGCAAATGCAGCAGAGATTACAGACTTTTCAGCAGGATCATCCCAAGGTAATGCCATTTTTCATGGCGGTAAAAGATACTGCTATGGTAGAAGGAACTGTCCTTGCTATGAAGGTTACAACTCCTGATGGAAAAACACTAGAATCCAACATCAAGCTCACTGCCAACGATATTGAGACAATGAGGATGATGTCGGATCCAAATTTTCAGAAATGATGATTCAGATGATCAGAGTACTTTCACGTACTTGTCGCCTTGCTTAGCGAAGTCGTTTTTGGACAGATACTCCTTGTGATAGGTATCTGGACCACTGAATGTTACTGACTTTACGCCTATGGTGGCGAGATTTGCAAAGAGGAACTTGCCAATTGAAAAATCTCTGTATTCAGGCAGGCAGTAATCGATAAGGATGTTAAGATCGCCCTTTTCGTCCTCATCACCAACAAAGATGCCTACAGGAGCTCCTTTGTAGCAAACCATGTAAGCAGAATTGGAGTTTTTGAACTTGTTGGTGGTACCAGGGAAGAATTTCTCAATGTCTTCTTTCTGTCTGTCAATTGAATAACCAAGCATGGAGTCGTCAGGGGATACCTTTACAAGGTCGTATTCCCTGGCGTTTTTACTTGTGTTGCTCATCTTAACAAGGTAATAGATATTGATCATCACAAGGCACAGGTTCATGATGGCTGTAGGATAGGAGTGGATTATAAAGGCGTAGATCGTGAAAATCACGCTTCCTATGGTATTCACAACGCGCAGTTTAACGACTGATACCATGAGGAAAGAAACTAAAACCAGCGCTGAGCCTGTGTATCCGATTGCTTCAATAAGAACTTTTGTGTTCATAAAAACCTCTTTCCTTTGTGTAATGGTTTTTTGTTATAATTATTTTGCCAATAGCTTTTTTGTTTCGTATAAATAATTATAAAGCGACTGAGCTATTTATCCAAGAGATATTCATATGAGGAGGAACTGACAATGGGAATCAACGAGAAATTATCAGATGAAGAACTTAAGGGCGTTTCTGGCGGTGCTGGAAAAGCTATCGATCCCAAGCTAGAAAAAGAAAGAAAAGCGTTCGAAGACGCCTGGGATAAGCTTGATATGGAGAAAAATGGCTTTACTGGTATGCAGAGGGCTGAATTGTATGATCAATGGCAGGAAAAAAAGACTACTGTTGCTACTCCAGAGGCTTTTCTTGGCGGCATGCTTTCATGAAACAAACCTGATTGACAATAAAAAAGGCAAGGAGGCCACAAGTCTCCTTGCTTTGTTAATTAATACAAAAAAATCACAGAAATAAAAGTGCTACAAAAGTAGCAAAAGCTGCCAGAAAAGCAGATGATGCTGCTATTGTGACAATTTTAGACTTCAAGGCACTAGAATCGACATACTTTCCGTTAAGATTAACTGTATCTATTGTTTTGGGTTCTGATACCTTGTTGTATCCGCTACAAGTATTAATATCCATAGGCTCGTCCTCCAACTGTTACAAAAACAAAAAACAAAAATCCAAATTAACCACTTTAATAAATAGTAAACTATAAATGTGTAGATTTGCTTACCATGACCTTAAGAATTTATAAAAAGAATATTAAGATTAAAAAATGTCGAAAAATTTATGGAATTTTCTCACAATATTTCGAACATTGGCCGAAATATGAATTATAATGAGTATAGGATTATCAAAGGAGGTATGAGCTAATGAAAAGAAATAGTATTGTTGGAATGATCTTAGCGACTACTCTTTTATTAACAGCAGGATGGGGCGGATACGCGGCTGACAAGTGCATTTTGAGCGAAAATGAAGACCTTAAGCCGGTTATATACTTATATCCACAGGAGGATGGCCAGGAGATCTCGGTCAGCCTTGATTATGATGGAGACATCACAGAGCTGATACCAGAATTTAACGCTGAGAACACCTGGAATGTGACAGCCACAAAGGATGGCACCATCACTTTTGAAGGACAGCAGTATGACTACCTCTTCTGGGAGGGTGTCCCTCACTTTGAATATGATTTCTACACAGGATACTGTGTAAAAGGCTCAGAAACTGAGACTTTCTTAAGAGATATGCTTCCAAAGCTTGGTCTTAACGACGCAGAAATGGAAGAATTTTTGAAGTTCTGGCTTCCAGACCTTGAAAGAAACCCATATAACATGATAAGCTTCCAAGATAGAACTTATCGTAATGGGGCGAAACTTTCCGTTACACCACAGCCTGATACCCTGATCAGAGTGTTTATGGCGTGGTATCCTTCAGATGTTTACGTAAAGATTTGCCCTCAGATTATTGAAACCCCGGAAAGAAATGGCTTTACCGTGGTTGAATGGGGCGGAAACAAGGTTAGATGAAGCTTATCAAGAAATTTATACCATACTATAAGCCTTATATAGGCATCTTTTTGCTGGATCTTTTATGTGCATCGATCATGTCGGCGATTGATCTGGCATTCCCACAATTTATGAGGATCTTAAGAGCCACGCTGTATTTGGAGGCTCCAGAGGTGATCTTAAAGAGAATAGGACTTGTTGCAGCGCTTCTGATCGCAATGTATGCGGTCAGAGGCCTTTGTAAGTATTACGTAACTTACCAGGGCCACATGATGGGCGCCAGGATGGAATCCACCATGAGAAGGGAGCTGTTTGACAGGTTTGAGGCATTTTCTTTTTCCTACTATGACACGCATAACACAGGAGAGATGATGTCCAAGCTTGTTTCAGATCTGTTTGATGTATCTGAGCTGGCTCACCACGGTCCTGAAAACATCTTTATCTCAGTGGTCAAGATCATCGGATCCTTCATCCTCCTTATGAGGATCAATGTTCCCATGACTTTATGCCTTCTTGCTGTAGTTATCTGTATGGCGGTATTTTCAGTGAGCCAGAACAAGAAGATGAGAAGGACCTTTTCTGACAACAGGAAAAAGATCGCAGGCATCAATTCCTCACTGCAGGATACCCTTGGAGGTATCAGGGTTGTAAAGTCCTTTACCGGTGAAGATATCGAGCAGGGCAAGTTTGATAAGTCAAACCTTGCATTTCTTGATTCAAAACAGGCCAATTACAAGCAGATGGCTCTTTTCCACTCAGGAAATAACCTCTTTGAGGGACTTATGTTTGTGGCAGTGCTGGTGGCAGGCGGCGTGTTCATTGCACAGGGGCAGCTTACCGGCGAAGATATCGCGATCTATGCCCTGTATATCAATATTTTCATAAACCCTGTAAACGTGCTGGTGGAGTTCACTGAGCAGCTGCAGAAGGGCATGGCGGGCTTTGAGAGATTTTCAGATGTCATGGACACAATGCCTGAGATAGTGGACAGACCTGATGCAAAAGAACTAAAGGACGTAAAGGGCGTTATCGACTACAAGAACGTGTCCTTTGCCTATGGGGATGAAGAGGCGGTCCTTAAGGATATTAACCTTCATGTGGAGGCTGGCAAGGCTATAGCCATTGTAGGACCTTCAGGCGGCGGAAAGACAACGCTTTGTTCGCTCCTTCCAAGATTTTACGACGTCAGTGGCGGAGCGGTACTTATAGATGGAACAGATATAAGGGATGTTACTCAGAAATCCCTTAGATCCTTTATCGGAATTGTACAGCAGGATGTATATCTGTTTAATGGCACGGTAAAAGAGAACATCGCCTACGGTAAGCCTGATGCCACCATGGAAGAGATCGTTGAGGCTGCCAAAAATGCCGATCTTTTAGGCTTTATTGAGACGCTGCCAAATGGATTTGATACAGAGGTAGGAGAGAGGGGAGCAAGGCTCTCTGGAGGCCAGAAACAGCGAATTGCAATAGCCAGGGTGTTCCTTAAGAATCCTCCGATCCTGATCCTTGATGAGGCCACAAGCGCCCTTGATAACGAGAGCGAGAGATATATCCAGGAAAGCCTTGATAAGCTTGCAAAAGGAAGAACAACGATCACCATCGCCCACAGGCTTTCAACTATCCTTGGGGCAGATGAGATCATTGTTCTTGATGAAGACGGTATAAAAGAACGAGGAAAGCACAAAGAACTGATCCTAAAGGGCGGTCTGTACAAGAAGTATTACCGCATGCAGCTTGGAAAAGTCTAAGTAAATACGTATTATTGTGTTGCTCACCGCAGTATGCGGTGGGCAATATTTCTAAGAAAGTGAGTGATGATTCCGTAGTCTCTGTTAAGGGACTGAGGAAGAGTAGGCACTCTGTCAAATAATATCTGCTGATATTCATCGCCAGTTCCCTTTAAATCCAGTATTTCAACAGAATAAACCGCAGAAACGCCAGACCTTGAAGGAGTGATTCCCGTAACTACGCAGCCAAGATCAGCTGATGCTGTAAGGGCGTCAACAGCTACATCCACCATGTCACCGATAACAAGGTCGCCGGTTTCATCCAGGAAGATCTTCAGGCTGTGCTCAGTTAAGAAGGTTGTGATGCCCTCAAATCTTTGTCCGTCGGATTTCTTGGTCATAAGCACTGGCTCTGCGTCTATTACGTGGACTTCATCAGCCTCACTGTCCCTTCCATCCTCAAGGAACATGGACATGGCCAGATAGTAGGAGTTTCTGATGAGCCAGAATATCAAAATGACAAGTGAAAGTGACTGAAGTCCCTTGGCAATGACGATACACCTTATGATTCCCACAAAAGAAAGGGCAATAAGGATAAGGTAAGGCAGCATGGACTTAAGATCTGACCCTCTTTTAACCTTTCTTGCGGACTTGTCGGTAACAGCAAACTTCTTGGTTGTGATACCAAAGAACTCCTTAACTATGGGGACAAGAAGGTGTGGCATTACACTGGTCTCGTAGATTCCGCTCCACTTAAGGGATACAGCGTTATCACTGTTGGCTCTAAGGCACAGATCCTGCATGATGAACATTGGAACCCAGAAGATCAAAAGATCAAGCCAGGAGCACTTGAACACGGGGATAGCAAATACCGCAAATACCAGCGGTGAAATGATATAAATAAGGTTCTTGATAGGAGAGTACCAGTAAACTGTGGAACTCCAGTAGCTAAGGCGCTGTGAAAGGGAAAGGCCTTTTCTCCTGAACAGATGGAGCTGCCTCGCTGTGCTGATAACGCCTCGGCCCCAGCGGATCCTCTGCTTGATATGCTCCTTGAAGGTGTCAGGAGTTTTTCCGCTGGCCAGTGGCTCAGGAAGAGCAAGGCTTACAAAGCCATGGGACTCGATAAGAAGTCCGGTGGCGAAGTCTTCTGTTATGGATTCTGTATAGAAACCGCCAACTGCTTCGAGGGCTTCTCTTGCGATAACGGTGTTTGAACCACCGTAGATTACGCTGTTTGTGGAAGTTTTTGCAACTTCAATGGTCCTGTAAAAGAAATCCTGCTCATTTGGAGCGCTCTTTTCAGAATAAAGAGCGTACTGGAAGATATCAGGCTCATAGAAACACTGAGGAGTCTGCAACAGTCCAAGACGGATCTTCTTTCCCTCAGGAAGGTTTTCGCTCTTCTTTTTAGCGTCGATAAAGTAAGGAATGGTCTTAAGAAGGAAGTCACTCTTGACCAGCATGTCAGCGTCCAAAGTGACAACGTAGGGCGAACTGGTCTTTCCAAGGGCGTTGTTTAAGTTTCCTGCCTTGGCTCCTTTGTTGTCAGGGCGGTCGAAATAGCCAATTCCCATTGAATCAGCAAGAGCGCGCATCTCGCTTCTTCTGTTGTCATCGCAGAGCCATACGTGTACCTTGGATTTGTCAGGGTACCTTAAGTGGTTACATGCGCTTATGGTCTTTCTAAGAAGGTCAGCAGGCTCGTTGTAGGTGGCGATAAAGATGTCCACATCAGGGAACTCATCCTTTGAGATAGATGGAAGAGGATGGTCCTTTAAGGCTAGAAGGTTCATATAAAGGATTATGGACTCGATAAAACCAAAGAGTTCCACAATCAGAAGTATTATGTTTGCAGCCACGGCGACAGGTCCCATCTCCACTGGGACTGAGTATGCCACACGCCAGAACAGATACATAAGGGTAAAGAAAATACTAAGAAGGAGCACGACCCTTTTTAGGACCGAGAAAACTTTATCCTTTAACTTAGGCTTTTTTGCAGAAGTTGTAGCATCAAGATTGTCGTAGGTTAAGTATTTTTTCCTGGAAATTGACCTTACTGTTACAACGAAAATTACAGCTATAGCCTCAAGAATTAGAATATCAAGCGCTATTTTTGACCATGCGTAGGTCATGGCCACATCCCTTTGTGTCAGGGACTGTCCTAAAGCTACAGGAAGCTCGATTTTCTTTTCTGCAGACGCTGGTATAGGAATTGAATCAGGATCCTGTCCTTTGATAAGGGCCTTGACCCAGGTGCCGCTAGGACTAAGATCTGTGTCCGTCATAGGCTTGTGAGGATCATACTGGGGCTTTAACATGGCGGAGGACTCGTCCTTGTTGGACAAACTCCAGATAGCGTAGCTGATACCGTGCTCGTGAAGGATGTCGAACCACTTAGCCGCAGTCTCAAAGTCTATTTCGCCGTCTCCACTGGCTTCACAGATACCGCATTCAGAGATAAACACAGGAAGTCCCTTATCAAGGGCTTCAAGTAGCTCGCCCTGCAGATCTTCCTGGTGAGTGGCAGCGTAGAAGTGAAGAACGTACATTACATTGTCGAAATCAAGGGGCTTTCTGGAGGCCATGATAAGATCTCTGTCATAGGTGGTTGTACCAACCAAAATGACAGCATCCGGGCTGTTTGCTCTGATAATGGGGATGACCTTGGTTGAATATTCATAAACGTCGCTCCAGGAGCACTCTTTGTTAGGCTCGTTACATATCTCATAGATGATATTTGGAACGCCCGCGTATTCAGAAGAGATCTGGGTAAAGAAGTCCATGGCCTCATCTATGTTGATGTTGGGGTCATAGTCGTTAAGGATATGCCAGTCAACCATGACGTACATATCATTTTCTATGGCATAATCAACGCCTTGTTTTAAAAGCTTAGCGCTTTCATCTTTTTCTCCATTGCAATAAAGCTCAGAATACATGGGAAGTCTTATGAGGTTACAATCCCATTCAGTTGAGACCTGGGTAAATATGTCGTTTGATACAAAGTCCGGAAACCAGGTAAGACCGTGAAGACTTACACCTTTTAAAATGACGGGAGAGCCGTTTTTATCAACGAGCTGGGTGCCCTTTACAGACAGCTGACCGTTTGTACTGGGCCTTGCGTGGATAAAAGAGCTATCCTCTGCATGAGAAGTAAATCCTAAAGACAAAATGCCCAGAATCATTGAAAAAGCTGCGATGATTGAAATTACTCTAAAAATTTTTTTCATTTTTTGCCATCCACCTCGCTAGTTCGTATAAATACATGTAATACCTATTACAACAGAAAAGAGGTACAAAAATATGTCAAAAATAAGAGAATGTATTTCAGATTGCAGAAACAATGTAGTATTCGCTGTAACAATGGCCAGAGATGTGGCTAAGTACCTGAAGGAAGAAAAACGAGAAGCTTTGCCTTCAGATCTGATCAAAACCGCAATCATATCAGTTGATATTTTTTCATAGCCTTCCAGATTCCGTCATCTTCAAGATTGGAGGTGACGAAGTCTGCCAGGGCTTTTGTTTCGTCTGAGGATCTTCCCATGGCAACAGCAATGCCAGCGGTTTCAAGCATTTCTTTGTCGTTGATGCTGTCTCCAAAGGCTATAGTGTTTTTGGGGTCTTCAGACAAAAGCTTGCACACTTCCAGGACGCCTGTACCTTTGCTAAAGCCCTTTGGCACCATTTCTACGATGGTGTCGGTGTGAAGGATATAGTTGTACAGATCGCCAATTTCTTCAAAGCACTGATCCCTTGTGGGGCTTGTGCAGTCGCAGGAGAGCTTGTTCATCTCCCAGTTTCCCCAGTTGTCAGTGATCCCAAGGAGATTTTCTCCCATTTCACGCATGACCTTTTCGCCAAACATATCCCCTTCAAAGTCACTTCTGTCCATATAAAGGTATTTAGGACCTTCAAGGATTGCCTTAAATCCGTGTTTTTTTACTGCTTCTATGGTCCTTATAGCGTCTTCTTTTGGGATAACTCTGTTAAAAAGAGTCTCTCCCTTATATTCGATCATGCATCCGCAGGATGAAACGATTCCGTCAAAACCTATACTGAGAAGATCTTTGTTGTGAACAAATGCCCTTGCACGACCGGTATTTATAAAGCAGTGGTGGCCGTTTTCCTGAGCCTTTTTGATCGCAAGCTTGGTGCTGTCTGGGATGTAGTTCTTGTAATCCCACAAAGTGCCGTCAATATCGAAAAACAAAATCATAAAACTATCTCCAGTCAAAACATATGATATGATTATTATAACTTATTTATAGGTCCAAAAACCGGAAATTTTTAATGGAGCACATCATAATGAGCAGAAAAGCTATGCTCTTAAATGAATATCTAAGGAAAAAATTAGGCTGTAAGGTATACAAAATAGCCCTAAATGGCGGCTTTACCTGCCCTAACAGGGATGGAAAGCTTGGTACAAGGGGATGTATTTTTTGCTCTGAAGGAGGAAGCGGCGAATTTGCCGAAAGCGCAAGGCTTTCTATCACAGAGCAGATAGAGCTGGGAAAAGAAAAGGTCGCAAAAAAGATAAAGGACGGCAAATACATAGCATATTTCCAGGCCTATACAGGGACCTACGACAAAGTAGAAAGGCTTAGAGCTCTTTTCACAGAAGCAATAGAGCACCCTGACATTGTGGTATTGTCTGTGGCCACAAGGCCTGACTGCCTCCCTGAGGATGTCCTTGACCTTTTAGAAGAACTGAATCGAAAAAAGCCTGTGTGGGTTGAACTGGGGCTTCAGACGATCCATGAAGAGTCCGCCAAGTACATAAGAAGAGGGTATGAGCTACCTGTGTACGACAAGGCAGTTAAGGACCTTCGGGAGAGAGGTATTGAAGTCGTAACCCACCTGATAATAGGACTTCCCGGAGAAACAAGAAAGGACATCCTTAAGTCTGTTGACTATGTGTGCAGATCCGGGGTAAACGGCATAAAGCTTCAGCTTCTTCACATACTTAAGGGGACTGACCTTGAAAAAGAGTACTTAGAGGGCCGTATAGAGGTCCTTTCCGAGGATGAATACATAGAAATACTAAAAGAATGCGTTGAGATCATACCAGAAACAATGGTGATCCACAGACTGACTGGGGATGGAGATAAAAAGATCTTGCTTGCCCCAATGTGGAGTGCAAACAAAAAACATGTATGGAATAAAATCCAGAAATACGTGTTATAATGTATCCAGGAGATAAACCATATGGGTCTGGCTACGAATGTGCTGAACAATAGCATTTATTCTCCAGTCGGGGATATACTTGTTATGGCGATAATAGGTATTTTCCTGATATTGATTCGTGCGGCCTTTATTAAGCAGACCAAGGAATTCAGGATCTTCAGGCACGCTCTGATAACGCTTTTGCTTGCGGCTGTCATGGACATTCTCTATCATGTCTTTTTGGCAAATATCGATCATGTTCCGTCAATGCCAATATATATCTTCAGATTCTTGTATCATTTCCTTTTATTCCAGGAATTTGTCCTTTATGTAAGATATTTTGAATACACGCTCCAGATGACGAGAAAGTGGGAAAAATCCTACTGGTTTGCGGCCCTTGCAGGGTTCATAGTATTTTCGATTGTGGACATCCTTGGCAGTGTATTAAAATTTGGATTTTACATCACAGAGGACAAAATGGCCCTTTATGGCCTTAATCTCTTCCCTTTCCAGTACTTCTTTTTTGTAAGTATCCTGTTTGTTCAGATGCTCATGTACAGGAAAAGAGTCTACAGGCCCATCATTGGTGCATTTCTGGCGGCTCTGACGCTGTCTCTTCTTGTAATGTATCTGCAGGGAACTCATCATCAACAGTCCTTTACCACGGCCACATTTCTTTTCCCGGCGTTTTGCATTTTGTATCTTCTTCATGCGAATCCCTATGACCCGGAAATGGGTACCTTAAGGCTTGATTCCTTTGAGTCTGCCATGGCCTATGCTGCCCAGCACAAGATAAGGTATATCATGCTCAGCCTTTTCATGCATGAATTTGACGAAGCGGGGCGCAAGTATCCAAAAGAGATGAAGGATACCATAAGGAAATACATCGAGAACTACTTCAAAAACGCCACTGTGTTCCAGATATCAGGCGGAAGGCTTATCCTGGCGGCAGATCTTGCGGCAAATCCAGACCACGAGGCCAGAACGAAGCAGGCTTTGGACGTTTTTAAAGAGCAGTACCTGCTCTATGGCCAGGACTACAAGATAGTCATTCTGAACACCTTTGAGAGCATCACTGATCCTGACGACTACATAAAACTCATTCAGTACGTAGAAAACAGGATGTATGAAAATGAGATCCAGATCATAGATGAAAAGACTCTTGAAAAATATTTAAGCCACAAGTACATTGTGGATGAGCTTCAGGATATCAATGAAAAGAAAGATCTCTATGATGACAGGGTAGTTGTGTACTGTCAGCCTGTTTATAACCTAAGGACCAGGAAGTTTGATACGGCAGAAGCTCTCATGAGGATGAGGCTTGATAAGACCGGAATGGTATTTCCTGACAGGTTCATCCCTATTGCGGAAAAGCATGGCTATGTCCATCAGCTGAGTTTGATCATCCTTGCTAAGACCTGCAGACAGGTAAAAATGATGCTGGATGAGGGCTACCAGGTCCAGAGGATATCAGTAAACTTCTCCATCATGGACATAAGGGAGAGGGAATTTAGCGATAATGTCAAAAAGATCCTGGCCATGAGCGGCATTCCATTCGAGAAGATCGCCATTGAGATCACGGAGAGTCAGAATGAGAGGGACTTCTCCATTGTAGAAGAGAAGATAAAAGAGCTAAAAAAGAGCGGGATCACCTTCTATCTGGACGACTTTGGAACAGGCTACTCCAATTTTGAGAGGATCATGGAGCTTCCTTTCGATATCATCAAGTTTGATAAATCCATGGTGGTTGCAGCAAGGAGCGATGCCAAGTCAGAGACCATGGTATCTTACCTGGCCCACATGTTCACCGATATGAACTATGCAGTTTTGTATGAGGGAATAGAGGACGAGGTGGACGAAGACCTTGCAAGCCGCATGTACGCCAGATATTTGCAGGGTTACAAGTATTCAAAGCCCATACCAATTGAAGACCTTACAAACTTTTTTGTAAAAGAAAACGGCAACTGATCTAAATAGATCAATTGCCGTATTTTTTATAATACTGCGCTGTTTATCGCGTTGTTGACCTTGGCGGTCATCTCATCTGAAAGCTGAATGTTCAGCATGTCAATAACTCTGTTATCTATAGAATATCCCAGCCTGTTGGCGTGGAATCTGAAATCATCTCCGTGAGTCATATCGTAGCTGCTCTTCATGTTGTCAGAAAGCGCCTTGGTGGCAACCATTGAATCGTAGGCCTGCTCAAAGGCTTCGCCAAATTTTCTTTTGGTTTCTTCATCGAGACCGTTTAGCTCTTTTACGGACTTAGAAGCTGCCTCCTGATTGAGATATTTACTTGTTATTCCGTTTGTAGTCGCCAAGAAGTTAAAATCCATATTCTGCCCTCTCCTGAAACATTGTCAGAATATATATCGGACGAAGGAGGAAAAAATTAAGAGGGTTTAGTTGTCTTTTTTTACCCTTGTCTTTCTGTTATAATTTCATCTGTATAGGGAGGGCAGAAGTATGCCAAAAGTATCGAATAAAGAGAACAAAAATCCATATTTTAAGAGGAGGGAGGAGCTTAAGCTTACCAGAGATCAGGCCAGTGAGCTGCTTGAGTCCATTCCACCCGAGAGAATAGAAAAGATTGAAAACGAGAGAGTATCTCCACATCCTGATGAGATCATGATCATGGCGGACAAGTACAAGTCCCCTGAGCTTTGCAACTATTACTGCTCTAATCAGTGCCCGATTGGGGAGAGGTACGTTCCTGAGATCAAGATGCAGGATCTTTCACAGATCGTCCTTAACACTGTGGATTCACTTAACACAGTTCAGGACCAGCAGCGCAGATTCATCAATATCGCAGCTGATGGTGTCATTGACGATGCTGAGATCGACGATTTTGTGGACATTCAGGAGGAGCTTGAAAAGATATCCATCGCAGTTGAGACTTTGCAGCTGTGGTCTGAGCA
>Ga0256405_10003314_pt1 | contig 33573 bp, 32 predicted proteins | sample RumenRJG_02DNA_FD_189096 | JGI IMG/M metagenome (GOLD analysis project Ga0256405, IMG submission 189096) | Bovine rumen microbial communities from Lethbridge, Alberta, Canada - RJG_02 | ecosystem: Host-associated > Mammals > Digestive system > Stomach > Rumen | place: Canada: Alberta...
TGGCTTCTATGATTTAGCCACAGCCTATCAGTCTGTGCACGTCAACTATTGAAAGCGCCGTATACCGAACGGTACGTACGGTGCTGTGAGAGGACGGCGGTTAGTCACCGCCTCCTACTCGATTCTATTGATTGATAAGCTTAAGTGGTGGAACAATTACATTGGTCTACAAGCTTAATTGGTTTTCTTTGTTGGATTGGCCTAATTACCGGGAGGCGTTGGCTCTTCTGTCTTTTTATCTCCAGATTCCGGAATAGTAGCAGGCTTACTTGCATCCGGCATATTAATCTCTGGAATACTAATTCCCAGATCGGAAGATGTAGCCGGCGTACTTGTATCCGTCAGATGGACGTTACATGTCTGATTCAGTGCATCCTCAGAGATGAGATATGGTTCGTCAGCAGTACCAGGCGAACCACCAGTGATGAATACCTGAGATACAATAGAATCCGCTGGGCAATGAGGCCCAGCTGGGAGATTGGATGCAGTACAGATATTCAGACGGATATGGTGATCACAGGTCTCTGTAGGAACGGTACCAGTAGCGAAGTACTCGGTATAGGTCTGATCTCCACGAGGATCTGCATTACATACATCAGCCACTGGCAACTTTCCAGACTTCTTGCAGACCGTTGCCTGCTCGATACCTGATGGCATCGGGAAGCCAGGGTCTTCTAATCCACTATTAATCTGAGACATAATCTGCCGCCAGATATTCTTGGAGTAGATGGTGGAGGATTGTGATGAGTTATCATCGTAACCACCCCAGACGGTACATGTGTAGTATGGGCTGAAACCAGCTAACCAGGTATCTCTAGAGTCATTGGTTGTACCGGTCTTACCTGCTACAGACATATTACCGATATTGGCACGGCTTGCAGTACCGCCTTCGAATACGTCCTGCATAGCACTTGTCAGTAACCAAGCAGTTGTCTCCTTGATGACTTCCTTACCATCGCTTTCCTGCTCAGAGGTCTTATCCAGGATGACATTACCGTCGTGATCCATGACCTTGGTATAGAAGGTAGGCTTGTGATACTTACCACTATTGGCGATGGTTGCATACGCATCGCAGAGCTCTACATTGGTAACACCATTTGTGATACCACCGATACCCATGGCCTGGTTATTATCGCCAGAGGTTAGGGTAGAGATACCGAAGTCCTGTACATACTGGTAACCCAGGCTGGTTCCGATCTCAGCAAGTGCACGGACAGCTACAACATTGTAGGAGTGCTGGATACCTTCACGGAAGGTTGTAAAACCAGTGTATTCATCATCGGATGCATTCTTAACCTGCTTATCAGAGGAAGCGTAGGTAGTGACGGTGTTATCTTCAACACTGGCAAGTGTCTTACCACCTGCATCCAGGGCTGGAGCATAGACTGCTAAGATTTTAAAGGTAGAACCAGGCTGTCTGGTGACATTGGTTGCACGGTTCAGGGTCTTACTAGCTGTCTTATCACCACGACCACCAACCAGAGCCAGTACCTTACCGGTCTTCTGATCGATGACAGTAGCAGAGGCCTGTGGCTGCAGGGTGAAGGTAACAGATTCATTACCATCAGCGACCGTATCACCATCCTTTAGGATAGCAGCCTTATACTGATCGATGGCTGCCTGTGCCTCTTCCTGGCTATTGTAATTGATGTCATAGTTGCTATTGGACTGCTGGTAGTACTTTAAGAGGGACTGTTCGCTGTAATTCTCGAAGGTTCCGTCCGCCTTCGTAACGGTCAGTGCATAGGAGAAGGAAATCTTGGGCTGGCTTGGGTAGTTGGACTGATTATTCACCTCATTCTCTACGATGGTCTGGATATTAGAGTTCTGGGTGGAGTGAATCGTAAGTCCACCAGAGTAGAGCTTCTGCAGAGCCTGGGACTCAGTGTAACCCTGCTCATCCACTAGATCCTTAACCACTTCCTCAGTAACTGCATCTACGAAGTAGGATGTGCTAGACTTCATGGAAGCAGTGTTATTGGCATTCTGGATACGAGAGTAGACATCGTCATTGATGGCTTCATCGTACTGGGACTTTGTGATCAGTTTCTGACGAAGCATGTTACCAAGTACTAATTTTCTCCTCTTGGCATTTTGGTCTGGATGAGAGATTGGATTGTACTTGGAAGGATTCTGTGTGATACCTGCGATGACAGCAGACTCAGACAGAGTTAATTCAGATACATCCTTATTGAAATAGCGCTTGGAAGCAGCTTCCACACCCAGAGTGTTCTGTCCTAAGTTAATAGAGTTCAGATAGTTCTCTAGGATCGTCTTCTTATCCACCGTCTTCTCGATCTGGATAGCCAGGTACTGCTCTTGGATCTTACGGTCCAGAGACTGCTTGAAGCCCTTCTCAGATGTCCAGGTGGAGAAGTAGTTATTCTTCAGTAACTGCTGGGTGATGGTACTTGCACCCTGCATACGACCGCTGGATGTTATCTTGGTGAAGACTGCTCGCATGATTCCGCGGATATCTACACCGTTATGGCTCCAGAATCGCTCATCCTCAATTGCGATGAATGCGTTCTGTACATCCTTTGGAATCTTATCAAGTTTCACATATTCACGATTGGCACCAGATGCCGCAAGTTTCTCGATCTGATTTCCGTCACTGTCTAATACTCGAGTGGAGTAACCCTCTGGAGTGATATTGACTGTGGATGGATCTGGTAGCTGCTTGATCAGATTCTTCGCATAGAGAGAGAATCCAATCATAGTACCGGCGATCATCACCAGGATAAAGACCAGAATCGAACGAAGTGCGATGACAACAGCCTTTTTTTTGCGGCGGGTTGCCTTACGCTTCTTGCCGCTGGACTCTTTGGCCAGGGCCTTCTTACCTAAGTTCATTTTTTCCTCCTTGTTACAGCATCCATTTCTCTGAGATGCTATAGCTTAGCGCCCGCTCTTCTTTCTTACATCATGCGGACAATCCATTTTATTATACCAAATGGATACGTTATAATAAAGATGACGACCTACGAAAAAAGGAAAACCAACCTTAAGGTTGGTTTATATTTCCAGATATATCGAAGCAGTAGAAGAGGAAGATGAGATGGCAGAAAACACCACCACAAAAATCGTAATGGAGGAGGGCCACGGCCTATATGAAGAGAAGAAGTCTCGCTTCATATCCCAGCTCTACACGGTGCATTCTGAGGAAGAGGCGCTGGCTCTAGTGGAGGCAGCGAAGAAGCGATACTACGATGCGAGACACACCTGCTTCGCATACATCATAGGAAGAGATGGACGAACCCTACGGGCAGCAGACGATGGAGAGCCCCAGGGAACAGCAGGCCGCCCCATTCTAGATGTGCTCCAGGGAGAGGGACTTCACGATGTGGTTTTAATCGTGACCCGTTACTTCGGCGGAACACTGTTAGGCACCGGCGGACTGGTTCGGGCCTATACCAGGTCCGCAATGGATGCAGTGGAGCAGGCGAAATTAGCAGAGGAGTTTCGGGGAGTGGAATTCCATTTGAACTATGACTATGGCATGGCAGGTAAAGTGGAGTATCTCTTCCGTAATAGGAATGGGGTTCTCTTAGCACAGGAATACGGTGCTGGCGTCATGATCCATGGACTACTTCCAGAGAATTCTCAAGAAAAGTTTTTCTCAGATCTTAAAAATGAGAGCAATGGAAGCCTGGAAGCAGAGGAGGTAAACCCTTGTTTTTACGTGGTTTCAGAGGGCCATGGACAGATCGTAAAATAATAATAAAAAATTGTAAAAAAGTCCTTGACTTATCCTTTATAGTTCTGTAATATATCTATTGTTGAGTCGCGAGAGCGAGCGAGACGGAACAAGCTAATGGCCCATAGCCAAGCGGTAAGGCAACGGACTCTGACTCCGTCATTTCCAAGGTTCGAATCCTTGTGGGCCAGCTATTAAGCACTGTGAATAATGAGTTCACGGTGCTATTTTTTTATAAAAAGGAAGAAGAGAAGATGTATCAATATCAGAGTCGTATTCGTTTTAGCGAAGTGGACCGTAATCGTAAGCTTAGTATTGCGGGCTTGATTAATTACTTACAGGATTGCAGCACCTTTCAGTCAGAGGACACCGGATTCTCAGTGGAGCGCTTATTAGAGGAGAAGCAGGGCTGGTTCATTCTGTCCTGGCAGATTGAGATCGATTCCCTGCCTAGCCTTGGGGAGGAAATTGTGGTGTCCACATCCCCATCCTCCTATAAGGGACTTTTTGCCAACCGTGACTTCACCATGGCCTATCCTGGTGGAGAGCCCTTTGTCCGGGTTCGTTCCATCTGGGTACTGATGGATCTCGAGAAGGGGACACCTCTCCGTGCTCCTCAGGAGATGAGGGATGCTTATGGCATGGAGGAGCCACTAGAGGGTAACTGGGGTGGTCGTAAGATCAAACTGCCAGAGGAGTCTCTCCTGGTGGATGCAGGAAGCTTTCAGGTGCCACGGTCCTATTTGGATACCAATAATCACATGAATAATTCTCATTATATTGAGGAGGCTTTGGCGGTGCTTCCAACAGGAAGCCACATTACTGGGATCCGCACTGAGTATCGCAAGCAAGCCGTACTGAAGGACATGGTCTATATTTCCGCGGCGGCGACAGATCATGACACCACGGTGCTTATGAAGGATGAGGCAGGAGAGATCCTGGCTGTGATACGATTTTTAATAGAAATGTAAACCTGTCTGGATTTTTCTGGATAAGGTGCTACAATAGTGAGACATCCTAGTGATCAGACGAGAAGGAAACAGGGGCATAGCCCTAAGGAACGGAAATACCGACTTGATGGCAGAAGGCTGCCACTGGAACGGAAGTACAGAAGGGAATAACATATGAAACTTGGAGAAATGCAGGCACTGAAACTGGTTCGTTTTAAGGACTTCGGCGCGTACCTGGGAGAGGATGGCGGTAAGGATACCGTGCTTCTACCTAAGAAGGATGTGCCAGAGGGTGCACAGGTTGGAGATATGGTTCGTGTCTTCTTATATAAGGATTCTGAGGACCGCCTGATTTCCACCACAAGAGAGCCTAAGGTTACACTGAATCACTTTGCAGTTCTTACTGTTAAGGAAGTGACGAAGATTGGCGCTTTCTTAGACTGGGGATTGGAGAAGGATCTCTTCCTTCCATATCGTGAGATGAAGGGGAGGGTAGAGCCTGGTGATGAGATCCTGGCCCGTCTCTATATAGATAAGTCTGGCCGACTGGCTGCGTCTATGAGAGGTATCTTCAAGCTCTTAAGCCATCATGCTCCTTATTCTAAGGGAGATATGGTAACTGGTCGTGTCTATGAATTCGGTTATGAGTTTGGAACCTTTGTGGCCGTTGATGATCAGTATGATGCCATGATTCCTAAGTTTGAGAATACGAGACATCTTAGAATTGGTGATGTAGTAGACCTCCGTGTCACTGGTGTGAAGGAGGATGGTAAGCTGGATGTATCCATGCGTAAGTCTGCAGTGGAGGAAATCCCTGAGGATGCGCAGAAGGTCTTAGACCTCTTAGCTTCCTATGCTGGTGTCCTTCCTTTCTCAGAGAAGGCATCTCCAGAGGTTATCTTTCGAGAGACTGGCATGTCTAAGAATGCATTTAAGCGTGCCGTTGGACATCTCTATAAGGAGCGTAAGGTCACCATTGATAATGGTAAGATTCGCTTAGCATAGAGAAAAGCAGTTCTCTTAGAATCCTAAAGATTCTAGGGGAACTGCTTTTTTGTTACACTTCTGCGATTGCCTCGATCTCAATCAAGAGATCCTTAGGAAGTCTTGCGACTTCTACACAGCTACGGGATGGATATGGAGCTGGGAAGTACTTGGCATAGACTTCATTGATTGCTGCGAAGTCATCCATATTCTTAATGAATACAGTTGTTTTAATTACCTTAGACATACTAGATCCAGCAGCCTCTAATAGATTAGAGAGACTTAAGAAAGCGCGCTCTGCCTGAGCGACACTGCCATCTGCTGCGACTCCGGTCTCAGGATCCACACCGATGATTCCAGAGGTGAATACCAGATTACCTACCTTGTTAGCCTGTGAGTAAGGACCTATTGCTGCAGGTGCATTTTTTGTACGAACAATTTCCTTCATTTCTTTTTCCTTCTTTCCTTCTTCCAATTTCTATACCGTGAGATCGATATTAGATCCAACGGATGGATTCACTGACGTCTCGAGAGAAGGAGACGGCATAGAATCTAAGGATGCAACCAGGGACTGGCCGGCATCTTTTGCGACATCTAACTGCTTTGCCAGCATAGCTGTTGAAAAAGCATTCGCTACCTTTGCGTTACTAAGTGAGACACTAAGTCCTGCGATATCCATATTTGTCTCCTTTCAAATGAACATACACTTATATAGAGTATTACACCTAAACCGTAGAATGTAAAGTTTACTTTTCTTAATTTTTTATCGAAAAATGTATAGTGAATTCGAACACAAGTCTAGACAAATGGTTTATATTTGATACAATATAAATGTATAAAACATGACAAGGCGTAAGGAGGAAAAAAGATGATATATGACGTAATTATTGTGGGCGGCGGGCCTGCAGGACTGACGGCAGCAATTTATGCAAAGCGAGCTGGACTGTCTATGATTCTCTTGGATCCTAGTCCAATGAGTGGTGGACAGATTGTAAATACATATGAAGTCGATAATTATCCAGGACTTCCAGGGAAGTCTGGAATGGAATTGGGAATGGCATTTCGCCAGCATGGCGAGAAGCTTGGCGCTGAGTACCGTGTGGAATCTGTGAAGTCCATCGGAGTAGAGAATGGATATAAGCAGGTCGTTACCCGAAAGGAGACCTATCTGGCAAAGACTGTGATCCTGTGTACAGGTGCTGTCAATCGTAAGCTTGGAGTGGCTGGGGAGAAGGAATTCACTGGTGCAGGAGTATCCTACTGTGCTACCTGTGACGGAGCCTTCTTTCGAAATAAGGTAACTGCAGTTGTAGGCGGTGGAGATGTGGCTCTTGAGGATGCTCTCTTCCTGTCTCGCTTTGCATCCAAGGTCTATCTCATCCACAGAAGAGATGAGTTCCGTGGTGCCAAGATTCTGCAGGATCAGGTGATGGAGAATCCTAAGATTGAGGTGCTCTATGATACAGTGGTAAATGAAATCCGTGGACAGAGTCAGGTGGAGTCTCTTCTTATATACAATAGAAAAAAGGAAGAGAGCAGTGAACTGCCAGTGGATGGTGTATTTATCGCAGTTGGCATCCTGCCTAATACGGAGAAGCTATCGAATCTCCCTGCAGTAGATGAGCATGGTTATATCATTGCAGGAGAGGATACAGTGACAAGTGAGCCCGGTATCTTTGCCGCAGGAGATGTGCGTACCAAGCAGCTTCGTCAGGTGATTACCGCTGCAGCAGATGGAGCCAATGCCATCACATCTATCCAGAGATATCTTGAGGAGCATCCGGAACTATAAATATGAAAAAGTTTACAATACATTCATTGTGCAAAAGATGTTTTTTTTCTTGGTAAATCCTCACTTGGGTTGACACCTAGGGGTACCCGTGATATTATAAGTCAGAAATATTTGTAACAACTTTGTAATAAACTAGATTTGAATAATAATTTTCTACTTATAATATATCGAAATTAGTAGGGTATCGGAGGTTTTCGAGAAAATGAATTCCAATCGTAAAGCAAGCAAGTACACAGCACTGACATTGACAGCAGGCGCATTAATTGTAAGCAGTGCAATGACTGTTGGAGCAGCTCCACTTGCAGGTGCTACAAGTATGACTGCTAGTAGTGTTACAACAGATAAGAAGGCATCTGATGATAAGCAGGCTTCTTATTCTACTCGTTCTGGTGTAAGTGCAATGCTTTCTAATATGGTAGTTTCTTCTCAGCAGACTGCATCTGCCAATAAGGAAGCAGCAGAGCAGGCAGAGAAGGAGAAGCAGCAGGCGATTGCTGTTGCAGCAGCACAGCAGGCAGCACAGTATGCCAGCCTTGGCGTAGCCAATGTTACAGATTATGCCTATATCCGTACAGCAGCAGATGCAAACAGCGAGTATGCTGGTAAGTTATATGCCGGTCAGGTAGCAACAGTAAATAGTGAAGAAGGTGACTGGTATAACATCACTTCTGGTGATGTAACGGGTTATATTAATAAGCAGTTCCTTACCGTAGGTGATGTCAATGCAATTCAGGCAGCAGCAACTACAATTGCAACTGTTAATACAACAACCTTAAAGGTTCGTGAGACAGCATCCACCGATGCAAAGACACTGACTATGGTTCCTGGTACATCTGAACTGAAGGTATTAGATCAGTCTACAGACGGATGGATTCAGGTTGAGACCACTGACGGTAATGGCTATGTATCTACTGACTTCGTATCCCTCTCTACTTCCTATAAGTTTGCTGAGTCTAAGGCAGCAGAGCAGGCTCGTCTGGCTCAGGAAGCAGCAGAGAAGGCTGCAGAGGAGGCAGCTGCAAAGGCAGCTCGTGAAGCAGCATCTAAGGCTAAGAATAAGAAGAGCAATAGTAAGAGCAATGGAAAGAGCGCTGGAAGTGAGAAGTCCTATTCCGCACCAGCATCCAGCGGTAATGGTAGCGCAGTTGTTAACTATGCATCTCAGTTCGTAGGTAATCCATATGTCTATGGTGGTAGTTCACTTACCAATGGAACAGATTGTTCTGGTTACGTAATGAGTGTTTATAAGGCATTCGGTGTATCCCTGCCTCATTCCTCTAGCGCAATGCGTGGCGTTGGAACCGGAGTAAGTGTATCTGATATGCAGCCTGGTGATATCGTATGCTATAGCGGTCACGTTGGCATCTATGCTGGTAACGGACAGCTTCTGAATGCATCTACACCATCTACAGGAATCAAGTATTCTAGTGTTAATTACAAGCCTATTTTATCTGTACGTCGCGTATACTAATCCGGGTTTTTATAGGATGATTTAAGGGGGGGACTCAAGTGTTTTGAGTCTCTCTTTTTTTATTCCATGCGGAAATGATATTAGGATACACCAGGAGCAGATCTGTATCATTTTCAGAAAAGATACATGAATTTACCTCAAATTTTTTATTGTCCAAAAAGGAATAATTCATAGACTTAGGCAGATTGCACAAAGAAAAGATAAAAACATTCTAAAGAAAGAATGAAGAAAAAGTTATTCACAAAAGTTATCCACATTTTTGACGTTAAAAAGCCCGAAAAATGGACTTATACACGGAACTATCCACATTATCCACAAAAATGTTCGTTTTTTTCTAGAACAAAAAAGAACGAATGTTTTGTTATTGTGTACAAAAAATTGCATAAAGGAAAAAAGAAGTTGACCTTTGAATCGTCAGATGTATATGGAAAAATGCCAAATTTGGTACAGATAATTGACACCTGTTTTCAAAAATGTCAGACAACATACCAGTCAAAAAGGAAAAATGTAAAAAATGACGAAAATCATAGAATGAGGTATTCCATTTTTCGTGCATTTATATTAATATGTTCAATGGATATAGTAAATTTATCAGAAAACCAAGGAACAGAATTGTTCATTGTGTATAATTAAGTAAGCAGAAGATTGGGGGATACGTCGTGGTATCAAATCAGATTCTTCAGAAAACAGTAGATGGCCTTCATGAGATCACTGGCCGTAACTTTGCAGTGATTGACCCGGAGGGTGGCATTCTTGCTACCACAATTGAAGACACAAAGAGATTCGTGGAGACAGCTAGAGCATTCAGCAGTTCTGCAGCGGACAGCCAGAGTGTGTATGGATGCTTTTTGTACAAGGTCTTTGATGAGCAGCATCTGGAATTCATCGTTATTGCAGAGGGTGAGTCCGAGGATGCAATTACAGCTGGTAAGGTTCTGGTATTCCAGATTCAGCAGCTGATGGTGGCTTATCGTGAGCGCTACGATCGAGATAACTTCATTAAGAACCTGTTACTGGATAATCTGCTCTTGGTTGATATTTATAATCGTGCAGGCAGACTGCATGTGGATGTCGACGCACGTCGTGTAGTTATGATTGTTGAGGTTGGAGAGGATAAGGACGGAGACGATTTAGAACGTGTTCGTAATCTCTTCAGCGGTAAGACAAAGGACTTCGTTACAGCAGTTGATGAAGAGAATATCATCATTGTAAAGGAACTTCAGCCTGGAGATACCTACGAGGATATCGAGAAGCTTTCCGGTACAATTGTTGATCTCTTCCATAGTGTTCCAGATCGTAATGTACGTGTGGCTTACGGAACCATCGTTGAGGAGATTAAGGAAGTATCCCGTTCCTATAAGGAAGCTGCACTTGCTTTAGATGTTGGTAAGATTTTCTTCCGTGAGCATCGTGTGATTGCATATTCTGTACTTGGTATTGGCCGTTTGATTTATCAGCTTCCGATTCCTCTGTGCAAGATGTTTATTAAGGAAATCTTTAAGGAGAAGTCTCCTAACGATTTCGATGAAGAGACCATTACAACCATTAATAAGTTCTTTGAAAATAATCTGAATGTGTCTGAGACATCTAGACAGCTTTATATTCATAGAAATACTTTGGTTTATCGTCTCGATAAATTACAGAAGTCTACAGGACTTGATCTTCGTGTATTCGAGGATGCAATTACTTTTAAGATTGCCCTCATGGTTGTAGAGTACATGAATTACATGGAGGATCATAACTTCTAAATATCCAAGGCAAATGCTTCACGAATTGAACATATTCTCCTAAGCTCTTTGGTGTATAATGAAATCTGTATGTGAAGAATATCATTCAGATTAGATATAGGGAGACATTTTACCTTGATTAAACTTGAACATGTTAGCAAAACTTACCAGACGGGTGTGCCAGCACTGACAGATATTAGTCTGCACATCCATCCAGGTGAGTTCGTATTTGTCACCGGTGCCAGTGGCTCCGGCAAATCTACACTTATCAAATTGATCCTTGACGAGTTACAGCCTACAAAGGGTAAGATCACCGTCAATGGCAAGAATCTGTCCCACATTTCTCATCGCGGGATTCCACTTTATCGCAGAAATATCGGATGCGTATTCCAAGACTTTAGACTGCTTCCAGATCGTAATGTCTATGAGAATGTTGCATTTGCAATGAAGGTCGTAGAGGCTTCGAATCGTGAGATTCGTAAGAAGGTTCCTCAGGTACTGTCCATGGTAGGACTGGCTGCTAAGTATCGTTCTCTGCCGAAGCAGTTATCTGGTGGTGAGCAGCAGCGTGTTGCCATTGCCCGTGCTCTTGTGAATCAGCCTCGACTGATTTTGGCAGACGAGCCAACAGGAAATCTGGATAATAACAATGCATGGGAGATCATGCGCCTCCTTGAGGAGATCAATGAGCGTGGTACCACTGTTTTAGTCGTTACACATAATATGGAGATTGTGGAGCGAATGCATAAGCGTGTGATTACCATTAAGAAGGGTGCTCTGGTCAGTGATGTGGATCCGGAGGATGAAGAACTATGAAGATTTCTACCATAACCTATAATATCCGTCAGGGATTTAAGAATATTTGGCGTAATAAGATGTTTTCCATTGCTTCCATTGCGACAATGGCTGCCTGTATTTTCCTACTTGGTATTTTCTATTCCATTGGAACGAACTTTAAAACCATCGTTAAAGAGGCTGAAGAGAGCGTATCTGTCACAGTCTTCTTTAATGAGGATCAGACAGATGATCAGATCAAAGCCATCGGCGAAAAGATTAAGAAGCGCCCGGAAGTAGACCGCATGGAGTACATCTCTGCAGAGGAGGCTTGGAAACAGTATACGAAGGAGATGTTTAAGGGCAATGAAGAGGCAGCGGCATCCTTTGCAGATGATAATCCACTTGCTAAGTCCTCAAACTACCAGATTTATCTGAAGGATGTATCTAAGCAGGATGCATTTGTTAAGGCTGTTCAGAAGATTGATGGTGTAAGAGAGGTCAACCAGTCCAGGGTGGCTGCGAAGACACTGACAGACTTTAATCGTCTGATGACTTTGATTTCTGTTGGGGTTATTGCAATTCTTATTGCAGTTGCCGTATTCCTGATTAGTAACACGGTTACGGTTGGTATCTCTGTTCGTAAGGATGAGATTGCTATTATGAAATTAATTGGTGCTAAGGACTCCTTTGTTCGTGCGCCATTCGTTGTAGAGGGTGTAGTCATTGGCTTGGTTGGATCCATTATTCCATTGGTGATTTTATGGTTCCTGTATAGTAGTATTCTTCGCTATGTTGCCACCAAATTTACATTCTTAAGTAACTTAGTTACCTTTGTTCCAATTGGTGATGTATTCCATACTTTACTACCCCTTTCTTTAGTTTTGGGTGTTGGAATTGGTTATGCCGGAAGCCGCTTTACATTAAAGAGACATCTAAAAGTATAATGCTGTCATAGCAATCGATGAGGATTCGAATTATGAGCGATAATATGAATATAGAACCTGAGAAGGTCGTAAGAGACGAGGATATCCTAGACGAGGCAGCAAAGGAAAAAAATAAAAAGCATCATTTTCGTAATGGTTTTTTATTTGGATTTGGCAGTGCAACAGCAGTTATTTTGATTGCTGCAATCGTATTTACCACGGTGACACATACAGGTCCCAATGGACTCCTGTCTTCTAAGGTAGAGAAGAAACTATCCATGCTTTCGAATGTAATCGATTCTTACTATTACAAGGATGTCAGCGATGACACCAAGGCCACTGGATTATATAAGGGTCTCTTGTCTAGCGTGGGAGATGAATACACCGAATACTATACAGCTGCAGAGTATAAGGATCTGATGGTTAGTCTGTCTGGCGACTATGCTGGAATCGGTGCTGTCCTAAGCCAGAACAAGGATACCATGCAGATAACCGTCAATACAGTTTATTCTGGATCACCTGCAGAAAAGGCTGGCTTGAAAAAAGGCGACATCATTATCTCTGTTGATGGCAATCAGGCCGTGGATGAGAGTCTGAACGACTTCGTTCAAAGAATTCGTGGTGAAAAGGGTACCTCGATGACTCTGGTATATGAGAGAGATGGAGAGAGAAAGACGGTGTCGATCTCTCGTGATGAAGTGATTGTTCCATCTGTAAGCTATAAGATGCTGTCCGATCAAATCGGATACATTCAAATCACCCAGTTCTCATCTGGAACCCAGAAGGAATTTGAGGCTGCCCTGGCTGATCTAAAGGAACAGGGGATGAAGGGCATCGTATTTGATCTTCGTGATAACCCTGGCGGCATGGTAGACTCTGTTGTAGCAATCCTTGACGATATCCTTCCTAAGGGTACCGTGGTCTATATGAAGGACAAGAATGGAAAGCGCACAGATTATACATCTGATGATGAGAAGCAGTTAGACCTTCCTATGACGGTATTAGTGAATGAGAATTCCGCCAGTGCAGCTGAGATCTTTACAGGTGCAGTAATGGACTTCCAGAAGGGTACCGTCATCGGAACCAAGACCTTTGGTAAGGGAATTGTACAGACTACACTTCCATTTAGTGATGGCAGTGCTGTGAAGATTACAACTGCAAGTTACTATACGCCAAATGGAACTTCAATTCAGGGCAAGGGTATTCAGCCAAATGTCCAGTTAGAATACCAGTTCCTTGGAAGCAGCGATCAAGAGTATAACTGGACCTTGGATAATCAGATCCAAAAGGCCATTGAAGTATTAAAGGCAAGCAAGTACAAGTAATAGAAAGGAATCATCCTTGGTAGAATTAGATAATATCAAAGTTGAACTGCAGAATTATAAGCCTGCTCTAGAAGAGGCTCGTAAGGGTCTAGACCTAGAGAATAAGGATCATAAGATTGAAGAGTTAGAGCGAGAGATGGCTGCTCCTGACTTCTGGGATGATCCACAGGTTTCTACAGAGAAGACCAAGAAGTTAAAATCCTTAAAGGACGATGTGCTGGACTATCATAACTTAGAGGATAAGTTCCAGGAGATCTTAGACCTGATTGAGCTGGCCAATGAAGAAGAGGATCGTGATATGATCCCTGAGGTAGAGGCTGACTATGAGGAGTTTAAGGCGAAGCTAGAGGATCTGCAGACACGTACCCTCTTATCTGGAGAGTATGATTCTGAGAATGCAATCATCACCCTCCATGCTGGTGCAGGTGGAACAGAGGCTTGTGACTGGACCTCTATGCTATATCGTATGTATACCCGTTGGGCAGATCAGCATGGATATGCTGTACAGGTGCTGGATATGCAGGAAGGTGATGAAGCTGGAATTAAGTCTGTAACCTTCGAAGTAAATGGTGAGAATGCGTATGGCCTTTTAAAGAGTGAGCATGGTGTACACCGTTTGGTTCGTATCTCTCCATTTAATGCCAATGGCAAGCGTCAGACATCCTTCTCTTCTTGCGAAGTTATGCCTGATATTGAGAAGGACTTAGATGTAGAGGTTCGTGAAGAGGATATCCGCATAGATACCTATCGTTCCTCTGGTGCTGGTGGACAGCATATCAATAAGACCTCTTCAGCGATTCGTATCACCCACTTTCCTTCAGGTATCGTCGTTACTTGTCAGAATGAGCGTTCACAGCTTATGAATAAGGACAAGGCTATGCAGATGCTGAAGCAGAAACTCTACATGAAGAAGTTAGAGGAAAATGCTGAGAAGGAAGCTGAGATCCGTGGTGAAGTAATGGAGAATGGATTTGGTTCTCAGATTCGTTCTTATGTATTACAGCCCTATACCATGGTAAAGGACTTAAGAGACGGCCAGGAATCTGGTAATGCACAGAAGGTATTAGATGGAGACATAGATCCATTCCTTCGGGCTTACCTTCGTTGGATTTCTCTTGGCAAACCAAAGTGGAAGGGTGCAGATGTTGAATAAGCACCATAAGGAGTGAACAATGCAGGAAAAAGATACTTCCAAGTATTATGTCATTAAGGAAAGAGCAATTCCAGAAGTACTCCTTAAGGTAGTGATGGCTAAGAGATTATTAGAGTCTGGAAAGCAGAAGTCTGTTCAGGAAGCAACAGAGATGGTAGGCATCAGCCGTAGTTCCTTCTATAAGTATAAGGATGACATCTTTGAGTTTCATGACAGTATGAAGGGACGCACCATTACCCTGATGGTTATCCTTGATGATGAGCCAGGTAATCTGTCAGTTATTCTGAAGGCAATTGCTGACTATCATGCAAATATCCTTACCATTCATCAGTCCATTCCAGTGAATGGAATTGCCAGCCTGACCATCAGTATCGACCTCTTACCAGATACTGGAGATCTAGAAGAGATGATCACTGCCATTGAGAGTCATAGCGGTGTTCATTATGCGAAGATTCTGGCGAGAGAGTAGTCTCGAATGATCCGGGAGAGTTATCTGTATTTTTGACCTAGGAAATGTAGACCGTTTCCTAGGTTTTTTTATAAGCTTTTATAAGTAAAAAGCGTTTTGCATTTCTAGTAGAGTTCATTATAATGAAGAAGGACACTCCAAAAAGACGAGTGTCCGCAGGAAAAGGACAAGGAAAGGAAAAAAGAAGATGAAAGCAGCAATCATGGGCTATGGAACCATTGGCTCTGGTGTAGCAGAGGTGCTACGAGTGAATCGTGATGTGATCGCGAAGCGAGTAGGAGAGCCAATTGATGTGAAATACATCTTAGATTTAAGAGAATTCCCAGGAGATCCAGAGGCAGGAAAACTCGTAAATGATGTAAATGTCATTGTAAATGATCCAGAGGTAAAACTGGTTGTAGAGACAATGGGTGGTGTACATCCAGCGTATGAATTCGTCCGTGCCAATCTAGAGGCAGGAAAGTCGGTAACGACTTCCAATAAGGCACTGGTAGCTGATATGGGTGCGGAACTCATTAAGGTGGCAAGAGAAAACCAGGTGAATTTCATGTTCGAAGCATCGGTAGGTGGTGGCATTCCAATTATTCGTATCCTGCAGACATGCTTGACTGGAGACGTGGTTGAAGAGATTACTGGTATCGTAAATGGTACCACCAATTATATGATGACTGAGATGACAGAGAATGGATCAGACTTTGATGATGTCCTAAAGGATGCTCAGTCCAAGGGGTTTGCAGAGAAGGATCCAACAGCTGATATTGAGGGCTATGATGCATCTCGTAAGATTGCCATTCTAACCTCTATCGTAGCTGGTCAGACAGTAGATTATCAGGATATCCCTACAGAGGGAATTACCCATATCGATTCCCAGGATATCCGTTATGCAAGTAAGATGGGACGTAAGATTAAGCTCTTAGCTCGTATGGTAAAAACAGGGGACACCTATTGTTGTCGTGTAGCTCCATACCTTCTTCCATCCGAGCATCCATTATATCCAGTGGATGGTGTCTTCAATGCTGTATTTGTAAAGGGCAATATGCTTGGGGACTCCATGTACTATGGATCAGGAGCCGGTAAGCTGCCAACGGCAAGTGCTGTGGTGGGTGATGTGGTTGCTATGGCAAAGCATGAGAAGCGTCATATCTTCGTAGACTGGAAGGATGAGAAGCTAGAATTATCTGACCCAAGTGAACAGACCAATCGCTACTTCGTTCGTGCCAATAAGGGACCTGGAGATGTGGTACACATCTTCCCGGATGCAAAAATCATTCCAGCTGGTGTGGATAATGAGACTGGATTTGTCACATCCCTTCTTTCTGAAAAGGAAATGAAGGAAAAAGCAGAACTTTTAGGAAAAGTATTTAAAATTATCCGTTTTGCATAAATTGTAGGAAAAGAGCCTGTGTTCCCTCGATCTGCTGAAAGAGATGGGGGGAATGGGACTCTTTTTTTAATGGTTTACATTTGTTAAAAAGATAACGAGAAAATCGATGAAATTGCAAAGAAACACGGAGTTTAGACGTTGAAAATCCGTCAAAATCACTTATAATTATTTCATAGATTTAATAAAAGACCACCTGTCGAGAGACAGCGTTTGATATTAAGGGGGTTATTACAAAATGGCAAAATACGTTATGGCTTTGGATGCGGGTACCACATCCAATCGTGCAATTCTGTTTGATCATGATGGTAAGATTCAGTCCGTAGCTCAGAAGGAGTTCCGTCAGATTTTCCCTAATCCGGGTTGGGTTGAACATGATGCCAATGAAATCTGGTCCACACAGTTAGGTGTGGCAGTTGAGGCGATGTCGAAGATTGGCGCAACTGCAGAGGATATCGCAGCAATCGGTATTACCAATCAGCGTGAGACGGTTATCGTCTGGGATAAGAATTCCGGGGAACCAATCTACCACGCAATTGTATGGCAGTGCCGTCGTACCTCTCAGATTGCTGATGAATTAAAGGCGAAGGGACTGCAGGATAAGATCCAGAAGAAGACTGGACTAATCATCGATGCATACTTCTCTGCGACGAAGATTAAGTGGATTCTTGATAATGTAGAGGGTGCCAGAGAAAAAGCAGACAATGGAGATCTCCTGTTTGGAACCGTTGAGACCTGGCTGATCTGGAAATTAACGAAGGGTAAGGTTCATGTAACCGACTACTCCAATGCCAGCAGAACCATGCTTTTCAATATCAATACCTTAGAGTGGGATGACGAGATCCTTGAGGAATTAAATATCCCTCGTTCTATGCTCCCTAAGCCTGTTCCTTCCAGCCAGGTCTATGGATATGCAGATCCAAGCTTCTTCGGCGCAGAGATTCCAATCGCTGGTGCCGCAGGTGACCAGCAGGCTGCTCTCTTCGGACAGACCTGTTTCACAGAGGGAGAGGCGAAGAATACCTATGGTACTGGTGCCTTCATTCTGATGAATACTGGAGAGAAGCCAGTCTTCTCTAACCATGGACTGGTAACCACCATTGCCTGGGGCTTAGATGGTAAGGTGAATTATGCGCTAGAGGGTTCTGTATTCGTAGCAGGAGCTTCGATCCAGTGGCTTCGTGACCAGATGCGTCTCATTGATTCCGCTGAGGATTCTGAATATATGGCTAAGAAGGTGAAGGGAACTCATGGCTGCTATGTAGTTCCGGCATTTACTGGTTTAGGCGCTCCTCACTGGGATCAGTATGCAAGAGGTACGATTGTAGGTATCACCCGTGGAACCAATAAGTACCACATCATTCGTGCCACACTAGAGTCCATTGCATACCAGGTCTGTGACGTGGCAGACGCTATGAAGGCAGATTCTGGAATCGAGCTTCGCTCTCTGAAGGTTGATGGTGGTGCATCTGCCAATGACCTGCTGATGCAGTTCCAGGCAGATATGCTGAATAAGCCTGTTAATCGTCCAAGCTGTGTGGAGTCAACTGCAATGGGCGCATGCTTCCTTGCAGGTCTGGCTGTTGGATTCTGGAAGAGTAAGGATGAGTGTATCCGTAATATCACACTGGACCGTGTCTTCATTCCAAATATGGATGAGGATGAGCGTAAGGCCAAGCGCCGCGGCTGGAATAAGGCTGTTCGCTATTCCTTTGGTTGGGCCAAGCCAGATGATGAGGATGAGGAATAATTCTGATCAAAATGGAAGCTTTTCGGCATAGTTTATGATGTCGAAGCCATTGATTAAGAGGATATTTTTCACCATGAATTGAAGAATAAGGAGAGCGAGGGCGCTCCATAGAAGCACTGGGAGGATAGACTTCCCAGTGCTTTTTTTATGATGCAAATATAAACCATGCACTAGGATGGCGAGAAGGGCCAGGATACAGTAGATCGGAAATGGGTGAAGCAAGAGAGATGCCAAAAACCTACCTTCCAATAGGGCACGGACACTTCTGCTTCCGCCGCAGCCAGGGCAATAGAAGCCGGTTAGTTTCTGAACAGGACATGTGGATGTGAGCATGAACTTTGTTAGTATTAGAAAAAAATCTCTATAACTCATTTGAAAGGCACCTGCCTATTGTTATTTTCTGAAATCTATTTATAATGACAGTAAGAAACCATTACATTCTAACCAAGTGGAATCAGAACAGCAAGACTTCCACATGGTTTATATTTCCACAATGACCATGGTAGATGTGGATAAGCTATAGAAAGGAGACCGGCGAATGTTGACAGGGATCTCATTTAATTGGAATATGTACCAGAATCCAGTGACGGATGCCGGTATCCAAAGGGGTGATGCAACAGGTGCTGCTCAGGGAAGTACGACTGGTATCCAGGGCGCACAGGTGGGCTCTACCGAAGGCTCTGAGAAGACCGGGGATGAGGACAAGCCCTTAAATGGCTACAGATCCACCCCAGAAAACTGTAAGACATGTAGGGAGAGAAAGTATCAGGATGGTTCAGATGATGCCAATGTCTCCTTTAAGACAGCGGCCCATGTATCTCCAGGAGCATCTGCTGCTGCAGTTATGGGGCATGAGAGTGAGCATGTGTCTCATGCCTATCAGAGAGCCAGATTGGGTGGCGGTAGAGTATTGCAGGCATCTGTGTCTATTCATACGGCTATTTGTCCAGAGTGTGGAACCAGCTATGTATCCGGTGGAACCACCTTCACTGCAATCGCTTATCCTAAGGATAGCGCTAGTATCACATCGAAGCGGGGAGAGGGAACAGAGAACTTTAATACTTGATTTGAGGTAATTGACATAGAACTTACAGATATCATTCGTAGCGACAGGGAATTAAGCAGAAGGCAGCAGGCATCGATTGCACTTCGCCTGTCAGGTCCAGCTATTCTTGCACAACTTTCATCAATCGCAATGCAATACATCGACGCAGCCATGGTCGGAAGACTAGGGGCTGTTTCTTCTGCGTCCATTGGTTTGGTGGCTGCTGTGACTTGGCTAATGGGAGGAGTGACCTCTGCAGTTTCCTATGGCTATTCCGTGCAGGTAGCCCAGGGACTGGGCGCAGGAGAGGGAGAGAGGGTTCGTAATGTGGTCCGTCAGGGACTACTGGTTCTCTTGGGATTCTCTAGCATCATCGGCATTATTGTGGCAATCTTCGCTAATCAGATTTCCTATCTAATGGGTGGATCTGGACAGATGGCTGAGCAGGCAGCAGGTTATCTTCGCTGCTTTGCCATATTCTTACCTGCAGTGCAGTTCATGCACTTTGGAAGTGCCCTGCTTCAGGCTAGTGGGGATATGAAGACTCCAGGCCTTCTTTTAACACTGATGTGTATTGAAGATGTGGTTTTTAATGCACTTCTTATTTTCCCAGTGGATACAGCTGACAAAACGGGTATCCGCGCACCCTTTGGATTTGGTGCGGGATTAGGAGTCACAGGTGCAGCATTAGGTACCTGCTTAGCTTATCTACTAACTGCTGGGATAATGCTTTACTTTGCCTGCATTCGTTCGGAAGCCCTACATTTCCGTAAGAGTGATCATTACCAATTCGACTGGGGAATCATCCAGAAGGCCAATACCATTGGTGGCCCTATGGCTTTTGAGGAGATCGCCCTTTGTGGTGCCCAGATTGTATCAACCACCATTGTGGCGCCTCTTGGAACAGTTGCAGTTGCGGCTCATTCCTTTGCCATTACAGCTGAGGCAGTGTGCTATATGCCAGGCTATGGCCTAGAGGGGGCGGCATCTACTTTAGTTGGCCAGTCCTATGGAGCTGGGAAGAAGAAATTGGCCAAGTCCTTTGGATGGATCACCATTGCTCTAGGCATGAGTATTATGGCGGCAGCAGGATTTGTGATGTACTTTTTGTGTCCTTTTGTCTTCCGCTTCCTGACACCAGTTGCCGAGGTGCAGGCCTTGGGTGTAGCGTGTCTACGTATCGAGCTTTTGGCGGAGGCTCTGTTCGGCGCAGCCATTGTGGCAGCAGGTGCTCTTCGCGGCGCAGGAGATACCATGATTCCAGCTGGCATGTCCCTGCTTAGTATGTGGGGTGTGCGATTGACTCTGGCAGCAGTATTATCCCGAAGCATGGGGCTTCGAGGTGTGTGGATTGCCATGGCAATCGAATTATCCTTCCGAGGTATTATTTTCCTAATCCGATTCGGCCGGAGTAAGTATCTAACTCAGTCGGAGAAATCCCCCACCTCTAAGCGCTAGCGTAGGTGGGGGTTATGACGAACTATACTCAGTCGGGGTACAAGCTCCGACTGCGTTAAACGCTCCGCGAGGATGCGCACGGATTCGGACAGGAATTTGTCTGCTGAAGCAGACCCGAATCCGGCGCGCAAGACTCGCGAGCGAGTCTTGACAAGAGAAGGAAACCGTATAAGGATAGATTCCTTATTGAAAAGGTAGACCATATCATAGGAATCAGTTATATAGAAGAATCCCCTTCATGGAAGTTGGATTCCTGAAAAGAAAAAAGGAAAAAGAAAGAGGAAAAGGAATGGGAGAGAGAATCGACATCTATGATGCCAATCGTAGACTGACTGGAGAGACGAAGGATCGTAAGACCTCGAAACTGGCGGATGACGAATACATGCTGTATGCCTTGGCTCTGATTGAGGATCTGAATGGGAATTACCTCATTACCCAGAGAAAAGCCAATAAGAAGTGGGCGGCTCTCTGGTGGGAGATTCCAGGTGGTGGATGCCATGCTGGAGAGGATAGTCGGCAAGGGATTAATCGAGAGGTCTTAGAGGAGACTGGCTTAGATGTCAGTGGATTAACACCTGTATCCGTCTACTCCTATGTGAATCATGATGCAGAGAGCCATGATAATTACTTTTGTGATATCTACCACTTCCAACTAGACTTTTCCATGGAGGATGTGACTCTGCAGGTGGAAGAGACAGAGGATGGAGCCATCGCTTCTATAGAAGAGATAAAAAAAGAAGGCTCCAAGGGAACCTTCCTTCATTATCAGAGAATTAGAGAGGCTCTTATGGCAGAGTCCCATACATCCATTATTTCATAAAACTATCAATTGCCTTATTCATGTGGTCAATGGATTCCTGGTCATTCTCTTGGATTGCTTCGACGATGCACTGAGAGATATGCTCTTTTAGGAGAGCCTTACCAGCTCCGTTGACTTCACTTTTTACAGCGGCTAACTGAATCAGCACATCGGAACAGTCCTGGCCTTCAATCAGCATCTGTTTAACCTTCTCCAGGTGGCCAATGGACTTAGACAGGCGGTTTACAATCTTCTTAATATCCTCTGGATTGTGGGTATGGGAATGATTGTGACCATGTCCGTGTGTATGACCATGATTGTGTTCATGTGTGTGTTCATGATCGTGGCTATGTTCTAACATTACATCTTCTGACTTACTCATAAAAGTAAAAACCCCTTTTGGATAGTTGATCAAATTATCATCCTTATTCTACTTTATTTTTTCACTTTTGAGAATCCTATTCCTTGAGAAATCTCTAGCTTTCGACTACAATAAAAAGGCTTGTAAGTACAAGAAATTAGAAATAAGAACAGGAAATTTTAAGATGGACATTAATGCAAAAATTGCACAGGAATTAAACATTCGTAAGGAACAGGTGGATGCCACAGTGAAGCTCATTGATGAGGGCAATACCATCCCTTTTATCGCTCGTTATCGTAAGGAAGTAACTGGCGCATTAAATGATGAGATTCTGAGATCTTTGAATGAGCGTCTGACCTACCTTCGGAATTTAGAGGACCGTAAGACTGCAGTCTTATCCTCCATCGAAGAGCAGGGCAAGCTGACGCTGGACTTAAAGAAGAGAATTGAAGCTGCAGAGACCCTGGTTGTTGTGGAGGATCTCTATCGTCCATATAAGCAGAAGAGACGTACCCGTGCAATGATTGCCAGGGAGAAGGGTCTAGAGCCTTTGGCTGATCTCATCAGTGCACAGGAATTTACCGGGGATATCCTTACTGAGGCCGCGGTCTACATTTCTGAGGAGAAGGAGGTTATAACTGCAGAGGATGCCTTAGCAGGTGCCAAGGATATCATTGCAGAGTCCATCTCTGATGTGGCAGATTATCGTATCTACATCCGTGAGCTTACAGAGAAGAAGGGGACCATCTCCTCTAAGGCCAAGGATCCTGAGGCGAAGTCTGTATATGAGAATTATTATGACTATAGCGAGAAGATTGATGGTCTCCCAGGCCATCGGGTTCTGGCTTTGAATCGTGGTGAGAAGGAGAAGATCCTTACGGTAAAGGTAAACCTACCGGAAGAGGACATCCTTTCCTACCTTAAGAAGCAGACCATCGTAAGAGAGAATCCAGTGACCACTCCAATTCTAGAGGAAGTCATCTATGATGCATTGAATCGTCTGATTGGACCTGCAATCGAGCGAGAGATCCGCTCCCAGTTAACTGAGAGTGCCGAGGATGGAGCAATCGATGTATTTGGTAAGAATCTCCATCAGTTACTGATGGCACCTCCGATTCCAAATCAGACTGTATTAGGATGGGATCCAGCCTTCCGTACAGGATGTAAGTTATGTGTAGTTGATCCAACAGGTAAGGTACTTGATACCGCTGTTGTCTTCCCGACAGCCCCTCAGAATAAGGTAGAGGAAGCCCAGAAGGTGGTCGCTCATCTGATCCAGAAGTACAATGTTACTCTGATCTCTCTGGGGAATGGTACGGCATCTAGAGAGTCTGAGCAGGTGATCGTAGATCTCTTGAAGAAGATTCCTGCCAAGGTTCAGTATGTCATCGTTAATGAGGCAGGTGCTTCTGTATATTCAGCATCAGAACTTGCCACAGAGGAGTTCCCTAATTTTGATGTGGGACAGCGTTCCTCTGCATCTATGGCACGTCGTCTGCAGGATCCACTGTCTGAACTGGTTAAGATCGATCCTAAGGCAATCGGTGTAGGTCAGTATCAGCACGATATGAATCAGAAGAAGTTATCCGACAAGCTTCATGATGTGGTTGAGGATTGTGTAAATACAGTAGGTGTGGATCTGAACACCGCATCCTTCTCCCTCTTAGAGTATGTGTCTGGTATGAATAAGACCATCGCGAAGAATGTAGTTAACTATCGTGATGCCAATGGTAAGTTCACTAGCCGTAAGGAATTACTGAAGGTTCCAAAGCTGGGACCCAAGGCATTCCAGCAGTGTGCAGGCTTCTTACGTATTCCAGGAGGGAAGAATCCGCTGGATAACACCTCCGTACATCCAGAGTCCTACGAAGTTGCTGAGAAGCTTTTGGCTTCCCTAGGTCACACCCCGGCTGATCTGGCTCAGGGTGGTATTGCAACCATTCAGAATGAGGTGAAGGACTTAAAAAAAGAGGCTGAGACTCTTGGCGTAGGTGCATTGACCCTTGAGGATATCCTGAAGGAGTTGAAGAAACCAGGCCGTGATCCTCGTGAGGATATGCCGAAGCCAATTCTCCGCTCAGATGTACTATCTATAGAGGATCTGAAGCCGGGAATGGTGCTGAAGGGAACGGTTCGTAATATTGTTGATTTTGGAGCATTCGTAGATATTGGTGTCCATCAGGATGGTCTGGTGCACATCTCTCATATGTCTCGTAAATTCATCAAGCATCCACTGGAAGCTGTTTCTGTTGGAGATATTGTGGATGTAGAGGTTCTTGAGGTAGAGCCTGAGAAGCAGCGAATCGCATTAACCATGCTGATTGGCGGCGAGGGAGAGAATACCCCTGGTGCTCATGGCAGTGAGAAGCCTTATAATGTAAACCGCGGCCAGGGCCAGGGCAAGTCCCAGGGACCGAATCGTCCATCGAAGAATCATTCTGGTAATCAGAAAAATAAGCAGGGCAATCCAAACCGTGGCAAGGGAAAGCCTGCAAATAATCGAAATGATAACCGTAATAAAAATAAGAACACGATAACTACATCTCTCGGTGATCTGCTGAATGGTTTACATTTCTAAAAAATAGAAACAAGTGGAGGAGACTTGAGGCAATGATTGGTCGCCGAAAAAGGATCCTCCATTTTGGTATAAAGAGAAAAGGAGAAAGAGAAAATGAACATTGTCTGTCTTGATATGGAAGGCGTATTGGTACCAGAGATCTGGATTGCATTCGCAGAGGCCAGTGGGATTCCTGAGCTTAAGAGAACCACGAGAGATGAGCCGGATTACGATAAGCTGATGAATTGGCGACTGGACATCCTAAAGCAGCATGGCTTGGGATTAAAGGAGATTCAGGAGACCATTGCGAAGATTGATCCTCTGCCGGGAGCGAAGGAATTTCTGGATAAATTAAGAGAGAGGACCCAGGTAATTATCCTGTCTGATACCTTTGAACAGTTTGCGACACCATTAGTGAAGAAACTAGGCTGGCCTACTATTTTCTGCAATACCTTAGAAGTTGCAGAGGATGGAAGCATTACTGGATTCCAGATGCGTGTGGAGAAGTCCAAGCTTACAACCGTGAAGGCTCTTCAGTCCATAGGATATGACACCATTGCATCGGGAGACAGCTTCAATGACCTGGGCATGATCCAGGCATCGAAGGCTGGTTTCCTATTTAGGTCCACAGAGCAGATTAAGAAGGATTATCCAGAGATCCCTGCTTTTGAAGAATTTGATGATCTCTATAAGGCAATTGTGGATGCTTTGTAAAGACCACAATTTACCCAAAAATCAGGGTGGAATTTCGGTTATTCTGAGGGCGCAAAGAATGCCCCTTTTTCCTCTTTTTTTCTTTAGAATTGGTATACTAGTTCTATGAGGTAGATATTGATTTCGTGATAAGGATGGCCTCTTCTTCGAGGCAGGTACTTGTCAATTGAGAAAGGGGAAATCACTATGGAGAAATTCAAAGACTTACAGGAACTTGTTAAGAAAAAAGGACATGGATTCGTAGAGTACAATCATGTAAACGGAGATCCAGTGTACTTATCTAAGGGAGTATGCGAAGTATTCCTAGGAGATAAGGAACTAGAGAAGCAGATTGTTCGTGCAGTATCACAGTTTCAGAAGAAGGACTATGGTAGCGCTGCGGAGCATGGCAAGAATCCTCGTCCAGGACATGAGTATGGTCGATATGAGATTTCCCCGCTGACCACTGATGATGAGGAAGACACAGCTGTATGGCTTCATCGTGCTGAGGATTCCATCATGATGTACTTTGCATTTGAGAGATAGTCCAAGGAGTGGTTGACAATTGTAGGGAGAGAACCTACAATTGTAAATGAAAACAAAATAGTTGTTCTTCGGGGCAGGGTGTAATTCCCGATCGGCGGTAGAGTCCGCGAGCATTAGCAGAACCGGTGTGATTCCGGTACCGACAGTATAGTCTGGATGGAAGAAGAGAGCAGATTGATATAGCGATGGTAGATGGATTCTAGCCTTCGTTATCTGAGACCGTATCTTACGCCCCTGATATTTTTCAGGGGCGTTTTTTTATTATACTGTTTTCAATCCGCAATCCTTCGAAGAGCAGTTGAGACACGAATGGTTTTAGGAGGTAATCATGGACCAGACAGTAGAGAAAAAAGATTCGAGAGAGATATTAGAAGAGCGTGCATCTTTGATTGAGAAGACAGAGAAGGCGAAAGCAGGAAGCATGCAGATTCGGTTCATTGCGGTGACAGGTATCCTGGCAGCAGTATCCGTAGTACTCCAGAGCTTCTTAGCATTTCCGATTCCCATTATGCCAAGCTTTATCGAGTTTGATTTATCAGATCTTCCAGCGTTGATTGGATCCTTTGCTATGGGACCTGTTTGTGGAGTGCTGATTGAACTCATTAAGAACCTGTTTCATTCCATTGTCACCAGGTCCTTTGGCGTGGGAGAAATCTCGAACTTTATCTTAGGAGCAATCTTCGTTGGAGTGGCAGGACTTATATACAAGTATAAGAAGTCTAAGAAGGGAGCAATCCTTGGCGCCGTTACTGGGGCAGTTGCCATGGCAGTACTTTCTTTCCCTACCAATCTCTTTGTAGTATATCCAAGCTACTATAATTTCTTCCCTAAGGAAGCAGTACTTGCTATGTATCAGGCAATTCGCCCATCTACACAGAGTATCCCAGAGGCGCTACTTGTATTTAATGCACCATTTACTTTGGTGAAGGGCTTACTGAATGTGGTAATCACTATGTTGATTTATAAGCCGCTGTCACCAATTCTTCATGGTAGACATAACTAAATCAAAAAAGGCCTAGTCCCCTAGTCATTTGACTAGGGGATTTTTGTATCCATAGGAAAATCATGCTATACTATTACTATTAAGGAATATGACCAATTACAATTACAATTACAGTTAAGGTTAGCGCGAGTGAGTCTTGACATAGGAAGCAGAAAGGAAGCAGTTATGTCTCAGAATCAAAATGATCCATTGGGCAGAGTGGAGCTGACTGCTGATGATTTCTTACAGGATAAGCAAGGGGGAATTCGATGAGACGAGAATATATAACCAAGTCCCCAGAAGAGACCAGAGAATTTGGTAGACAGATGGCTGAGGCGGCTAAGCCTGGAGATGTGATTGCATTAACAGGAGACTTAGGAGTTGGTAAGACGGTTTTTACCAAGGGTATTGCAGAGGGTCTAGAGATTACAGAGCCAGTATCCAGCCCTACATTTACCATATTGCAGGAATACGAATCCGGCCGTATGCCACTCTATCATTTTGATGTGTATCGCATCGGAGACCCAGAGGAGATGGACGAGGTTGGCTTTGATGATTTCGTCTATGGCCAGGGACTTTGCCTGATTGAGTGGGCCGAGCTTATCCAGGAGATTATGCCCGAGCATTACACACAGATTACCATCGAGAAGGACCTGTCACAGGGCTTCGATTTTCGACGCATTATAGTAGAGGAGATATAGTTAGATGAAGATTTTAGCATTGGATGCATCCGGTCAGGTGGCATCCATCGCCTTGGCAGAGGATGATAAGCTCTTAGGCGAATACACCATGAATACCAAGAAGACACATTCTCAGACATTACTACCTATGGTAGATGCTCTGCTTCATCTTATCGGTGAGGATAAGAATACCATTGATGCAGTTGCAGTGGCAGGTGGTCCAGGTAGCTTTACAGGACTCCGCATTGGATCAGCTACAGCCAAGGGACTTTCCTACGCCTGGGGCGTTCCAATCATTTCCGTTCCCACAGTGGATGCCCTTGCCTATAACATGGTAGGAAGCGATGGCCTGATCTGCCCAGTATTAGATGCCAGACGGCAGCAGACCTATACAGGTATTTATGCATTCCATGCAAATGCAGACCATGCCCAAGAGATGGAGGTTCTCCGTCCAGAGTGTGCGGTGAAGATCGAAGAGATCGTAGCAGACTTAAATGAAAGAGGAGAAAAAGTTACCTTCCTTGGAGATGGTGTTCCAGTATTTGCTTCTTATATAGAAGAGAATCTGAAGGTGCCATACACTTTTGCTCCATTACATCGTAGACTGCAGAGTGCTAGTTCCCTTGTAGCCCTTGCCATGGAATATGCCAAGGCTGGTCGCATGGAGAAGGGTGAGGATCATCGTCCAAACTATCTCCGTGAGACCCAGGCAGAGCGTGAGCGTAAGGCGAAGATACAGTGATTATATAGACAGAGCATGACAGATAATAGAAAAAGTGATTTTACGGAGAAAGTGAATCAGCTTTCCATGGATAAAGAAGCTATAGGTGAATGCAAGCAGGCAATTTCTGTGGAGGAGAAGAAGCAACTTTCCATAGATGAACAAGCTATGAGTGATGGTAATCAGTCAAATGCATATTGCCCAAAAAATCCAACCGTATACATTCGGCTTGCGGCAGAAACAGACCTGGCAAATATTGCAGGGATAGAAGCGAAAACCTTTTCTGAGCCCTGGAGCGAGAATGGATTTCGAGATGCCTTTCGTTTAGAAGACACAGCTCGTATCTGGGTTGCAGTGGATACAGAGAGCCGCTTGCTTGGGTATTTGGTTTTGTACTATACCCGATATGAAGGCGAACTAGAGACTGTTGCTGTAGATGAAAGTGCTCGTGGACAGGGGATTGGCCACCAATTAATCCAGGCAATGATTGCTTTTGGCCAGGAGAAGGATCTAGATCAGATTGTACTTGAGGTGCGTAAGTCCAATCAGACAGCCATCGGCCTCTACCAATCCCAGAAGTTTCAAGTCTGTGGAGAGCGAAAGAGATTCTACCGTTTTCCAGAAGAGGATGCTCTTGTGATGATGTATCACTACGAGAAATGACGCATCCCAGAGAATCAGATAATATTCGATAGAATAAAAAAGAAAGTATCGTTCTAGGATAGACACGAATGCTTTCTATGAAATAATTCAAGAATGATGTATAGAAATAAGTAAATAGAAATGGAAATATAAATGTTAGATGTATGCTTACTTGGCACCTCTGGAATGATGCCATTGCCAGGCAGATGGTTAACCTCATTAATGACCCGTTATAATGGCTCGAGTCTAATCATTGATTGCGGCGAGGGAACACAGGTTGCGATTAAGGAATGTGGATGGAGTCCGAAACCAATCGACACCATGTTAATCACCCATTTTCATGCGGATCATATCAGTGGTCTACCTGGACTCCTACTTACCATGGGTAATGCAGAGCGAACAGAGCCACTTACCATTGTTGGTCCAAGAGGAGTGGAGAGAGTGGTTAATTCTCTTCGAGTTGTGGCACCAGAACTTCCTTTTGAGATTAACTTCAAGGAATTATCCCAGGATGAGGAGTGCTTTGAATTGAATGGTTACCATATTACTGCATTTCGCGTGAAGCATAATGTGGTTTGTTATGGTTATACCTTAGAGATACCACGCGCTGGTCGTTTTCAGGTGGAAAAGGCGAAGGAAGAAGGAATTCCAATTCGTGCATGGAATCCGCTGCAGAAGGGAGAGACTATAGAGATCGACGGAGTGACCTATAGCCCGGATATGGTAATGGGAGCTCCACGTAAGGGAATTAAGTTGACCTACTGCACAGACTCACGCCCGATGGAGCGAATCCATGAGCATGCAAAGGATGCAGATCTCTTTATCTGCGAGGGCATGTATGGTGAACCAGAGAAAATTAAGAAGGCGAAGCAGTATAAGCATATGACCTTCTATGAGGCAGCAGAAATGGCAAAGCAGGCTGACGTAAAAGAGATGTGGCTGACCCATTATAGCCCATCCCTAGTACGCCCAGAGAGATATATTAAGGCAGCACAAGAAATCTTTCCAAGAACAAGTTTAGGAAAGGACGGCCGTATGACAGTCCTGGATTTTGAGGAGGATGAAGCATGAAAAAAGTCATTCGTATCTCCGTTGTTGTAGTTATTTTGGCAGCAATGATTGTTGGTTACTATTATTACTTATCCAATCGCAATGCGACCCAGGATAAGGATACGAAGAAGGATGTTGCCACAGAGTACACAGCTCTGATTTCTAGAGATCTGGATAAGAGCTATCCTAAGACTCCTCGAGCAACAGTAAAATTGTACAATCGAATTGTCACGGAATACTACGCATCATCTCACAATGACGAGGAGATTGAAGGACTTGCAAGCCAGGCATATAAGCTTCTGGATTCAGACTTACAGGATAAGAATCCTAAGGAGCAGTTCATGAAATCTGTAAAAGCAGATGTACAGGACTGGAAGAATCGTAAAGCCAGCATTCGAGAGAGTAAGGTGTGCAGTTCCAATGATGTGACTTATAGCGTGGTAGAAGGCAGCGATTGTGCCTATGTCTATTCCTATTATTTTGTGAAGGAAAACGGTAATTTCTCTAGAACCTATCAGGAATTCTGCCTGCGCAAGGATAAAAGCGGTAATTGGAAGATCCTTACCTGGAGAATCATTGATGAAGCAGATGGCGGAAGCTACCAGTATAGTTAAATCTAAACAGTATAGTTAAATCTAAACCAATTCCAATGGTGCCAGGCATTGATGCAAGTGGTGGCGATGGCAGATATAGTTAATGACGTATATGAAAAAATAGAATTCATAAAAGGTTGAATAAACCATAGTTGTTTAAATAGTAAGAAACGAAGGAAAAGAACATGCGAATTTTAGGAATTGAGAGTTCATGTGATGAGACGGCGGCAGCAGTTGTAGAAGACGGAAGAATTGTATTATCCAATGCTATCTCTACACAGATTCCAATCCATACTTTATATGGAGGCGTTGTACCTGAAATCGCTTCTCGTAAACACATCGAGCGTATTACACAGGTAGTGGAGCAGGGCCTTTCCGACGCAGGATGCACCTTGGATGCTATTGATGCGATTGGTGTAACTTATGGGCCCGGACTAGTTGGTCCACTTCTGGTTGGTACATCTTTTGCTAAGGCGCTAGCCTACGGAAGAGACCTTCCATTGATTGGAGTTCATCATATTGAGGGCCATATTAGTGCCAACTATATCGAGCACCCAGACCTAGAGCCACCATTCTTATGCCTGGTTGTATCTGGTGGACACACACATCTCGTACGTGTATTGGATTACGGCCAGTATGAGATCCTTGGTCGAACAGTGGATGATGCAGCGGGAGAAGCCTTTGATAAGGTAGCCCGTGCAATTGGCTTAGGATATCCAGGTGGTCCAAAGATTGAGAAGAAAGCCCTTGAGGGTAATCCAGATGCCATCGCCTTTCCTAGAGCAAAGGTGGATGAGCATCCATATGACTTTAGTTTTAGCGGCCTGAAGTCAGCTGTATTGAATTATTTGAATGGTATGCAAATGAAGGGCGAGCCTGTTAATGAGGCAGATGTAGCCGCTTCCTTCCAGAAAGCAGTCGTTTCCGCTCTAGTAGATCATGCGATGATGGCATTGGATGAATTCGGTGGAGATAAGTTTGCAATCGCAGGTGGTGTAGCATCCAATGGTGCATTCCGTCAGGCGATGAAGGACGCATGTGAAAAACGTGGTGTACAGTTTTTGTGCCCAAGCCCAATTTTGTGTACAGATAATGGAGCAATGATTGGTGCTGCAGCATACTACGACTACATGAAGGGCAGAAGAGACAGCTGGGATCTGAATGCCACACCGAATCTTAAGCTTGGTGAGAGATAAGTACAGGCCAAGTAGACTACTAGAATTCTATTGAAGGGTAATTATTGGAAGAGTGGGAGAGAGAAGTGTTTGCTGAGAATAGGAAAGATGTAACATATACAGCTGTGGTTCTCGCGGCAGGTTCTGGAAGGCGCATGAAGTCTGATCTTCCCAAGCAATACATGGACTTGAGTGGAAAGCCCCTAATTTACTATGCTTTGAAAGCATTTCAGGACAGTCCGATTCCGGAGATTGTGTTGGTGGTATCCAAGGGTGATATCGACTATTGCAGAAGGGAAATCGTAGAGCGCTTCCAATTAGATAAGGTAAAAGAGATTGTAGAAGGTGGAAATGAGCGTGCAGAATCTGTTTTAAATGGTCTAGAAGCCAGCTCAGGAGAGTATGTTCTAATCCATGACGGAGCACGTGCATTTTTAACTCAGGATGTAATCACTCGAATGATGGAAGGTGTATTGGAGTATAAGGCAGCAGTTGCAGCTGTCCCAGAGAAAAACACCATAAAGGTTGTTGACTCAGAAAACTATGTCAAGTCCACGCCAGATCGTAGCAGCTTATGGGAGATTCAAACCCCTCAGGCATTTGATCGAGAACTGCTACTGAATTCATATAAGAAGATTATCCAGGATTGCCAGGGAGAATTCGATTATTCTAAGTTAACCGATGATGCCATGGTGGTTGAAAAAGCAGGACTTGTCATCGATGGGAGAAGCCCAAAGATCAAATTAATAATGGGAGACTATCAGAATATCAAAATGACAACTCCAGAGGATATCCCGTATGGAGAGTTCCTTATACAATCACGCCAAGGATGAATCTTTATGCTATAAGAGAAAATACCATAAAATGGACTGGAAACAATCCGTGATAATACCATATAGATGGGATATGAAGAATCCATTAAAATGGGTTGGGTGATCAGAATAAATAATCTGTGATAATACTATATAAATAACGTAAGAAGAATCCCTTAAAACGGGCTAGGATGATGCCGTATATGTGCACTAGGGATAATGAACCGAGTACAAGATTAGAGAAGCGACACAATATAGATAAAAATATGTTGACAAAGAGTAAAATAATAATGTATTATACATAAAGTGCCTTGGAGAGGTATCGAAGTGGTCATAACGAGGCGGTCTTGAAAACCGTTTGGCGGCAACGCCACATGGGTTCGAATCCCATCCTCTCCGTTCTATAAGCCAGTCCAGAAATGGGCTGGCTTTTTTGTGCTATTCGGACGGTTGACTATCTTGCTTCGTCACACCCCAGGCATATACTCTGTATGGAGAACTATATCTTGATAGTTATTCACTAATAGACACCGCACTGGATCGGTTCTTTAGATAGTACAGAAAAAAAGTAGAAGACCTGTTGAAAAAGACTGAAAACATAAGAATGGGAATGAAAACGTCAAACATTAAAAAAATATAAAAAAGCACTTGCCAAGACCCTATAATTGATATATATTATTACTTGCGTTCGCAAGAACGAAAACTTAATACTGCCGGGTGACCGGATTTGTAGTAAGACGCTTGGAGAAGTACCCAAGAGGCTGAAGGGACACCCCTGGAAAGGGTGCAGGTCGTTAATAGCGGCGCGAGGGTTCAAATCCCTCCTTCTCCGCTCCAAAGAAAACGGCTTAAAACAAATTCAAAAAAAGTTGTTGACAAGCCACTAAGTATTTGGTAATATAAACAAGCTGTCGCTGAGGTGACAGGCAAACAAAAAGAACCTTGATAACTGAACAATGAAACAACCTTGAAAGATTCTAATGAGAATTTTTTAAAGAACGCGTTATGGTAAAACATAACAAACCTTAAAGCAGTAAAGCGAAGGAAACGAATGACTAGC
>Ga0256405_10003315_pt1 | contig 33572 bp, 38 predicted proteins | sample RumenRJG_02DNA_FD_189096 | JGI IMG/M metagenome (GOLD analysis project Ga0256405, IMG submission 189096) | Bovine rumen microbial communities from Lethbridge, Alberta, Canada - RJG_02 | ecosystem: Host-associated > Mammals > Digestive system > Stomach > Rumen | place: Canada: Alberta...
TAATTATCAACTATTAGATGCCATGCACTCGATAAACGTGAAGTCTCTTCTTTCGCAGCTTTCCTTTGCTCTGCTTTAATTCTTTTTTCTTCTTGTTCTTGGAGCTTTCTTTCTTCTTCAGCACGCAACTGTTCTTCTCGCTGAATAATTACATACTGGGGCTCTACGTATTTCCCATCAGGTATATCATTCACTTCTACTGGTGAGAAGAGTTGCTTCATCCCATCTTCACTATTTACTAGTGATGATAACTGAAGTATTGGATCTGTTTCTGCTGCCATAGCCTGAAAATCTTAATAGTTGGAGATGTAGAGAGTATCGCCTTTGAGCTCTGTTTTGTATGTTACCAGCCAGTGCTCACCCATCCAGTTCGTCTGGTTACCAGTACCTTGGTGGATGTTCTGCCAAGCCCCATAGCATCGCTTGCATCTAGCGACAAGATTCGTCTCCATGTAGATCGGTTGAATTACTCCCTGATTGTAGCACATCGGACATATCATGTCATAAGCATAGAAATGACCCGAATGAGAGTCTTTGTAAAGTAAAAGCCCCATATGACCAACATTCTCATTCTTATGTTTAGATTTCCAGATTATACAATATCCACCAAATTCACCGTCAAGCGGCCAAGCTGTCTGTTGACCTTCAGTTTTGTTGATGGTATGAATATTACAATTGAAGGATACTTTGGCTGGTTCGAGTTCTTCCGCAAACAAAAGAGCGGGAAATAATGAAAGACATATGACCACTAGTTTCTTCATGATGAGATTCTACTTTTGAAGTTTCTTGAGTTCAGATTGAGTCTTTAACTTTCTCTAAAACATATCATTTATTGTAAAAACACGATGCAAAGTTATTATTGAAAACTGTATAATAGTAGAAAACTCAATTAATTGGTAGGAACTTCGTGCTCTGAGGTAGGAATTTACGATTACGATGCTTTTACCATATACTTTTCTAAAGATTTTGGTATTACATTTGGGAGTTGTAAGAGATAAGGATGGGTCATATTTCAAGACCATTCTGAAATCGGGTAGAGTCATAACGCTGAATCCTGGTTTAGCATTTGACGCAAATGTAGATTGCATTGTATTAGAAAATCCGATTGACTTTTCAGTTCCAACGTTGAACGATGGAGAGTTCTTTTGGTTAATCGTTTCGCATGCCACTACTCATAATGAACTTGGTACTGTAAGTATTAATAGTAATGGAAGTTTGAGCGGTGTAGGCACCGAGTTCCTTTCAGTCTTGAGAGGTCAGGCTAATTTCCCAACCAAGGTGAAGTTTTCTTCAACTCGCAACGTAGGTGATTATGAGGTTGTAGAAGTTACGTCAGACAATACTGCTGTTCTGGCTGGAGACTTTGTAGCAGAGAGCAATTTGAAGTATCAGGTAATTGGAGCATTTACGCCAGGATTCCAACCAGCCGATGATGACCGCTATCTTTACAATTACGATTCTTGTAATGTTCGCACTGTAGTCTCTGAAGATGAGCCTCAATTGGATGATAATGAATTTATCGTTTCAAGAGCATATCTGCGTAGCGATGGTGGTGTAGAAATTGACGACTATCGTATCAAGAACTTGTTCAGCACTCAGACCTATGCTCAGAGTGATGTAGTATCTCAGCAGCAGGCGGTAAACAAGATGTCATCGTTGGTAAGTACGAAAGTAAAGGCGGTTGATAAATTCGGTATTACGCTTGAGTTGCTTTTCAATCACGGCTATGTAATTACCGATTATGACTTTTTCACTACCACGTCATCGAATGTTGTAAGTATTTCTGCTGGTTACTCTAATTTCTTGGGGAATAATAGCAGTATGATACCTAATAATTTCTTTGATGGATGGTATCTGCTTAATCGTACAAAAATGAAGTATTCTCAAGTGTCATATAACGAGGGAAAGCGACTTTATTTTGATGAATACGATTCTGAAGTTATTACTATTTCCGCAGACGGCAATGAGGATGAAATGATACTTGTTCCGCCATTCTTGGAGATAGAATACATGGTTAAGTTATCGAACAATTGCTTCAACCCCGACCAGCCTTACTATTTCCGTAGTTCGCTACAGCAGGCTTTCAGTCGTGAGAATATTCGGATTGACCTGAAGTCTATTGACCCAGATAATTATGACTATGACGTTGAAGTAGAACTTGCTTGCCGAGTGATTAAGAATGATGGTAAATTCTATCCATTCTATCCACTTGCGATTGCTCAGTTTGATAATGTTAATAAGGAGAGTGAAACGCTTGGTGACTCTAAGTTCAATATTGACATGGAGAACTATGAGCCTGAGGTTATCATCCGTAACTACTCATAAATTTGGAGAATTAAGTTATGATGTTATATTTAACTGGCGCAGCAACATCGTTAGCGAGTAGCAGCGAGGCACCGCAAACAGACCCATTGAAGAGCCTTGGAGGATATATTTCATCCTCTCAGGTTCCAAATGGTGCTTTAAATACGCTGTTTGACCTTATTTCTTTGCAGACCTTAAAGGAGAAACCACGTGAGACAATTGCTATTGGACTGATAAATCGTTTCGACAAAAACGTTAAGGATGTAAAGATTAAGGTTCAAACAGATAAATACAATACAGCATCGTTTAAGATTGCTTGTGTAGCGGTTGGAGATAATTTCTGTATGGAACATATAAACAACCGATATGAGCAACCGATTAATGCTGAGTTCGTTGACGCTGATTTTAATCGTGGAGCCGTTGAAGTAGAAATTACCCAACCTGGCGTTGCTGGAGAGGAAATTGTATTTTTAGACTTTGATGTTACGGCTGAAATCTCAGAGGGTACTCTTGATGGCACTTGGAATGCTATTAAAAAGGCATTCGCAAAGTCAAATGACTATGAGGTTAAGAGATTAACGGCTAAGACATTTCGCATCGTTACCAAGGACGATAATGTGGTCTCAGAGCCTTTCGTGCCTGAAGTTGTAGCATCAGATAACGCTGTTCTTACTTTCGATGGTGAATTTAAGAATGAAAAGAACAATGAGGCATTTGTAATCGAAACACTTGAACCTAATCAGGCTATTGGTATTTGGGTACAGCGTGATATCTCTAATTACGAAGCACCCACCAATGAACAGATAGTCAAAGACTATGATGAGGGCAAGGTGTTAGATAAAGTTGAAGAGGTTGCTTTGATTATCAATTATGATATAGATGAAACCAATGGTAACGACGATGGTGACAACGATAATGAAGATAATCCGTAAAAACTATGGCAGTAGCAGGATATAAAGATACCAAAGAGGCAATCATCGACACCCTAATGGGTAGAGAGGTTGGTCATGAGATACAACCAGACGAGCATCAGAACTTTGCTCTGAAGTTGCTTGACTATATTCGTAGCGTAGAGTTGATTTCAGGTAGTACGCTGATTGGCATTGCCGAAGCAGACACAGTACCAGTACAGCCTGATGATGCTCACGTGGCGTATATTGCAGGTGTCGCTCAGGATAGAACGGTTGAGTATTTGTATTTCATCGACCAGGATGGAGTTCCTATTTCGATAACGACTGGAGAAATGCAGGCTAAGTTTGTTATCATGCTTTGGAATACCGAGTATTGGTCATATGTCGAGTTGGATACAAATATCATTTCGCATGCTGATACGGCATATTTCTTCTACAACCTATTAATCCGTAAGACGTATAACAGCGTTGCGGCTATGAATGCCGATAAGACAGCGCCAGTAGGTGACAACGGCAAACTGATTAAGGTTGGAGAAACTGTTACTGTAGCCAATCAGTCTAATGAGGCTGAAAATGCCGTTTACTCTTACACAGGAAATGGATGGCGTTGGCAGTGTAGTCTTGCAAGTCTTGCCAGCCGAGTATTCGATGGTGGACGAGCAGATACAGTATATGGTGGAGCGAGAAATATTAATTGCGGTGGTGCCGCAGGATAAGTCGAATAATTAAAACATCAAAGAAATATGGATAATGAATATGTAAGCGTTGGCGCAATCATTGAAAAGGAGCGCCAGGCACGTCAGGAGAGAATCAGCAAGGCACTTGGTACATCCATAGCCGAGAATGTTGATGAGACCTTGGAAAAGGCTCAGTTGGATAATCTCAACGAGACTATCGAAAAAGGAGAGTTGCTGCCTGAGGTAGCAGAGTATAAAAAGGATTTAGAGAGTCAGAAAATCAGCAAGGCTGACGCAGAAATCTATCTTAATAAGATTCAGCGAGAGATAGCAGCTGGCGGTGGATTTACGTCTAAGAAACTTAAACAGTTGAAGGACGTTACAGTTGGTTATATTCGTTCTTTGGCGGATTGATAAGGATTAGACCGATGGATTGGTAGCCACCGAGCAGGGTATTATTCTTGCTTGGTGGTTTTTCGTTTCTGAATTTAGAAACTCTGGAGTGTGAATTGGAAATGTGATTTTAGGTGGAAAATCCGTCTTAATCGGAATGTGCCTTCAGGGTTAAATTGCCGCTTTGCCAATACCTATACCAGTTTCGAGCATTTTCATTGGAAACTGTGACACGATTTTAAGACGCTATTTTTAACTTTTATTAAAAGGTTGGTTTTTCTTTTGGAAAATCTACCATAGTTTTTATTAAGGTTTGAGCCTTTGGGATGATTTTATTTGCCGTTTTCCTATCTTTATTAACTCTGGAAAGGGTGTAATTTCTATCGAGATTTTGTCAGCTGATAATATAGATAAGGATAATGTGGGTTGTCATAGCATTCTACTTTTGCTGCCAAAGTTATTATTGTTAGAATTATATAAGTTTAGAGTATGAAGAAGATAACGAGCGTAAGCAAGATGAAGATAGGCAAGAAGATAGTCCACTTCAACGGTGAGAACTATACTTTGTATGAGTTCCTGATGGTTCATCCTTATAATGACAAGTTTATAATACTTATAGAGAAAGCAACCGAAAATCCTGTTAAGCAGTCTATTGTAGGTATTCTGAATCGGGATGAATGGCAGGTTGGCTATACTCAGGAAGATATTTTTAGGTATCAAATAAAATACTATCGGGAGAAACGTGAGAAGATTAAAGCAAAATTGGAAAGTATAATTTAGGTATGAACAATAAAGACCTTATAGGCAAGATGGTATTTGTCCCACGGCATGATTATAGTTGTGAGAGCATTCAGTATCTTGTCGGAATGTACGATGAAAGGCGGTTATTCCTTATAGACCAAGATGGAAATCGTGAAATTGTCGTTGATAGCGAAATTGAATTGAGGGAAGCAACTCAAAGTGAAATTGCAGAGGACTTTATGCGTCATCTTGGTTGGAATCATCCGCTTTCGGATTTAGGAGCAAAGGAACAAGAATTTATTGACGGCATAGCCAAAAAGATTCTTGATGATTGTAAACGTGAAGCAAGTAAATATCATATAGATTAGAATATGACACGCAGAGAAGAACTCATCGAATTGACAGGTCAGGCTCTAAACGGCATGCTATCTGCTGATGATTCCGTTCTAACTAAGATATTAGACCGCACCGTTCATCGGCAGGTAGCAGAGACGGCTGTTGGTATTGTTGAGGATGCTCTCAGACGTATAGATGAGATTGAAAAAGCGGAATGATGAACAAATATAGATTAGTATAAAAATTCTATCAGCTGTTATAAGGTTTTGACGATTCACCCATTATCCCAGAAAGATAGTGGGTGATATTTTTATTCTCAATTATTAGTTAGTAACAAAGAAAAGTTTAACATTAAAAAAAAGAGAATAATTATGGCTGATAGAATACAATTGCGCCGTGATACTGCGGCTAATTGGACTGCCTACAACCCTATCTTGTTGCAGGGAGAGCCTGGTATTGAAATTGATACCGACCAATGGAAACTTGGTGATGGCGTTCATACGTGGTCTCAGCTGGCGTATCGTGGTGGAGAATGCGTACAGCAGATGGGTAACTCTACAACGGTTGCAATGTCTCAAATGGCTGTATCTAAAGAATTTGCAAAAACCCCATATTCATTGAATGATGACTCTAATGCAGATTTAGATATTGGTGATGGGGAAGGCAATGTGGTATTAGAAATAAAGGGTGGACATCTAAAGACTAAGAATTTTGAAAGCGATAAGATAAGTCCACAAATTAGTAACTCAGATGCAGATTTAGATATTGGCGATGAGGAAGGCAATGTTTTAGCAGAATTAAGGGAAGGTGAAATAAAGACTAAAAGATTTGATAGTCGTACTACTCCTTCAGCCTTATCTGATGTATCAGAAGCAGATTTAGATATTGGCGATGAGGAAGGCAATGTGGTATTAGAAATAAAGGGTGGACATCTAAAGACTAAGAATTTTGATAGTCGTCAGTCTGGTAATGAAGTTGGAATACCAGATACGATAGAGGGTACAACACCTCTCATTATTGGTGAGCCAATTCCGACTAACTATAAACGTGTCAAGTTCTTAACTCAGAAAGAAACTGACGCAAATTATCAAGCAATGGATTTTTATGGCGATTATATGGTATCTCTTGTTGAAAGCAAGGCTGCTGGTTCATATAATTACAAAGTTCCATTCGGATATTTATATGACGTCAGAAGTGAAACTAAAATCTGCGATTTGGTGTTTCCTTATCCTTCAAGTTATGCTACCTGCCATAATAATGCTGCAATGTTTGGGGCGGAGTTTTATAATTCTAATTCGGAGTTCCCGATATTCTGGATTAATCAGTGGCAAACTCAAAAAGCATTTTTCGGTTATGACCTTCAAAAACAAGGTAACGTTTATGTGCCTGTGCTTGTACAAATAATTGAACCAGATTCTACTTTGGCTAATTCTACTACATTTGGCAAGGCATATGGAGATTTTGTTATAGATAAAGATAATAGCAAACTATATCATTTAGGATATAAAAACAATTTCGGTGATGTTATCTGTGTATCAGAGTATAATATGCCAACTATTTCTGATGGTGTTGAACAAACGATTGATGGTATTACATGTAAAGTGGTGACCCTTACTACTAATGATGTTACTGATAGTTATGATACTATTCCAATGACTGGATTTCAAGATAAATGTTATTCTAATGGCCAGATTTTCGTAACATATGGATATGGGAATCAGACACCGTATTTGGCAATAGCAGTTATCAATCTTATAGCGAAAAAAGTAACACATATTATTAATCTAAGTTCAGATAGAACTGATATGTCACACATAATAGGTACATCTGCATACAGAGAAACCGAAGCTCTTGCTGTGTATGCAGGCAATAGATTAATGGTAGGTTATTACAAAGAACAAGAAATATATGAAGTTAAACTTTAAAAATAAACGATTATGAGTAAAATTTTAGTTATTAAAGGCAGCAATTTTTCTGCAAATGCCGTAAAGAAGGTTGAAATCGTAGATAATCAAACCTTTTATTCTCCATTTGATGAAAACGAACTTATTAACGTTACTCAGCAAATTAGCGTAGAAGGCTCGCAGTACATGTTTGTTGCTGGCGGAAAAGCTATTGGATTTATGCTTCCTATCGTCTTTAGTAGTGAAACTGCTGTTGTGGTTAATACGACTGATGCATATCCAGGAAAAATAATTGAAGGTGTTAATAATGTAGTAGGTGCTTTATATTACACGTCTATGGATTTGACCGATGCTGATATTACAAAAATACCTATGTCAACATCGCTTGTTGATTTGAGTGACCTAACGCCTTGTCTTATTAAGGCAAATACATCTAACGCCATTACAATACCAAGTGGTGCTAAAGGTGGTGTTTTATATTTTTGGGTAAACGACGAAATACTTCCAGTAACCCCAGAGATATTCAACTCAATTATTAGCAGTATCATTTGCTATTAAAAATTTGCAGAAAACTAATAAAAAGTGGATGTGTCAAATAAGCACATCCTCTTTTCTTGCTATGTTTAATAATCACATAGGAATTATTAAACAATATGCTTCAGGCGGTTATAGAAAACTCACTTTTCCTTTTTATTTATAATAGAATGAACGACAATACTCAATGGATTAAGAATAAAATGTAGTTTGGTTTTTGCTATCATTGCTAATATATAGGTAGTACATGCTGACAAGATAAATAGCGAGATTGGCGAACCAATCATGGAATTATGTCGAATAGCCAAGAATATTGCAGTTGCAACAAATGAGTGTATAATATAGATAAATAGTGTTTGCTTCCCTATATCAGCTAATACTTTATTACTTGGCGTTAGTCTCATTATCGACAAGGATAATAGTATAGCACATATAAATGAAATAACACGCATAATCAAAGCAATAAGGGGATTGCTTTCTACATAGTAATTAGATGACCCTGCTGTAATATAACCCAAATCCTTACCTACTAAGAAATATAATCCAATTAATGCCATAAGACATATTGCAATTGCAATCGTATAAGGCAATCGTTTTACATAATCTTTTATCTCAGCTATTTTTGTATAATATCCTAATACGAAGAAAAATATAAAACCCATTGTCCTTTGTAAAGAGAAATGTAAACTTACTGGAACAAAGCCACTTACCAAACTAATCATTAATGATAGTAGAATTATGAGTTTCTTTTTCTTTTCTAAAACTTCAGTTCCCAATACATAAATCATAATTCTCCATGATATGAGAGAAACAAGATACCACATAGTCCAAGTTGGAAAAACTATATAATTTATCACAGAAATTGTTCCGTAATTATGCGGGAGTGGAATTATATAATGGATGAACTGGAAAAATAAATACGTCTCTAAAAGTCTTACAATTGATTTTTTATATTTCATTCTATCTTTTATATGAGAAAACATTCCAGAAAGATATATGAAGAGGGGCATATGAAACATAAAAATAAAATTCTTCAAGGTGCAATTAATACTACCCGCAGGGAAATTACCCAATAAAATGTGACCATATACTACTAAAAAAATAAGTACACCTTTTAAAGAGTCAATATATTCGTCTCTGGTGACTGTTTTATTTTGCTTACTCATAATTGGCGATTTTTGAGTGATTTAAACTTCTTGTGATATTATATAGAGACAAGAAAGTGGGCTGCCACCCATGCCACTCGCAGGTATCGCCAAACACCTTATATACACGCACGGATAGGCAGCCCACTATGGGGCTGCTCCGTGCCTCGTGTATATACTCTGATGAGATTGGCGATTTCAGCGAGTGTAAGGCACTAAACTTTCATCATGTCTGCATAGCCTAAAACGACTAATGCGGTGCAAAGGTACGAAATAAATCTGAAACTAAGGAGGTTAATAAAAGAAAAGTTAGAAATTTGGCATATAAACTACGTTTACAGTGTGTCGTTAAGAGTTTATGCCACTATTATCTATGCAGCGAACAACAATCTGGAAACATGATTGCGCATGATCATGCCAGACATTCACGATATTTGTAATTATGCCGTTGCTCATACAAAGTTTATAGATTGAGAGAAACGTAAAATTAATTGCTTGGCATGGGACAGATTTTAGAAAACGGCTATGAAATCAAAACTACATTTTGGTCTGATTTCACAATTGCAGAAAAGTTTGGTATCAGCGCAATCCGAGAAACTTTCAATAACGCTTTCCGTAGTTGGAAGAATAACGTAGAATACGTTACAGAACTTGCCTGCGTTATGTCATGGAAATCCTGCGCTTGGTACGGAAAGAACGATGATTATTGCTCGCTTTATAGCGACTATTATCATGAGGTGGATTCTTGGTGCATGGATAATCTTAAAGGCAAGGATTTGGAATACTATCTTAAATGGACGGATTAGGGGCAGAGTTTTTTAATGATATGATATTAAACGAATAAGAATATGATACAAGAACAATACATCACGTTTGAAGTAGCCAAGCTGCTTAAAGAGAAAGGGTTTATTCAGCAAACCAGTTCTGCTTATTATATTAATGGAGACATCGAATATATCAAAGAACTTAATAAATATCGTTATTGGTGGCAAGCCGACCATTGGTTTCCAAGATTTACCCAGCAAATGGCAATGCGATGGTTGCGTGAAGTACATAATATTTTTATTGATATTGTACATTTAGATAAAGATAAATATACATATTATTTATATAGATATTATTCCACACAACCTGAAAGGTATGTTCAACATTCTAATCCGAATTATACTAATTATGAACAAGCCTGCGAATCAGCCATCCGATATTGTCTTGAAAAACTGATTTGATATGAAAATCAAATTTAATCCCATTCTCATGCGTCATTGGGGATTCATCTACATATTACCAGTTTTGGAGATTAGCGTACAATATAGTTTACCAACAATTACTTTGTCATGGTGGATATTCCGATTAGATATTGAATTGTATTATCATCTACCAGATTGGTTTATGAAATACGTTTGGGGATTCCTGCATTTGGATTTCATTGATTGGTTTAAGAAAAAGGGTGATGAAGATGAGTGATTATATTCTTGTAAATAAACCGCATTTTAGGGTAATTAATGATTGTCGTGTATATGCTGGTGGTAGGAAAGTTGGAATATGCGATAATTGTCAGCATGGTCGTCAGTATGGCTGTCCTTTTGCTAATTGATAGATTCAAAGATAAATCATTTCAGAGTTTAATAATACACGTGCTTGGATGGCTGTAGTTCCAACTGACGAGTGGGTGGTGTATCGCACCTTTGAAGCACGCTAATATAATATGAGCCCCGCAGCAGTGGTAGAACTCTCATATGCTGCATTTATTTTGTTCTTTGAAATGACTAATATAAGGCAATCGGATTACGGAAGCAAAGAAAGAGACGCAAGCCAATGCGCCTGCCGTTATCACTGAGACAAGTCTTGGGGATAAGGAGGAAAAGACAAAGAATCCTGTGATGGCCCAAGTAGGCAATGCTATACGTAAGTTAAATGAGCTGTTAGCAGAGCAGATTGGCAACACAATACTAGAATGGAATCCTGGCAACCATTTCATCGATTCAGAAAAGAGAACGGCGAAGGGTTTTACATGGGTAATGAACAACTGATGATGGCACTACCGAAGTTTATAATAACAATGGATGGCTACTTTCGCCTTGGCATGGTTAATCAGCATAAAGACCTGTTGAAGCCAGGTGATTCATGTTTAGGTGGTGGCTACTATCATTTCGATTATACATCGAACAGAATCGTTCTTGACCGCTCTTCCTATGACTTCGGTAAGCCCAAGTGGCACCTGTTGGAAGTCCTGAAGGTTCCGTCAGTGTATCGTGACCTGCGACTAGTTTACTTCTATGATGATGACCGTGAGTTTGATGTCAGCCAGGAACTGCAAATAGAATACTATGACTGACATTGACAGTTTAATCGCTAAATTAAACTAAAACTTTATAGAAGTGTGAGTCGTTCAGATGGAAAATGATTAATTTTGCATCACAAAGAAATGTATTGATTGATAAAATTAACGATATTATGGCATTATTCGATCAGATTAGCGAGGACATCAAGTCTGCAATGAAGGCTCGCGACAAGGTGCGTCTGGAGACGCTCCGCAACATTAAGAAAGTGTTCTTGGAAGCAAAGACGGCTCCTGGAGCCAACGACACATTGGCTGATGCTGATGCATTGAAGATTATCTCAAAACTGGCCAAACAGGGCAAGGAGACAGCAGCAACCTACACACAAGCTGGGCGTCAGGACTTGGCTGATGCTGAATTGGCACAAGTGGAAGTACTTGAGAGTTATCTGCCGAAACAACTTTCCCAAGAGGAAATTGAGGCAGAGGTGAAGAAGATTATTGCTGAAGTGGGAGCCACAAGCATGAAGGAGATGGGAAAGGTAATGGGCACAGCCAGCAAGAAGTTGGCAGGAAAGGCGGATGGCCGAGTCATCTCTGAGATTGTAAAGAAGCTCCTTGCATAAAGACTGTCGGATCCCTATTTCGTATATCTATGAAGATTATAAACGAGGAGTATCTGCCTGTACTCCTCGTTTTTCCCTTAAATAAGAGTATTGTAGGGTGGTTCATTTAATTCTATGCCAACCTGCCTTTGCATGTTCCTTATCCAGTTCCAGCACTTTGATTCATTCATAAACCCATACTCTTGGGCATCATAGATGATAGTTCCTGTCATTTTGTCAACGACGATGTACCTGCCGTTATTCTGTACGGCAATCCAGTTCTTACGATTTAACTTCTCTTCCATTATTATTATTTGTATAAGTTTTGTCGATTGCGTTGATAACACTACCTGTACCTTTCATCGTAGCTTTAATGTATGGTCTCATTGCTTTGTAATCACTATGTGACGTGATAAGCATGATGAGGTTTGTCGAAACACCTTCATTGAGTGCTGTTACGATAAAGGTTCTTCGTGCTGTATGAGTCGATAGGTCACATTTTGGCGTATGAACTTCTATCTTCTCCTGTAATCGGTATTCGTAGTCAATCCATTCACCAGTAAGATTAGCTTTCTTCCCAAGTTCTTTCAAATGTTCGTTGTACTTCTGATTACTGAGAATCGGGAATAGACGACCGCCATCGTATATGTGCTTAGAATATTTCTTGTAGATTTCCACAGCTCGTTGTGCAAGAGGGTAGGAGACAGCATCATCATCCTTCTCTGTAAGAAGTCGTATGATGATTTTTCCGTCATCAGACTTCGTTATATTGTCAGGACGCAGTTGCTTCAAATCTGAATACCGTAGTGCTGTATAGCATTGAAAGATGAAGAAATCTCGTGTCTGATCTAGCGCGCTTCCTTCCTCCAACTTCAGATTGTATATACGGTCAAGTTCGTCAAGGCTAAGATATTTCACGGAAATGTGACCCTTGGGTAGTTTGGGCTTATACGAATCAAACTCTTCGCAAACGGTATAGTGTTTCTTCTTGGCCCACTTAACAAACGACTTTAGATATGCAAGATTCTTTTTGAGCGCATCATTGTACATGCTCTCCGACAAATATATTTTGAAAGCCTCTAAATTCTTCGTGTTTAAAGTGAGGAATGTCAGCTCCGGATTGAATCTCTGTAACTTGTCTCTTAGTCGAGTATATACATCGACCATGTCCTTTCCCCATCCTTTAACACCAGCCTGTTCTTGGATATATTCGTTAAATAGCAAGAAAAATTCACTGCTACGTTGTTCGTTAGTCTGCTTGAAAGCATAGTTAAACTTTGCTCTCAGGTCTGTTAAGACTGGGTCGCGTTTCATCAGTTCACACTCGTGGAAATATTCATCAACATATTGTATATAAGTGTTGATGGTACTGTTTATGTCATTGTAACTACAGCCATTGACGTTATAGCCTTGCTTAACTCTTTGCTTGCGCTTGTCCCACAGTTTTGGCTCTACGCGAATGCGTGTACGGAGATCTATACGATTGCTACCATGAGTCACTCTTAGGCGTAGAGTGTGCTGGCTCGTCCCATTGGATTTTACCAGTGAGCAGTTCGTATTGTGTATATAAATCCTATGACCTGTATCTGTCCTCATGTAAATAGTACGTGACTATTCAAAAATAGTTTCTTATACGGAGAACAAATTTACAGATTATTTTTTATCGGTACGTATAGTTATGTTTGCACCTATATATTATTAGGTTATTTTTCGGTTTCCTTGGATATGCGAATTAGGCATATAATACCCGGATTACCCAAAATCAGACCCAAAATCAGGCAAAATGATATGAAATGATATGTAATGATAACGAGTCTAAGATGCTATTAAGGCTAATAAAATCAGAGCGTTACAGTATGATACGACATAGAAGTCTCCGTCCCTCTCTCTCCGCAAAGGACTTAGCGTCAAGCTAAGTTCTTTTTTTATGTTTTCTTCTTGTTTGTTTGCTAGATTCAGATTTTGTGCGTATCTTTGCATCATGTAAAGACTGAAACTGCTAAGACAATGAATAGACTGATTTTACTGCTGATGACACCCCTGCTGATGTCGGTCGTGGGAGTCCAAGGACAAAGTGTACGTGAGAGCATCCTACTGGATAAGGGATGGAAGTTTGCATTTGGGCATGCTGCTGACCCGAAAAAGGATTTTGGTTGTGGCACGGAGTATTTCAATTACCTGACGAAGGCAAGCTCTATACACAATGAAGGACCTTATGCGCAGAAGTTTGACGACTCGGCGTGGCAAGAGGTGCAATTGCCACACGACTGGGTGACGACGCTGCCTTATGCTTCTGAGGCTAGTCACTCGCATGGTTACAAGACGGTGGGATGGAAGTATCCAGAGACCAGTGTGGGGTGGTATCGTAAAACGCTGACCATTCCTGCCTATGACCTTGGCAAGCGCCTCATGTTGCGCTTTGATGGCATCTTCCGCAATGCCCGTGTATGGTTTAATGGCTTCTATATGGGTACTGAACCCAGCGGCTATGCGACGCAGGTGTATGATATCACGCCCTATGTCAAATACGGTAAAGAGAACTTGATTTGCGTGCGTGCTGATGCCACGCTGGAGGAGGGTTGGTTCTACGAAGGTGCTGGCATTTATCGTGATGTGTGGCTGGAGAAAATGGCTGAGGTCAGTGTGGCACCCTTCGGCACCTTTGTCTATGCCGAACTGCAGCAACCCTATGACCATGCTGTTGTCCATGTCAAAACTGAGGTGACCAACAGCGGACTGAAGACTCAGCTATATGAGGTTGAGCAACGGATGTTGGATGCCGAGGGTAGGGAGGTGGCACACGTCAGCGGAATCATGTATCCCTTACTCGCCAAGGAAACACGAACAAGCGACCATCGGATTAAGATATCCAATCCGCATCTCTGGAGCACTACGGATCCCTATCTGTATAAAGTGGAGACAACGGTGAAGGTGGACGGCAAGGTGACCGATGTTTATACGACAACAACTGGTTTGCGCGATATCAAGTTTGATGCTGAGCGTGGCTTCCTGCTGAATGGTGAACCCCTGAAACTGAAGGGAGTCAACATGCATCAGGACCATGCTGGTGTGGGTTCAGCTATTCCCGATGCCTTGCAAGCGTGGCGCATCAAGCAGCTTAAACAGTTTGGTTGTAATGCCTATCGCGCCTCGCATAATCCGATGACTCCCGCCTTGCTGGATATTTGTGATCGTGAAGGAATGCTGGTCATAGATGAGAACCGACTGATGGGCATCAACGACGAACACCTTCGACTTTTGGAACGCATGATTAAGCGTGACCGTAACCACCCCAGCATCATTCTCTGGAGCGATGGTAACGAGGAGTGGGGACTGGAGAATAGCGTGCAGGGAACCCGTTTGGCAGAGGCGATGCGTGAGTATACCCGTCTTTACGACCCCACACGTCCCAGTACGGTAGCGAATGCCGGCGGTACGGAACTGATTAAAGGTCTTGATGTGGTGGGCTTTAATTATATCGTGCAGAATGATGTGGACAACCGCAAAAAGAACAATCCGTCGTGGAAGATAGTGGGCACTGAGGAAACCAGTGGTTGCGGTACACGTGGCTGGTACTTCAAGGATGAGAACTGCAAAGGGCGTATGGTCAGTTTGAACCTAACCAACGAACAGAATTACGAGAATATCATTGAGCGCGGTTGGAAGTTTTACGATGAGCGCCCTTGGGCTGCAGGACTTTTCTACTGGACAGGCTTTGACTATCGTGGTGAACCCAACCCGCTTTCATATCCTGCCCACGAGTCGGAGTTTGGCATCTTGGATTACTGTGGATTCTGGAAGGATGAGGCGTGGTATCTGAAATCATGGTGGACCAGCGCCCCCGTGCTGCACATCTTCCCCCATTGGAATCTCCAAGGACACGAGGGCGAGGAGGTAGAGCTCTGGGCATATAGCAACTGTGATGAGGTGGAACTCATTGTGAATGGTAAGAAACTTGGTCGACAGGCAATGCCAAAGAATGGTCACCTGAAATGGAAGGCTGTCTATCAGCCTGGCAAGGTGGTAGCGTATGGTTACAAGAATGGCAAACGCACGATGACACAGGTGATAGAAACTACGAAACCAGCCTATAAGTTGGTGCTCAAGAGTGACCGTCAGGAGATTATGGCTGATGGGCGTGATGTGGCTGTTATAACTGTGGAGGTGCAAGACCAGAAAGGGCGCATCGTGCCTGATGCTTGTCCTATGCTGAACCTAACATTGGAGGGCGAGGGACGTATTCTTGGCGTGGGCAACGGCGACCCGATGTATTTGGGTGCAGACCATCCCAAAGAACATAACTGCAAGTCATTCTCTATCCCAGCTTTCAATGGTTTGGCACAGGTTATCGTGCAGAGTAGTGAAAATCCGTCACAGGTTACGCTGCGTTGCCAGAGTGAGAAACTGCAGACGGGAAGTGTCTGTATTACAGAAAAATCTAAATAAATTCGTTTTTTTTCTCACTTTTTTGTACCTTTGCACGCTCAAATAATTATAATAAGGTGAATCAGGAAATTGAACGTAGGCGAACTTTCGCCATTATATCGCACCCAGATGCTGGTAAAACCACGTTGACAGAGAAGTTTCTGCTCTTTGGTGGACAAATCCAGGTGGCAGGTGCTGTGAAGAACAACAAGATTAAAAAGACCGCTACTTCTGACTGGATGGATATCGAGAAGCAGCGTGGTATCTCGGTGTCGACCTCTGTGATGGAGTTCGACTATACTCCCGACGGTTCGGACATTGAGTATAAGGTGAATATCCTTGATACCCCAGGTCACCAGGACTTTGCCGAGGATACGTACCGTACGCTGACAGCTGTTGACTCCGCAATTATTGTGGTGGACGGTGCTAAAGGTGTGGAGACGCAGACACGTAAACTGATGAACGTGTGTCGTATGAGGAATACGCCTGTTATCATCTTCATCAACAAGATGGACCGCGAGGGTCGTGACCCCTTCGACTTGCTGGACGAGTTGGAGCAGGAGTTGGAAATCAAGGTTCGCCCGTTGTCGTGGCCTATCAATCAGGGTGCCAAGTTCAAGGGCGTATATAACATCTATGAGAACAAGCTCGACCTCTTTACGCCCGATAAACAGCGCGTGACGGAGAAGGTTAGCGTGGAGGTTAGTTCAGCAGATCTCGATGCTCGCATTGGTGAAAGAGACGCCGCCAAGCTCCGTGAAGACTTGGAACTGGTGGATGGCGTGTACCCTGAGTTCGAGGTAGAAACCTACCGCTCGGCTGAGGTGGCTCCAGTATTCTTCGGTTCAGCTCTGAACAACTTTGGCGTGCAGGAACTTTTGAACTGTTTCGTAGAGATTGCCCCAAGTCCCAAGCCTACGAAGGCTGAGGAGCGCGATGTGCAGCCTGATGAACAGAAATTTACGGGTTTTATCTTCAAGATTACTGCCAATATCGACCCCAACCACCGTTCATGTATCGCCTTCTGTAAGGTGTGCAGTGGTAAGTTCCAGCGCAACCAGCCCTACCTGCATGTGCGTCAGGGTAAGACGCTGCGCTTCTCCAGTCCTACGCAGTTTATGGCTCAGCGTAAGTCAACGATTGATGAGGCATGGCCTGGAGATATTGTAGGTCTGCCCGATAATGGTATCTTTAAGATTGGCGACACGCTGACGGAGGGTGAACAGTTGCACTTCCGCGGACTGCCTTCGTTCTCGCCTGAGCTGTTCAAGTACATTGAGAACGACGACCCCATGAAGTCGAAGCAGTTGCAGAAGGGTATCGATCAACTGATGGACGAGGGTGTTGCCCAGCTGTTTGTCAACCAGTTCAATGGCCGTAAGATTATAGGTACTGTTGGTCAGCTGCAGTTCGAGGTCATCCAATATCGATTGGAGAACGAGTATAACGCCAAGTGTCGCTGGGAACCCGTACACCTGTATAAGGCGTGCTGGATTGAGAGCGATGATGCAGCGGAGCTGGAGAACTTCAAGAAGCGCAAGTATCAGTATATGGCGAAGGATAAAGAAGACCGCGACGTATTCCTGGCAGACTCCGGTTATGTGTTGTCGATGGCGCAGGAGGACTTCAAGCATATCAAGTTCCACTTTACATCAGAATTCTAATGACGAGAGAAGAAGATATTAAGAAAGCGGTAGAGGTACTGCGAAAGGGTGGGGTAATCCTCTACCCGACAGACACCGTTTGGGGTATCGGTTGCGATGCTACGAATGTGGAGGCTGTGAAGCGTGTGTACGCCATCAAGCAACGCGACGACTCGAAAGCGCTGATATGTCTTGTGGATAGCGACGCCCGTATGCAACGATATTTTCGTCAAGTACCTGATGTCGCTTGGCAACTGATAGATAGTTTGAAAGAGGCCGAAAATGCGAAGCCAACCACGCTGATTTTGGATGGTGCCATCAATCTGGCTTCTAATTTGGTGGCTGAAGACGGGAGCCTGGGTATCCGCATCACCAATGAACCATTTTCGAAAGAACTCTGCTATCGCTTCCAGAAAGCGCTGGTAAGCACTTCGGCGAATATCAGTGGTGAACCTGCTGCTCAGAACTATTGTGATATAGACCCTCGTATCATCGAACAGGTTGACTACGTTTGCTGGAGTCGTCGTCAGGAACATAAGCCTCATACGCCCAGCAGTATTATTCGATTGAAGGCAGATGGCGAAGTAACGATTATCCGTCAATAGAAAAATAATTATGAATCGCGACACAGACAATAGACCCCTTTGGCTACAGCGCTTGCACGACTGGCGTGTGGCGAATGTCAGCGACAAGATGTTCTTGCTCATCCTGGCGTTCCTGGTGGGTGTGCTGTCGGCTGTTGCCGCCTTTGTGCTACATGGACTTATCAATACCATTGTGGCGTTGTTGACGGGTCGCTTCCATGCCGATACCTACAACTGGCTCTATCTGGTATATCCTGTGGTGGGTATCTGGTTGACGTCGCTATTTGTGCGTTATGTGGTCAGAGATAATATCTCGCATGGAATTACCCGCATACTCTATGCTATTTCGTCGAACCGTTCCCGACTGAAGGGTCATAACACGTGGTCGAGTGTCATAGCCTCTGCCATCACTATCGGCTTTGGTGGCTCGGTGGGTGCCGAGGCCCCTATTGTACTGACAGGCTCTGCCATCGGTTCTAACTTGGGACAGTTGTTCCGACTGGATAACAAGACGTTGATGACCTTGGTCGGTTGTGGTGCTGCAGGTGCAATAGCCGGCATCTTCAAGGCCCCAATAGCAGGATTGGTGTTCACACTGGAAGTGCTGATGATTGACATGACGATGTCGGCGCTATTACCCATCCTCGTGTCGTGTGTGACGGCAACCTGTTTTACCTATCTATTTAGTGGCAATGCCGTGCTCTTCTCATTCCATCTGGACTCCGACTGGACGGTAGAGCGCGTGCCTGCCAGCATCTTGCTGGGCATCACGTGTGGACTCGTTTCGCTGTACTTCATCCGAACGATGAACGCCTGCGAGGATATGTTTGCACGTTTCAAGAACAAACCCTATATCAAGTTGCTCATTGGTGGCGCTATCCTAAGCACGCTCATCTTCCTCTTCCCGTCGCTCTATGGTGAGGGCTATCATAGCATCAATCTCTTGCTGAACGGTAAGACGGAAGCCGACTGGAACCAGATACTTGATGGCTCGTTGTTCTATGGGCATAGCGAGTTTATCATTCTCTACCTTGCTCTTGTACTCTTTACGAAGGTCTTTGCCACCTCGGCAACGAACGGTGGTGGCGGCTGTGGCGGTACGTTTGCTCCCTCGCTGTTTATCGGCTGTTTTACGGGATTCCTATTCTCGCGATTGTGGAACATGCACCAGATTGGTGTCTATGTGCCAGAGAAGAACTTTGCCCTGCTGGGAATGGCTGGTGTGATGTCGGGTGTGATGCATGCCCCATTGACAGGTATTTTTCTCATCGCAGAGATTACCAGTGGCTACAATCTCTTCATGCCGTTGATGATAGTCTCTGTATCGGCCTATCTTACGATTAACATTTTCGAGCCTCACAGCATCTATGGCATGCGTTTGGCTAAGCAGGGACGACTGGTGACTCACCATACTGACCACGCTGTGCTGACGTTGATGAGTCTGGACTCTGTCATCGATCGCGACTACCAGGGGGTAGATCCTGATATGGAGTTGGGGCAGATGGTGCATAAGATTAGTCGTTCACATACAGACGTGTTGCCTGTAACGGATGCTGCAGGGACGCTGTTGGGTGAGATCGATATCCGTAAGATACGCCATGTGGTATTCCGCACAGAACTGTATAACCACTTCAAAGCCCAGCAATTGATGGTAGAGCCTGCTGCTGTACTGAGTGACGGTACTCCGATGACAGAAGTGATGAAGACTTTTGAGCGCACGCAGGCCGACTGGTTACCTGTGCTCGGCGAAGATAACCACCTGAAAGGTTACATCTCGCGTAAGCGCATGTATACTATGTATCGCAAGATGGTGCACGACTTTAGCCAAGACTAATATGAAGAAGGAAGATTTAAGAATCGTATTTATGGGAACGCCGGAGTTTGCAGTAGAGACGCTGCAGGCACTGGTGGAGAACGAGTATAATGTGGTGGCAGTAGTGACACAGCCCGACAAACCAGTAGGGCGCCACCAGACAGAGATGCAGCCCTCGCAGGTCAAGCAGTATGCAGTGGCTCACGATTTACCCGTGCTGCAACCAGAGAAGATGAAGGACCCTGTCTTCATTGAACAGTTGCGTTCGTACAATGCCAATCTGCAGGTGGTCGTGGCTTTCCGCATGTTGCCTGAGGTGGTGTGGGCGATGCCAGAATACGGCACGTTTAACGTCCATGCAGCCCTGTTGCCGCAGTATCGTGGTGCAGCACCTATCAACTGGGCAGTTATCAATGGTGAGACGGAGACGGGTGTGACGACCTTCTTCCTCGACCACGACATTGATACAGGTCGCATCATCATGAAGAAGCATTTTCCCATTCCTGACGATGCCGATGTGGAGTATGTCTACGATGGTTTGATGCATTTGGGGGCACAGATTTGTCTGGAGACCCTTGAGACTATCATTGCTGCTGATGGCCATCCCGTCAGTATCCCCCAAGATAGTGTGCTTGATGGTTCTGCCATCAAGCCTGCCCCTAAGATTTTCAAGGAAACCTGTCAGATTGACTGGACGAAGAGCGCAAAACAAGTCTATGACTTCGTGCGTGGCTTAAGTCCTTATCCTGGTGCCTGGACTATGCTAATAGGCGGCGACAAGGAAACGGTGCTGAAGATTTTCAAGACCCGTAAGACGCATGTCGCCACTAACCAAAATCCCGGCACCATCCGCGTAGAACAGAAGGCACTACAGGTTGCTGCAGGTGACGAATGGTTGGAAATAACAGAGCTTCAGATAGCCGGTAAGAAGCGCATGACAGCACGTGATTTCCTGAACGGCATTAAGATTGAAAATTTTTTTGTACGATGAGATAATAAATAGGTATTGCTGTACGTTTCTCTAATAGAAACTCAAATACAGAATGCCTATGCAACATTTTACTCAAAACGAATTCCAACCACATCCATCCACCATTCTGTTTATCAAACAGTTTGCGCGAATGTGTAACACCAAGAAGACTCAGACAAATGGCTACAATGGTTTCCCCGTCACTGCTTGCAGCTGACTTCCTACATCTCGACCAGGAGATGGACATGATTAATCGCAGTGAGGCCGACTGGCTTCATCTGGATGTGATGGATGGTGTTTTTGTACCTAACATCTCGTTTGGCTTCCCCGTTTTGGAGGCTGTCGCCAAGAAGTGCAAGAAACCGCTGGACGTGCACTACATGATTGTACACCCTGAGCACTATATTCAGCAGACGGCAAAGTTGGGAGCTATGATGATGAATGTTCACTACGAGGCTTGCACACATCTGCATCGTACCATTCAAGAGATTCATCAGGCAGGCATGAAGGCTGCTGTGACGCTCAATCCTGCCACACCTGTTTCTGCTCTTGAGGATATTATCTGTGATGTCGATATGGTGCTGCTGATGAGTGTCAATCCTGGTTTTGGCGGACAGACCTTCATTGAGAATACCATCAAGAAGGTGCGCCAGCTTCGTCAGTTAATTACTGAGCGCGGATCGAAAGCGCTGATAGAGATTGATGGTGGTGTACAGCAAGAAACAGCACCACGACTCGTTGAGGCTGGTGCTGATGTACTGGTTGCTGGCAGCTATGTGTTCCATAGCCCCACGCCTGAGCAGACCATTCACGACCTGAAGGTGCTCTAGATTTTCTAAGTTCTAGAGAGTCTAGAGCTCCATATTCAGCTGCAGATTGTGACTCTTGGCCATGCGACGCATGTTAATCAGAGCGTAGCGCATGCGGCCCAGCGATGTGTTGATGCTCACACCTGTCATTTCAGCAATCTCCTTGAACGACAAGTCCTGATAGTAGCGCATATAGACAACCTCTCGCTGTGGTGCTGGCAGTGAGTCCATCAAGTGGCGCACGTCGTCCATCACCTGTGTGTTGACATATTCGTTCTCGCGGTTTAGGTCCATCACCTGACTGCCACTCAACTTGTTCAAGTCGTTGTCTTCCGACGGCTCTATGATGTGAGCCGAGCGCTGCTGACGATAGGTGTCCATAATAATGTTATGGGCAATGCGCGTCAGCCAGAAGGCAAACTTGCCAGAATCGGTGTACTTTCCTTCTTGCAACTTGGTAATCACCTTGACAAAGGTTTCTTGGAACACGTCGTTGGCTAATTCGGGGTCGCGAACCACGAACATGATATACGAGAAGAGTTTTTGCTGATTACGAGCTAATAACTCATCGAATGCCTTGTTGTCTCCGTCTATGTATAGTAGTGCCAACGCTTCGTCGGTACAACTTGCATAATTCTTCATATTTTCTTCTTGTTAGTTATGAAGTAGAGCTTTTTTCGATAGGCAGAAATGTTTAAGTTATTAACTAATTTTTTGTTTTACCGCTGCAAAAGTATATAAAAATATCATTTTCACAAAATTTTTTTGGCAAAAAGTGCGTTTTTTGGTAAAAAAACTATACCTTTGTAGGTAAATTTAATAAATATACTACTAAAAAGATATGATAAAGTTGTTTGTGCCAGGCCGTTTGTGTCTCTTTGGTGAACATACTGACTGGGCGGGTCACTACCGTACCATGAATGCCGACATTCTTCCGGGTGCCTCTATTGTGACGGGTATCGAGCAAGGTATCTATGCTGAGGTGGAAAAATCGCCCATCTTTGAGATGTATAGTGACGCTCCGGAGATTTCGAATGTATGGAGTGATTTCTCCTGTAAGATGAGCGAAACAGAGTTGAAGACGGTTGCCAAGTCGGGCTCGTTCTTTAGCTATTGCGCTGGTGTTGCCAGCTATATGTTGGAATGGTATAAGGTGGGTGGTGTGCGCATTCGCATTACTGACATGACGCTCCCCATGAAGAGCGGCCTGTCGTCGAGTGCAGCCATCTGTGTCCTTGTAGCGCGCGCGTTCAATCAATTATATAAACTGAACCTCAACACGCTGGGTGAGATGAACATCGCCTATCTGGGTGAACTTCGTACATCCAGTCGTTGTGGTCGTCTGGATCAAGCCTGTGCCTTTGGCGTGAAACCTAATCTGATGACTTTCGATGGTGATGAGATTGAGGTGAAGGCCCTGAACGTAAAGAAACCCCTCTATTGGGTGTTTGCCGACCTGTGTGCTGAGAAGGATACTATCCGCATTCTCTCTGACCTTAACAAGTCGTATCCTTTCGCATCGACAGAAGCTGAGCAGAATCTGCATAAGGCGTTGGGTGAATGGAACCACGAGATGGTGGGTCGTGCCATCCGTTATATGGCTGAGGGTAATGCACAAGCTTTGGGACAGCTGATGACTGAGTCTGAGGAAAAGTTCGACCAGTATGTGGCACCCATGTCCCCAGCTTTGTGGGCTCCTAAATTGCATGAGACGTTGAGCGACCCGAATATTCAGCCATTGATATATGGAGGTAAGGGCGTCGGCTCTCATGGCGATGGCTCGGTGCAGTTTTTGGCTCGTAATGCTGAAACCCAGCAGCAGTTAATAGACTATCTCAACGCAAAGGGCATGCGTGCTTATTCGCTGACGTTACATCCTGTGCATACCGTTCGTAAAGCCATCATTCCTGTGGCAGGTTTCGGCACACGCCTCTATCCGTCAACACGTATCATGAAGAAAGACTTCTTCCCCATACCTTGCGCCGACGGAATGGTGCGCCCTGTTATTCTCATTTTGCTGGAGGAACTGGTCAAGAGTGGAGTGGAGGAGATATGTCTGGTCTTGGGCTCTAAAGAGGAACGCAAGCTGTATAAAGAATTCTTCGAACAACCGCTCTCTGACGAACATCTGAGCAAGCTCAATGCCGAGGCTCAGGAGTATGAGAACCGCATTCTGGATATCGGCAAACGTCTGCGCTATGTCTATCAGAACGAGAAGCGCGGTTTTGGTCATGCCGTCTATCAGGCTGCTGAATTCGCAGGCAACGAACCCGTATTGTTGCTCTTGGGCGATACGCTCTATCGTTCTACGACTAACAAGCCCTGTGCCCTGCAGATGATTGAGGAGTATGAACGCTACAACCAGTTGTTGGTCAGCATTCATCCTGTTCCATTGGCAGATGTTAGTCATTATGGCATCCTCAGTGGCGTCTGGGAGGACAAGGAACGCACTGTGCTTAATGTTTCCGTGATGTGCGAGAAACCCAAAGCCAGCTATGCTGAGGACTTCCTGGGCGTGCGCAATGGTGAGGGTCAGAAGGAGTACTACAGCGTCTTTGGACAGTACATCCTTACACCTGAAGTCTTTGCTCAGTTGGCCAGCGATATTGCACAGGCTGACGCTGCTGGAGATACCACCAAGGAGATTGAGTTGACAGCTGCCTTGGAGGCTGTCCGCCAACAGAGTGGTATGATGGGTGTCCGTCTGAATGGTACTATGTTCGATATGGGCAACCCGAAGGCTCTTCGTCGTTGTATCCAACAGTTTGCAGAATAAAGAAGATAAGCTAAAAAGAAAAAAGGAATGCATTCGCGCATTCCTTTCTTTTTTATATAGCTGACGTTATTTCTTACTTTTCTTCTGCACAACGCAGGAGGAATTTGCCATAATCGTTCTTGGCCATAGGCTCAGCCAACTTACGGAGCTGCTCACGGTCTATCCAGCCACGTTTGAAGGCAATCTCCTCCAGACAAGCCACCTTCAGTCCCTGACGCTTCTCAATCACTTCGATGAATGTTGAGGCTTCTGACAGAGAGTCGTGAGTACCAGTGTCAAGCCAGGCGAAGCCACGCTGCAAGGTCTGTACCAGCAGGTTCTTGTCTTCCAAGTAGCGCTGATTGACGGTGGTAATCTCCAACTCGCCACGTGCTGATGGCTTGATGTTCTTGGCAATCTCCACCACGCTGTTGGGGTAGAAATAGAGACCGACTACAGCATAGTTGCTCTTGGGCTTGGCGGGTTTCTCTTCGATAGAAAGACAGTTGCCGTCCTTGTCAAACTCAGCCACACCGTAGCGCTCTGGGTCGTTGACGTAATAACCGAAGACAGTAGCTTGTCCTTTCTCTTCTGCATTGGCTACAGCCTGCTTCAGCATGCCTGTAAAACCAGAACCATAGAAGATGTTGTCGCCTAAGACGAGGCAGGCGCAGTCATCGCCAATAAATTTCTCGCCAATGATGAAGGCCTGTGCCAGTCCGTCAGGTGAGGGTTGCTCGGCATATTCGAACCGCACACCCAGCTCAGAACCGTCGCCCAGCAAACGCTTGAAACCGGGCAGGTCGTAGGGGGTTGAAATAATCAGTATCTCACGGATGCCTGCCAACATCAATGTGGAGATAGGGTAGTAAATCATGGGCTTGTCGAAGATGGGTAACATCTGTTTCGAAACACCCTTGGTGATAGGGTAGAGGCGTGTGCCACTACCTCCTGCTAAAACGATACCTTTCATAGTTTTTCAATATTTGGCGACAAATATACGAAATAATTCATAATTAATAATGCATAATTCATATTTTTTTGTAATTTTGCATCCGATTTAATTGAAATTTTAAGATAATGAGTTTTATAAGTAGATTATTTGGTAAGAAAGAGGAGGAACAGAAGGTTGGCGGCATGGAGGATTTCATGACGCTGATTCGCGTATATTTTCAGGCTGTGATGGCCGCAGACTTGGGCATCACCAATCTGGCAGCATTGCCTGACCTGCGCACATTCAAGGCTACGCTGAAGGTTCCTACCCAGAATAACAAGCTGGGACTGGCTGAGAAAACGCGTTGTAAGAAAATGCTCAAGGAGCTCTATGGCATGGATGACAACTTCACCAAGGAGATTGAGCAGAGCATTCGCAAGCGTTGCAAGAAACCACAGGACATTCAGACTTACATGTATCAGTTCTCTGGCTTCTCTCAGGACTTGCTCATGCTGACGGGCAACCTGATGAAGTTCAAGCTTCGTCTGCCCAGCATCTTCAAGAGTGCTATCCGCACGATGACAGAGAAGACCGTGAACGACATCTTCACGAAGAACGACTTTACGGATGCTGCTGTCATGAAGACTGTTGTTGCCATCCGTCAGTACGACCAGAAGTTAGGCTTCTCACAGCAGTGGGTTACCGACTTTGTCTTCCGTGTTGTGATGTTGGCAAAAAAGGAACCAAAGCCCAAGGAATAATAACATGATGAAAGATAAAGATGGATTTAAGAATTAAAAAATCTTAATATTTAATCTTTAATCTTTAATCTTTCATTTGTTTGTGCTACCTTTGTAGAATAAAGTGAGAAAGTATGACTGCTAACGAGAAGACCTTAGCAACGTTTGAAACCCGTTTGCGCCAACTGCTACTCCGTTTCCAAGAACTGAAGAAGGAGAACGGAGAGCTCTATGCGATGCTCGAATCCAACGAGAAGACGGTCAAGGAGTTGCGCGAAAAGGTCAGTCAGCAGCAGTCCGACTATGACTCACTGAAGATGGCTAAGATGATTGAGATTACCGACGGCAACCTCGATGGTGCCAAGGAGCGATTGTCGAAGCTAATCCGTGACGTCAACAAGTGCATTGCTATCCTCAGCGATGAAAATCAGTAACTAAGGAAAGACAAGCCATGGCAGAACAGAATCAGGACAGATTACATATCAGGTTGCACGTCTATGATGAGGAAATAGAAGTCGTCGTCAAACGTGAAGAAGAAGAGTTCTATCGTGCAGCCGCCAAGCTCATCACCGAGCGCTACAATGCCTATGCACAGGCATATAAGGGGCGCAAGAGTGATCATACAATAGCGTTGATGTCGCTCATCGACATTGCGTTGTTGTATCAGAAAGAGCGTTCGCATAATGATACATCGCCCTATGATAATGTTCTTGCCCGTCTGACCGCTGAGATGGAAGAAGCACTCAAAGAATAAGGTGCCAAACGAGGTCCAAGAACATTAACACTACATATATATAAACATTTATGAACATTATTGTTGCGATTATTGCCATTGCCGCTGCCCTCGTACTGGGTGGCGCCGCTGGCTTCATGATTTTCCGCTTTGTCATCAAGGGAAAATATAATGAGATGGTCAATGCTGCCAAGAAAGAGGCAGAAGTCATCAAGGAAAAGAAACTGCTGGAGGTCAAGGAGAAATTCCTGAACAAGAAGGCTGAGCTGGAGAAGGAGGTGCAACAGCGCAACCAGCACATCCAGCAGAGCGAGAACAAGCTGAAACAGCGTGAGATTTCGCTCAACCAGCGTCAGGAGGAACTGGGCCGCCGTAAGAACGAGCTGGACAACCAGCAGACGCGCATCGACAACGAGAAGAAACTGCTGACCCTCAAGCAGGAAGAGCTGGAGAAGATGCAGTTGCAGGAGCGCGCCAAGCTGGAGGAGCTCTCTGGACTCAGCGCTGACGAGGCTAAGGCTCGTTTGGTAGAGTCGCTGAAGGACGAAGCTAAGACTGACGCTCAGGCCTACATCAATGAGATTATGGACGAGGCTAAGCTGAATGCCAATGCTCAGGCCAAGAAGATTGTCATCCAGACTATCCAGCGTGTGGCTACTGAGACGGCTGTTGAGAACTCTGTCAGCGTATTCCATATCGACAACGACGACGTCAAGGGACGTGTCATTGGTCGTGAGGGTCGTAACATCCGTGCCCTGGAAGCTGCCTGTGGTGTTGAAATCGTCGTTGACGACACTCCTGAGGCTATCGTTATCTCAGCCTTCGACCCCGTTCGTCGTGAGACCTGCCGTCTGGCCCTGCACCAGTTGGTGGCCGATGGTCGTATCCACCCCGCCCGCATCGAGGAGGTGGTTGCCAAGGTTAAGAAGCAGTTGGAGAACGAGATTATCGAGACAGGTAAGCGCACCGCTATCGACCTCGGTATCCACGGCCTGCATCCTGAGCTCATCCGTATCGTGGGTAAGATGAAGTACCGTTCTTCATACGGTCAGAACCTGCTGCAGCACGCTCGTGAGACCGCTAACCTCTGTGCTGTGATGGCTGCAGAGTTGGGTCTGAATCCCAAGAAGGCTAAGCGTGCCGGTCTGTTGCACGATATTGGTAAGGTACCCGATGAGGATACCGACGATCCACACGCTATCTATGGTGCAAAGATTGCTGAGAAATATAAGGAGAAGCCCGATATCTGTAATGCAATCGGTGCCCACCATGACGAGATGGAGATGCAGACGCTGCTGGCTCCCATCGTACAGATTTGTGACGCTATCTCCGGTGCCCGCCCAGGTGCCCGTCGTGAGATTGTAGAAGCTTACATCAAGCGTTTGAACGATCTTGAGGCCATCGCTATGTCTTATCCCGGTGTTACCAAGACCTACGCCATCCAGGCAGGTCGCGAGCTGCGTGTCATCGTTGGTGCTGACAAGATGGACGATGCCGAGACCGAGGCACTCAGCGGACAGATTGCATCGAAGATTCAGAACGAGATGACCTATCCTGGTCAGGTGAAGATTACCGTTATCCGCGAGACCCGTTCTGTGGCTTACGCAAAGTAATAAAGTCGAAATAACGTTATCTCGTCATAACGTTATAAGACAATAGCGAAAAAAGAGGCTCCCAACGGAGTCTCTTTCTTTTTGCTTAGTAGGGACACCCGGGCTCGAACCGGGGACCTCTGCAATGTGACTGCAGCGCTCTAAACCAACTGGGCTATGCCCCTAACTTTGCGTAAGCATTTGCAAAGGTACGAATAATCTTTGACAAACAAGCAATTTCGCTAGTTTTTTTACTCTTTTTATACGTTGTTCTCGTATTTGCTGATGGCCAGCTGTGTCTTCAGCTTGCCAATGGCAATCAGTTTCTCCGATTTGTCGTAGTCGAAACTGCCGTAGCGACTCATTTGGATGTCCACAAGCATGTCGGGTTTTGTCAGTTTTGTCATCAGAATGGAGTTCTGACGAATCATAATCGAACTGGTGCGCGACAGCATGGTATAATAGTTGAAGTGGTTCACATTCTCCTTCTTGTAATCGTGGCCGCTGACATCAATGCCCACCAGTATGTCGCCAGCCTTGCGCTTGACACGGTTCAAGGGGATGGGGTTCACCACACCACCGTCAATCAGTATCATGCCGTCCTTCTGTACAGGCTCGTAGAACGAGGGTAGGGAGATACTCGCTCGGATGGCTTCAAACAGACTGCCCTTGTTGAAGACAATCTCGCGCCCACTCTTCCAGTCCGTGGCTACGCAACAGTAGGGGATAGGCAAGTCCTCAATCGCCATGTCGGGCACAAACTCCATGATGGCCTCGATGATACGCGTGCCTTTCACAAGATGGCTCAAACTGAACGAGAAGTCCGTCAGTTCCAGCATCTTCTTCCGGTCTATGGTCTTCATCCACTCGCGAAACTCCTTCAGCTTGCCTGCCGCATAGACACCACCAATCAGCGCACCCATCGAACAACCCGCCACAGAGGTAATCCGATACCCCTGCGCCTCCAGCTCCTCAATGGCCCCGATGTGCACCAGTCCTCTGGCGCCACCGCTCGACAATGCTAATGCTACGTTCTTCTTCATACTTTATATCAAAGTTCTTTGCCGCTACGTCTTATTGCAAGGTCGTACGGCGGTAGTTATATGATTGCCAATAGTATTTCTTCAGTTTATCTGATAAAAAGGAACGATAAATAAGTTCCTTTGCCAGGGGCTGTTCTGTAGCGAAATTGTCCAGTTCTCGTTTTACCAATCTGGTGGCAAGACCTATTCGACGGCCAAACTCTTCGAAATCCACACGGGTTACAGTACGCGTATCAGTCAGGTGCATCCCTTCACGGAACAGTCCTTTGTCAAGGGCAAAAATACGGGGTTCGTAGAGGTGAAGACTAGTGTTGATAAGATCATAGGCTGGAGAAAGGTGATATTCGCCATCACCACGATTAATCAACGAGAAATTCTTGAGGTGTGCATCGTCGTTGAGAATCAAATAGTTGAATACGACCATGTGGAAGAATTTCAAAATCTCCACACTTGGCGCTGTAGTGTACTTCCCGATGATTTCGGCACACTCTTCATAACTCAGGTTACTGTATTTATAGTCGCTACCTCCATGGGCTTTCGTCAGTCCTGCCAAGGAAGCAAAGTCTTCCTGTTGATATTTGCTTCCATCGGGGGCAACGTCAAAACGTCGTGTGATATATGCTTGTTCACCATCGCTAAAGAAACAGAGTGCGTTAGGAGCTGTCTCAATGTGATATACCTGCGAGGCTAACTGCATGCTTAGATGTTCATTGGCAGGACAGTCCTTGCGTTCTAACAAGGCATAAGAAGATGGTGCTGGCTTCAGGATATAGCGACTACGCTCTTGCTCTGAGGGTATCACCAACTGATTACCCTTAATGATTAGTCCCGCTTTTGGTTGAACCCCCGAAAGAGATACACGTCCCACATGCTTGGCATATTCTTCATTTTCAGCCTCTTCGTTGTTAGGACTTCTAAAAGGAAGTATGTGCGAAACAGGGTTGCCATCAAACAGCAGTTTGACAGCAGCGGGCGAATAGGTCTGGAAACCTTCCACAAGGGTCGATGGACAAATATTCAGTACTTCCATTAGTCAACAGGTTGAATCGTTACAGCGCCAATGGTGTCGTTTTGCGCAGTTGCCAGAAGTATGCCGAAGTCATCGTTCTCGTCAATATGTAGCATCGTAGATTGCAGCTGACGGTTAGCACCTTCCGAGAGCATATTAAAGAAATAAGGAAAGAGAAAGGCTGAATGATATGGGGCTATTCGTATGGGCATAGCCAAGCAAACAGGCTCGCCTTGATAGTCCCCACGATAGGTGAAGACATACTGGCGGTCGTCGGTCTCTTGCAGGACACCCGCCTCTTTGTCGTGAACGAACACTTTACACTGTCTCATACGTCAATGTCTTTATTTTCAAGTCCATCTGCAAACCGAGTGTATCAAGAATGGTCAGCAGCGTGGCGAGTTGTGGATTCCCCTCTCCGCGCTCAATGGCTACAAGCGTATTAATGCTAACACCTGCCAAATCGGCCAGTGTCTGTTGATTAACAGCCAAATGTTTGCGCCGTTCCTTGATAACCGTTCCTAACTCTTTTTGATTCATTCTATTTCACACTATATTGTGATTTCGCTGCAAAGATAGGGAAAAGTTCTGAAACAACCAAACAAATTCACAATAAACTGCGAATTTGAATGAAATATAAACCTAACAACCTAACATAATACGCTGAAACGCCTTTGTACAGAGGGCTTAAACGACGTTAGGTCTGATTGCCAGACCTAACATAGAACCTAACATCAGACCTAACGTGCGTTTGTTCATACGGCTTTCATGGGCACCACCCTGTAGTGCGCTACATTGCTGTAGTTGCATGTCTCGACACCCAATTCCTTCATGGCGCGCCCCACATTGATCTTGGCTCCTGGCGTAATCTTCAGCGTGGTGTAGTCATTCTGCAGAATCTGTAGTACACGGGTACTGTTGATAGGTTTCACCACCTCGTTGGCTTTTGGCTTGCGGAAGCAGGCGGAGATCATCTCGACCAGGTCTTTCTTCTCCTGGTAGTTCTGGTTGAGTTGCTGGATGCGGGCCACCTCCTCGTTGTTGAACCAGTAAGGCGCCTCCTCGTTGCGCAACTCATGAAGCACTTGGGCGTAGAGCTGCTCGTGGTTCACGTCGCCCACATTGTCGATGAACTTCCCTTTGGGAATCGTCAGGCAGATGTAGCGACGACTGCCCGTGGCGTCTGTCAGCGGATGCGGGTTGTTCGTAGTAGCCACGAACGAGGCGAAGCGAGGACGGTCTTCCTGAGCGGCACCATAGATGGGGCGCCCGTTGACCTTCGACTTCGAGAGTGTCTGCTTCAGCGATGCATGCTGGCTGGGACGGATGGCATCGAGCTCGTCGAGGTTGACCAGCAGGTTGTTGGTCAGCGCCATTTCCTTGTCGAACTTGTTCGAGAGGTTCAGGTGGTCCAGATAGTACTGGCGCAGATGCTGGGGCAACAGGCGACGCAGGAAGGTGGTCTTGCCACAACCCTGAGCGCCGATAAGTACGGGTACGCACTCATTGCCGTGCAACTCGTCCATCTGCAACCAGTGGGCCACCGTTGAGCGCAGCCAGATGGCTAGGAATCCTGCCTGCTCTGTAGTGATGCCAGGCAGTCGTGAGAAGAGTCGTGCCACATGGTTCTCTCCGTCCCATGCAGGCAAGTGTTCCAAGAAGTCGCCAATAGGATTATACTGTGGCACCTCCTCGGAGTTGACATACATCTGGATGTCAGCCTTCGGATTGCTCTCAGTAATCTCCTCGCGCAAGGCTCTGAGCACGATGCTGTTCAGCGCCTCCTGGGTCAGCGGGCGATAGGCTGGTTCAGCCTCTTCTCCCTCTACCTTCTTGGCGAATTCCACTTTACCGTTGAGGATGTTGCGACGGAACATGTAGTTCTCCGTTAGGAACTGCTCCACAACCAGTACATTTTCCTGTGAGGCAGTCATTGCCTCACCATTCACAATAAAATTTTCTTTCATCATAAGGCTTTAATTAATCGAAATCTTTTTAATAGAAATGGTTATTGGTGGATGTGTGTTATCCAAGTGCAAAGATACAAAATTTTTCGCTAAAATCCAAGGTTTTCCTCCACGACGTTGCGTGAATATTTGTTAATTTAACAGTTTGTCTTCTATGTTAGGTGTCATGTGAGGTCTATGTGAGGTCTACAAAACAGACCTAACATAATTAGTATATTGATAATCAGTAGATTAGGTGCTCTATGTTAGGTATGTTAGGTTTCTTGAAAAAAGTAGCAAAAAACCGTAAAAATACAACTGATACAGCGCTGGCTATAGCTAATACAGATGTGGCTATAGCTAGTACGGCACTCAGATACAGCTATCTAGCACTTGGATACAGCTATCCCAGTTCTGTATTAGCCCATCTCATGGTTTTCTATTTCTACTAATGTCTCCATCTTGTTTGAGTCCATAGGGTCTTGTTTCTCAAAGAGAAACCAATCCGTTAAAAATAGCAAAATACAGCCTAAATTTGCAGATTGTTTGGCTAAAACAGAGAACAATTGAAAATAAATCACTACCTTTGTAGAATATAAACTATAAGTATGGACACTAGTGGAGCAGTTCCTATTGTCAAAGATAAAGAATTAAGGATAAGGACTATGGATATACAGAAAATACAACAATACAAATCGGCCTTCGACTTGATAGCCAAGGACATCAAGGATGATGAAGGGAACTCTAT
>Ga0256405_10003317_pt1 | contig 33549 bp, 39 predicted proteins | sample RumenRJG_02DNA_FD_189096 | JGI IMG/M metagenome (GOLD analysis project Ga0256405, IMG submission 189096) | Bovine rumen microbial communities from Lethbridge, Alberta, Canada - RJG_02 | ecosystem: Host-associated > Mammals > Digestive system > Stomach > Rumen | place: Canada: Alberta...
GGAAGGTCTCGTGGCCGCAGTCTCGCAGGATCGCGTCGATGCGCTCGTTAAAGGCCCGCTCGCCCTCGTTAAAGAGCGGCGCGGCAATATAGATCTTTCTTTTTTTCATCTGCGTTTCTCCTTTCCCCGGCATTTGCACAAAGAGAACTTTCGCTGTGTCTCTTTCGTTCTTGCGCGTATTCTGACATGATTATACCCTGTTACGTCCTCCGCTTCAACAGGATGTAACAGGGTATACTATACTTTTCAGGAAAGGTTGAATCTTATTCTTCCACGATCTCTAGCAGCTCCGGCGGGTAGAGATAGTCTTCCCCGCTGTCATCCACGATCCTGTACCATCCTTTTTCCACAGACAGCACCTCGTATACTTTTCCTGCCGTAAGATCAGAAGCGCTCAATTCGCCGAGAGGCTCTTCGCCACAGGTTTTTCTGTCAAAAAGCTTGGTCTTCACAAATCCTCCCCATTTTTCTGTCGCCTCATACCGCAAAAGCGGCCGCTCACCCGGCGACGCTGAGCAGCTTCTGGCTGACGCGGTTAGTCACTTCCAGATAATAGGCCAGCTCGGCATTGGTCAACTCGCTCTCGTCGAAAGCGTCGATCTTCTCCACAAACTCGGTGTAGCGCGCGAGGATGCTGTAGTAGTCCTCCATCATCGGCACCATGCTGCTCGGGTCGGCGTTCATGTACTTCTGCATGAAGTCCACATACTCGTCCATGCAGGCTTCGTAGGCGTCCAGAAACTCCTTGACCTCCGGGCGGATCTCATTCCCCGCGGCCGCGGTCTGCGGCTCGGTCATGGGTTCCTCGGTCGGATCGGCCGCAGGTTCTGCTGTCGGAGCTGCGGTCGGCCTCGCTGTCACTTGGGGAGCCGATGTAGTAACGGGAGCGGTCTGCCTTGCGGTCGGCTTAGTCAGCGTTTTCGCGCCGGAGCGCCCCGCTATGCCTGCAATCACGATCACCGCCAGCACCCAGAACCACCAGCGCTTGAAAATGCTTTTTCTCTTTTTCTTCGGCTTCTCTGCCGGGTATTCAAGCTGCGGTGACGCCATCCGAACCGGTGCACTGTCTGCCGGTGCGCCGCATTCGGAGCAGAACTTCGTTCCCTCCTGCAAAGGCGCGCCGCACTGTCTGCAAAATGCCATCGCCATAGACCTCCTTTGTATGTTTCGGGCATTTCATCATAACAAAAACAGCTTTGCCGCGTTCTCACCGTTTTGGTGTGAACGCGGCAGTTCATTCGTAGTTCTCGATCAGCGGCGCTTGCCCGCAGCTTTCCAGCAAGCGGTTGACCGCGCATAAATCGTAGATCCCGTTTTGAATAGCGACCGTCAGCACCGCATCCCGCGTCAATCTCCCGTACAGCGGCGCCATGCCATAGAGGATCAGCGCCTCCTGCACCTCCTCCAGCCTGAACCGCGCCGCCATGCAAAGGCGCAGGATCGTGTCCCGCTTCCGCGTGTGCTTTTCCTCTGCGATCAGCTTGTAGCCGTAGTTTTCCGAGAGGTCGGCAGCCAGGAACACGTTATGCCGCAGGATCCCCTTCTCCCGGAACTTCGTCCGCATGTAGTCCGCGAACGGATGCGGGCTTGTGATCAAGTCCTCTCTGTGCTGTTCCAGGAAGTCAGGCAGCTCACTTGTCCCGACGTTCAGCAGCTCTTCATTCAGCCGCTTGCTCCCTTGCTCATAACTCTCCTTTTGCAAATCGTTCACCCTTTCTATAGATGAACGCCGGTCGGGACGAACCCAACCGGCGTTCTACTATAATGGCTGTAAAACTTGCGAGTCGCATCATCTGCTTTTCTGCTTCAATCTGACGACTCTGACCTCTCTCCATATACCTCAGAAGCATTCTCCGTCTCCGTTTCAGCTTCCTCAAAGCAGGCCTCAATTATCTCACCATTCATGATTCCTGAAAACAGACTCTCTTCCTCAGCGGAGGACACGTGCTTGGGGTTGGAGAGCATGGTATCCTTCAGCGCATCTTTGAGTCTGTAGCAACAAGGCTTGAATGTGGCAAAAGTAATACCACCTCCCAACACACCACCAACCACAGGAATTGCTTTCCTGATGGCTCCGGTAAAAACAGATTTTGTCAGTGTTACGCCGAACCATTTCATAACTTGTTTGACGATAGGATAGACAGCACCTTTTGTCAGCGCCATTTTCATGAGCTGTTTTTCAACACCAACCGATAGGGCTTTTGCCATAGCTTTTATAGCATTATTGGCTCCGGCAACACCGTTCATGATGCCAAGACATACAATTATAGCGTTTATGGTCTCAGAGTCTAATTGAAGCCCTTCATCGTCTGCGTCTATCTCGGGGAACCCATACAAATACAAGAGTTTCTGTACCGCTCTAAGTGTGTATCCATAATACTGCGCAATATCAGCTGGAATCGTAGCAGCCATAACCCAGCCGCCGGGCACACCGAGCGCTGCAGATATTCCGGAAACCGCAGTTCTCTCACGTTTAATGACTTCATCAGCAATTGAATCGATTTCTTCAGCCGCTATCCCAGCCAAAGCCGGCGTAGTTTGGATAGCTTTGTCTATAATATTTTGTGGATGGTTTTTAAATAATTCATTTTGTAGGAACTTCGCTCTATTGATGTACACGCCGGGTGATTTAATTGCAAGCACGATAATGTCTTCAATGCCGACTTTCCCGTCACCGTTTGCGTCCAGCTGCGCCATTACTGCGTCCATTGCTTTCTTGACTGAATCCTTGGCTGTGCTTCCAGCATCAATGATTTTCCCCGAAGATTCGTTTACAAAATCATCTATCCGTTCTGAGAATTTTGCAAATTGGGTGCTTTCATTTCTGCTTTCTTTATTTTTCCTCGCCATGCCTATTACCTCCCTGCTAAAACATTTCCGTATTTTAAGTATATTCAAATCAGCACGCCGTCCAAATGGTCGATCTCATGCTGGATGATCTGTGCCGTAAAGCCGGTGTAGGTTTTAAGCCGGGTCTGAAATTGCTCGTTCTGGTACCGCTCCTGTGAGAATCTGCGGATCCGCGCAATCGTTTCCGGTTTCATTGCCTCTCCCCCGCTTCTTGTTCTGTCATGATTATACTCTGTTACAGTCTGCGCTTCAATAAGAGATCCCGAAGCCGGTGGATCGGCACGCCGGGAAAAAACGGATGATCACTTTTGAGCGCCCGCCGATGATCCCTTGCGCTGTTTCGAAGATAATCAAAACGATTTTCAGCAAATCAGGGGCTGCGCTCTGTGAATGCTGGTTCTTATAGTCAAGCTTTGCCGGAACCAGCAAAAAGCGCCTTGAAGTGTTTCCTTCAAGGCGATTGTTGTCGAAGAGGAGGGAAGAAAGCTCCGAACAGAATTTTGGTATTTTTTTGATACTTTTAAACGTCGTTTTGCGTCCATTTAATTTTTTTCAGAACTTTTCCAAACCGGTCTGACCGCAGCATTTTTTCAGGTTCAATCAGTTGGGGGTCAAAGCAGGGGGCAAAACGCACTCTGAAAGTGCTTCGCCGAGTGTCCTGATTTGCAATTGATCACAGCTTCTATGAAACAGCCCCCGGAAACCGTCCAAGGTTTCCGGGGGCTGTTTTCTGTTTTGGCGTTATGCCAGCTGTACCAGCTCTTTTCCCATCTGACGGGCTTTTTCCAGATCCAGCGGGAACTGCTTTTCGTGATGGGCCTTCTTGTGCTCGGCGTTGAAGCTCGTCATGTTGAACTTGCTGTAATCCTTGACCTGCAGCGTGTCGAAGCTGCAGAGCGTCTCCACCTTGCCATTGAGGCTGCGGAAAGCACTCGCCTGTTCGGTCAGCTTCCGTTTGTATTGCAGCTGATAGAAAGCCTGCGGCGCGTTCATGGTGAAGATCACGCCCACATTGACCTTGCCGGTAAAGTAGTTGCTGTAATCGTCATAGGACAGCGTGCAGAAGTGCAGCCGCTCCACAAAGGCGTGAAACTGGCTGGTCGTGTCGCCCAGGTAGATGGGCGAGCCGATCAGCAGCACGTCCGCGGCAAAGACGCGATCCAGCAGCGGGCTGAGGTCGTCCTTCCAGAAGCACTTGCAGCGCTCGCCGTCCTTGCGCTTGCAGAGCAGACAGCTCCGGCAGCCGGTGAAGTTCAGATCATAGAGGTCGATGTATTCGGTCTCGGCTCCGGCTTCCTCCGCGCCCTGCCGGGCCGCCTTCAGAAGCTGCGCCGTGTTCCAGTTCTTGCGGGGGCTTGCGTTGAGTATGATGGCTTTCATGGTGTTCTCCTCACTTGGACTCCTTGATGCTTTGGTGCTTCATTATACCCGGAAAGCGTCCCGGTGTCCAGACGCCAGGCGGCGGATTATAGCAAAAGCGCCGGGACGCCCCGGCGCTTTTGGTGTTGCCGCAAAGATTTATTCAGTCTTCTATCGTCCTGAGCAGGTTCTGTTTGCACTTCACGCTGTATTGCAGCGTATAGGAAGCTGCGCCTGCGTCCAGCGCCGCTTGTAGTTCGGCGATCTCCTTTGTTACGTCTTCAAGGTTTCTGTACCAGGCAAGGAACGTGTTCTGCGCTCCCCACAAGGCCAGGTCGTTCCCGTCGGTGGCATACAATGCGAATTTGGGGCTGTTTTTGCCGCCCTTAAACTGCTGGGAACGCATTACTTTTGACGCATTGATGATGACGCCTTCGTGCGGTGAAATGATTCTGATTGCAGCGGAAGCTTTCCCTTCCCCGGAAGCAGCCGCTGTGTTTTCTCCTCCCAGCAAGCTGTCCAGGGAAACATTCAGCTTTTTTGACAGGAGCAAAAGCTTGTCTACTTCGGGGTAGCCCTCTCCAAGCTCCCACTTTGACACGGCCTGTCTGCTGACTCCCAGCATTTCCGCCAGGCCTTCCTGTGAGAGCTGATTCTTCTTGCGAATCAGCTGCAGGTTTTCTCCAAAACTCATCGTATCAACCTCCTTGCAAAAGGAGCATACCGCACGAAGCTTTCATTTTCCACCAACCTCAGTTTGCTTTTCCGCAACTTGAAGTTGCTTTTGGCTTGAATACGCCAGATCCCGCTTTGCCTCAGCCCGTATAGGCGTCCTCGGCCGTGTTGCAGAAGTTCTGTCTGGAGAGCCGCTCCAGAAGCTCCCTGGCCTCACGGACGACTTCATCATTCCCGCTGTATTTTACAAGCGTTTCCAGCATATTCTCCAGTTCTCCCCTGTATACGGGTCCCGGCTCATTCTCGGCATCTTCTGTACTTGATGTGCTGTTTCCGCTGCGCCACGGCGCCATACCGGGGACGGCTCTTGCTGCAAGGGATGGAAGATCATCCTTCATACAGGCCAACATTCTGAGGATCCTGGTATCGTCTTCTGACGCAAGGACCTCTTCTATCAGATCGCTCCCCCACTCCAAACACTTTCTTTCCAAAAGCCCGTATTTTTCAGAATAATGCCCGAACGGTCCGTCCACATCTTCCAGGCTGATGACACTCACGATGTCATCTTTATAAAACAGCATCGGGGTAAGATACAAGGCCTCCTGATCGCGGCCGTATTCATGAAAAACATATTCCCGACCGCAATACGATACGATCCCCTCATAGTCCTCTCCCGAGGCAGTAAGGATCTTTACGCATTTGTCATCGAAAATTTTTAGATCCATATCCGTATCCCCTCGCCATACGGCAAAGTTTCTCAAGAAGCCCGCCTGTCACTCTTTTCGGAGTATATCCAGCGTATGATGGGACGCGCCGATCAGGTCCTGCCGATCACAGATCGTGAAGTGATAATCCATCCATTTGGCGAAAGTCTCATCATCCATAGCGTCTATGGATTCTCGCATGTAATTCGTTGCACCATCTGTGGCGACCAGTTTGATTCTTTTGACAGGAACCGTCGAATCCAAGTCCGCAATCTCTTCTGTGCGCACCATCTCAAAAAGATCCTTCGGCTCACTGATACAATGCCAGTCGGAGGTCAGCATGTTGAGCTCCATCACTTTTTGCAGGTTGTTTAATCCAAACACATACTGGATGACGGTCGGTTCATTCATACAATAAGCCACGAGAATATGACCGCCATGTTTTGTCACGCGCACCGCTTCAGAAAGTGCTTTCAGCTTTTCTTCTTTCGTGTAAAGGTGATACATAGGACCGAGCAGCATCGTCAAATCGAAAGAATTATCAGTAAGCTGGGAGAGATCCAGTGCATTCCCCTGGATTGCCGTGATGGGTTCTGTACCCTCTAATTTGGATTTCAGTATTTCCAGATTGTGTTCAATCAGCTCAACAGCAGTTACTTGCCACCCCTGCTTTGCCAATGTCACACTGTAACGTCCTGTGCCTGCGCCAACTTCAAGGATGCTTGGATCTGAAATGCCTTCCAGACATTCTTCTATGTATTTCATGGTGGTCAGGTATTCCACCTGCCCATGACGAGAAAGAAGGCGCCCTTCTTCATCATATTTGTTGTAGTATTCTTCAAGATAATTCATGTCTTCCCCTTCTTCGCGGACTTCGTGATCTCCTCATGATAGAAGTAGTTGCACACCACCGGCGGCTCGCCGAAGGGCGCGCGGTGCCGGTCGTCATCGCGGATATAGAGCATGCCTTCCTTTGCCGTGTATGCCCGGATCTTCTGATCCAGCTCCGTCCAATAGGCACGGCTTTTCTTCGTATAGATCTCCCGGTACAGCTCATCCAGCTCCGGGTGGTGCTCATGGATCCAGTCGAGGATGCGCTTTTTGTAATCCCCGCGCAGGTTCAGATTCTCCAGCCATACGAGGTTGCACTGGCTTTTGGCCCGCTCGATGATCTCGATCGGGTCCGTGATGCCGGGAAAGATCGGCGAGATGAAGCAGGTGGACTGGATCCCGGCCTCGTAAAACTGACGCATAGCCTCCAGTCTGCGCTCAATACTCACAGCCCGGTCCATCTCTTTCCGGAAGTCCTCGTCCAGGGTATTGATCGACCAGGACACATGGGCACTGGGAAACTGCCGGATCAGATCGAGATCCCGCAGGATCAGGTCGGATTTCGTGGAGATGCTGATGCTGATCCCGGTGTCCAAAAGCTGCTCCAAGAGGGCGCGGGTGCGTCCGTATTTTTTCTCCAGCGGCTGGTACGGGTCGGTGACCGAGCAGAAGAAGGCTTCCTTTCCGGCGTACTTCCCGCTCTTGTGGATCTCCGGCCAGGTCTTGACGTCTACGAACTCGCCCCAGGGCTCCGGGTGGTTGGTAAAGCGCTTCATGAAGGAGGCATAGCAGTATTTGCAGGCGTGGGTGCAGCCCACATAGGGATTGACGGCGTAATCCGACACGGGCAGATTCGTCTTTGTCAGGATGTCCTTGACCTCGATCTCTTTGATAACCATACGCAACCCTCTTACCGTTTCATTCGTCCTGTTTTTCGGCTGCCGCGTGAGCGGCGGGAAAAACGATCAAATGCCAAATATTGCAGGTCGGTATTATAGTACCAGTTTGCCGGGAGATTGTCCAGCAGCAGCCGAAGCGGAATGATTCATAAATCCTTTCTCCGCGCTATGGAAACAAAAAAGGAAGCACAGAAAGAGGAATCATTCGTCCACTTCTGTGCTTTCTTTCTGTTATAGGCTTTCGGGTTTTCGCTTTTGCGAGTCACCGGGCTGATGGTCCAGACCGTTCGCCTGCCTGCGTCCAGCGCCCGCTTTTTCTTTTTTGAGAGCTTCTCATACGGGATAAACTTCTCCATGGTGGGTAACCTCCTTCTGTTTGAATCAGCAAATGTACTATATCCGCTCAAACGCTGTCTTGTCAAGGCCGCGGATTGTGCGTTTATGTCCAACAACCTCGTGATAAGCTACAAAGCTTTGACTTTGTTTTACTAAATTCTCTGCCACATTTGGGGCATTTCCAGGGCATCGTCTCACCTCTGCAAACTGAGTTTTATTGATCCAAAACGCCTCTTATCGAATCCTCATAGCTTTCTGTGATCAGCGTGATCTGTTCGCCATGAGACTGGTAACCATTGATGATCCGGTGATTATCCTGTTTCAGTTGTTCAGCCGTACAACAAGAATCATCAAGCCTTCTCTCAATATCAGAGGCATGTGATTTTATTTCTTCAAAGTGCGCGTCGATATATTCATCTGACATGGCAAGACAAATGAATCTTATCGACGGAAGATATCGCTCGTCAAAGCTGTTTCTCCAATCAAAAGGGATATAACAGCCCTCCACAATAAGGTTCTGCTCATTCTCAACGGCAGTCTTTATGATCTCTCGAACGATCGGCCACAGATAATCCGTCAGTTCATCGTCATCTTCCGGAGTGAGCTCCGTCATGCCGCTGCGAATAAGCCCCATCTTCAAATGGTCAATGGAAAGATACGGGTATTTAACTTTCTCAAGCATCCGGTGTGCCAGAATCGTTTTCCCGACATGGGATGCTCCCGCAATCAGTATGATCATAATCTTGCCTCGATCTCTTCCCTGACCTTCTCCAAATCGCTGCAGGTCAGGATCGGAATCAGACCGTTTATTTCTTCCGCGCTTTTATCCCACCACCTGAATTGGAGCAGCAATCCGATCAGTTCATCGTCAAAGCGCCTCCGCAAGACCTTTGCAGGATTACCGATCACGATGGTATAGGGTGCAACATCGCTGCCCACAACACTGTTGGCACCGATAATGGCACCGTCGCCGATGTGAACGCCCGGAAGGATCACAGCATTCTGACCGATCCATACATCGTTGCCGATCACAGTATCGCCCTTGAACGGCATATCCGATGGAGCAGGCGGCTCCATATCCCATCCTTCAAGCGTATAAAACGGGAATGTCGTTACGGCATTTATCTGGTGATTGGCATCATTCATCACGAACTCGACACCTGCTGCGATCTGACAGAACTTCCCGATCATGAGCTTGTCTCTGCTCCAAGGATAGAAGTGTGTTACGTGGCTTTCAAAATCCGAATCTGCGATATAGGTAAAGTCTCCTACCCTGATATTCGGATTGGTAATTGTCGGTTTCACATATATCTCTTTGTCATATCCCGCGATCGGATGGATCACATTCGGATCTGGTTTTTTCCCGTTTTTCACAGTTGGTCACCTCAACAAATCCCGCGTTGTCGATTTCAATCCTGCCGCCTTGATCGCGCCGTGACAGTGGAGCCGAACGACGCGGTTCGAGTCTGTTTCCGCAATGCTTTGCAGCCGCTCCAGATAGGGCCTGACGAACTCCGGCCTGCGTTTGCCGAGCACCCGGAAGATCTCCGGCGCTTCCATCCGCACCTTGTCATCCGCATCGTACAGGAGTTTGGCGAATACCGGCATAAGATCCTCAAAAATATCAGGCGTGTTCACAGCGATGTTTTCTGACGCCCAGATAAACGCCAGTCGGACTTTCGGCTCCTCGTCGGAAGCGAAGCGGAGCAGCCCCGTCCAATACGGCTCGATCACTTGATAGCTGCCTCGTCCGATCCTGCCGAGAGCGTTTATCGCCCGCTCCCGCAAAAGCGGCTCAGAGCTGTCAAGGAAGGACGCTATAACCGGGACCGCCTCCTGTACGGACTGAGGATAGACGAGGCCCATTTCACCCAGCAGCCAGAGCGCCTTTGCCTGTATCTTCACGGAGTCGTGGCTGAGGAGAGACGAGATATAGGGAATGCTCTCTTTCCATCTGTCCTTGTTCTTGGTCAGTTCTCCAAGCTCTTTGTAAAGTTCGGATTCTATCATTTCAATGGCCTCATAAGCCGAATATATCTAACTGTTTTTGCCTAAAAGTTGGGCTTCCAGACAAAAAGGCCTTCACCCGAGGCAAGCTGCCTGAGCAGTTCCAGCAGCTGTGGATCCGGATTAAAAACCGTCAAATGCGTGTCATCGGGTTCCGAAAGGATCATGCTTTCGCCTGTCATGATATAGAGAACCCTTTTTTTCATCTCGTCGGCAATATGCTTCGGTGACGGATTGATCTCTGTTTCATCACCTATCGATATGTCTCTGTAGCAATTCAGCTTCCAAATCAGGTCGATATGCTTTTGCTTGATCTCTTCTATCCGATCGCCTTGCAGGAAAACCTTTTCAACCGCAAAGTATTGTCCCGGGCTGTCTTTCGGCACCTGCGACGGCAAGATGTCAATGATCCAGTATGGGGATTGAAGCAGTTCTTCTATTGTTTTCTTCATATCGCAGACCTCCAGGAATCCCGGGTTATTGAGAGGGAGTATATCACAAACCGATGGCTTTCGGAAAACATTTACTTTTCGAGCGCGGTGAACAGCAGGAGCGCTGCGCGGTGAGCGTCAAAAAACAGCAGGGTATCCATGTCAAGCTCCTGCATATGTCTCAGTCCTCCCGGATCTCGACCGTAACGCGGATCGTGTCGCCGTCTGCCTTGCCGAGCTGCTGCCGGATCGCCTTCCGCACGCCGAGTACGTAGCAGACGCTTCCGTCCTCGTTCTTCAGTCCCATATTGACGACGCTCCCGTCATAGGGAACACCGTTAAAGCTTGCGTGAACCTTTACGCGACCTTTGCCGAACTCCTCGCGGATATCCCAGGGGAAGGCCACCCAGGCTCCGCCGTCCGGCTCTTCATGCAGCACGGCGTCGTATTCGTATTTTCTTTCGCTCATTTGCTGTCCGTCTCCCTTCCGGTGGCAGTTCACGATTCCGTCCTCCCTCAAAGCCGCGGCGTTTTCTCATTTGCCGTGAAGGACAGCCCATCCGGTTCCACATGGCAGGGCAGAAAGATCACCTTCACACCGGCTTCCTTTGCCTCTTCCAGCGCCTGACAGAAGGCAGGGTCTGTATCCCGGTTTCCCGTACCTCCGTGATGCCGTCCATCTGGATCACAAACAGCAAAACCGCATGATATTCCTCCGCTTTAGCCAGCTCCCGCAAGTGCTTTGCGCCCCGCTGGGTCGGCGCGTCCGGGAAGTAACCGATCCCGTCCCGCTCAAGGGTGCATCCCTTGACTTCCATCAGGAAGCGTTCGTCTCCCCTCTCCATCATGAAGTCCAGGCGGGACCGGCCGTATTGGAATTCCGGCCGTATCAGGTCAAAGCTCTGCGCATCCAGCCATTCCCGCGCCACGGCATTCGGGGCCTGACTGTCTATATTGACGAGCAGGCCGTTGGACTTTCTCACCGCGATCAGGTCATACGCCGTCCTTCTGGCGGGATTGTCCGATCCGGCCAGCCACACTTCCGCGCCGGGGATCAGCAGTTCCCGGCAGCGTCCGGTGTTTTTTGCATGCACCGTGTTTTCCTGTCCGTCTATCTCGACATGGGCTATGAAGCGGTTCGGTCGGTCGATGAAAACCGCCTTGGAAACTTTGCCGTAGTGCATAGGTGCTTCTCCCCCATAGTGCTTACTTCATTTCTTGTTTGTCTGATTCTTTATCGGGATGATTGCTCAGCGTCCGAAACACCGCTTCGGCGATCACTTTTGCCCCTGCAGCATTCGGATGCAGCCCGTCGGGCCCGAACAGCTCCCGCTTCCCCTGCGTGAGCGCATACAGATCCACGAGCTCCGTGCCGTTCACCGCCGCGATCGCTTTGATCTCCGCCGCGATCTCCGGGACGCGGTCGAGCTTCGCGTCGTTCGTGATAGAGAAGAAACGGTTGAACGGCTTGAAGGCGCAGGGCGGCGTGCAGATCACGATACGCGGGGCGGGAGAAAGGGCGCGGTACGCCGCGATCAGCTCCGCATACTGCTGCCGGAAAGCTGCTGCCGAGATCCAGTTGATGTCTTTGGAATCGTTTGTACCCAGCAGAATGACGACCGTATCCGGTCCAAACTCCCTGCTCTGCCGAAAAGCGCGCTCCTTCCGAAACGGCTTGTTGCCGGTATCCTGCAGCGTCCGGTCATTGACCGCAAAAGCCGCCGCCTGCGCACCGGAACCGATCAATTTCTGCAGCACGGTCGGGTATCGGCGCAGAAAAAACAGGGGCAGCGTGCAGCCGTAGGTCACACTGTCGCCGACGCAGGCGATATGCCGTTTTCCCTCCTCGCGTCTGACGGGCAGCCGGACGGTCGTATAGCCGCACAGAACGACCGCCGCGGCAATGAGCGCGGCTATGATCAGAAGTATCATCATGATTTATCCCGGTCTCCGCTTCAAATTCTGACATGATTATACCCTGTTATGTCCTGCGCTTCAAGAGGACGTAACAGGGTATTCTTGTTGCCGCAATCGTTAGGAAGATTATTGCTCATTCTCTCCCGCTTACTTCATTCCCACGTTACGACTCATCGCGTATATGTTTTAAATCAGCACGCCATTGCAATGGTCGATCTCGTGCTGGATGATCTGCGCCGTGAAGCCGGTGTAGGTTTTGAGGCGGGTTTGGAACTGCTCGTTCTGGTACTGCACCTTGATTGAGCGGTATCGCTTGGCTTTGCGCGTGCCGGTCAGGGACAGGCAGCCCTCTTCCGCCTCGTAAGCGCCGGAGCACTTGACGATCTCCGGGTTGAACATCACCGTCGCGCTGCCGTTGTCGTCGAAGATGATGATCCGCTTGGCCACGCCAATCATGTTGGCCGCCATTCCCACGCAGCCGTCCCGGTGCGCTATCAGCGTGTCCCGCAAGTCCTGCGCGACAGGCAGATCCATCACCGTCGCCGGTGCGGACTTCTGCGCAAGGAAGATCGGGTCTTTCATAATGGGTCTGATCATGGCGCACCTCTCAAAGCTGATCGTATTTCGCGTTGCTGCCCCGGCATTTCTCGACGGGGTACTTGGCCTCGTTCTGATCCATCTTCGCGTTGATGATCGCGTCGGCGTCCAGCCCGAGCGCGTCCAGCATGTTCTGACAGTACACCATCACGTCGGCCAGTTCCTCCCCCACGTGGGGGAGGTCGTAGTCCGTATCGCTCCACTGGAAGCACTCCAGCAGCTCGTTCGCCTCGATGGAGATGGACTTTGCCAGGTTCGCGGGCGTGTGGAACTGATCCCAGTCCCGCTCCGCTGAGAACCTGCGGATCCGCGCTATTGTTTCCGGTTTCATTGCCTCGATCCCCCCATGCTTCTTACACCCATTTATCACAGATCGTTTTTCAGGATCGCAAAGCCGATCTGCTCAGCATTGACCAGGCCGTAGTTGACGGCCACAGACACGGCGCATTTTGTCTCGCGGTTGAGCCCGAGCCAGGCGCTGAACGCGCCGGCCGAGCCGGTGTGCCTGCTGGTGGGCGCGTCCTTTTCCAGCCGCCAGGCAAGGCCGCTGTTCGCGTTCATTTCGCAGGGGCCGTGGATCTCACGGCACACGTCAAGATAAGGCAGCGAGCCGTCCAGGTTCTTCTCCGCAAAGCGCAGCAGATCGCCGACGGTGGAATTGAGTGCTCCGGCCGGGGGCGATCACGTCGCTCTTCTCCCACTGCCAGCAGCGGCAGGGGTTCTCTTTGCGGTCGTAGCCGGTCATGTCCACGTTGCCGAGGAAGGTGTTTTCCAGGCCCAGATCCTCCCGGATATAGCGCGTGAGGCTATCCCAAAAGCCCTCTCCGCTGACCTGCCCGACGATGTAGCCCAGGATACTCATGCCGATGTTGGAATAGACGAACTTGTAGGGTTTGTCCTCCAGAACGGTGTCCCGAATGATCTTCAGCATGCCCGCCTCATCCGGATAGCCGCGGAAGGGATTGGTGTGAAACAGGCCGCCCTCGCGGTTCATTTTCAGGAAGAAGGACAGCGTCGTGAGCAGCGTATAGGGCTGGGTCGTATAGCCGGAGGTGTGGGTCGCCAGCTTTTCAAGGTTTGGATAATACCGCTCCGGCAGGCCGGGGATATACCGATCGATCGGCGTGTGGAGATCGAGCTTGCCCTCGGCGAGATATTTTGCCAGAAGCGACGCTGTAAAAGGCTTGCAGATCGAGCCCACAGGGTAGACGAGCTGCGTATTCTCCGTTTCCTTTCCGTCCGGCCCCAGATGCACGACCTCTGTTTCTCAGTCCCGAAGGACACCGATGGTCAGCTCCACATGATGCCGCCCCTTGTAGAGCTTGTCGATCTCTTTCTGCGCCTCTACGCTGAAGTTCATGATTTTGTCCCTCCTGCAGTTTGGATCACTTCATTTGACCACTACAATCTGACATGATTATACCCTGTTACGCCCTCCGCTTCAATAGGGCATAACAGGGTATATTCCATTACCAGGCACAGCTAAGTTTTCCACACAAATGCAAAAATCGTCTTGAAACAGCACATTTCAAGACGATTTCTGTCTGTGTTGCACCAAATGGTGTCCAGAGAAGGGTATTTGCACCAAAAGGTGTCAAATTATGTAAACCAATCATTCTTCGCCATCTACCAGAATGTCGTAGATGCCTTCGCTCCGGAATTTTGCTACCATCTCTAACATATGGATAACCGCTGTGGCCGATACCGAACAGTTTCTACAGAACATCCATAAGTAAAATGACCACATAAGCGGCATTCGGCACTATATCGCTGTAGCGATACAGGGCTGAGGAGCGCTTTCTTTTGCAGAGTCGAGGCTGTAATCAAGCCGGAATCATTACGAACAGAGGTGGAAAAACTTGTCGCGTATGATCGCTTTTGCAGGTATCATCAACGCCCGCGATCTGGGCGGGCTGACAACAACAGAAGGGAAAACGATCCGCAAAGGTTTGCTGCTCCGGACGGCTAATCTCTCCCTGGCAACCGCGGCAGATCTTGCAAAGCTACGGATGGATTACCATCTCTCCTCGATCATCGATTTGCGCACGGCGGATGAACGAAGGGAGAAGCCGGATCGCATCCCGGAAGGCGTGGAGGTTCAAATCCATCCCATTTTTGACGAAGCCACGGCGGGGATTACGCGAGAGGGCAGCACACCAGGCCCGTTTGCTCTCCCGGACATGGTCTCTCTGTATCGAACGATGATCGTGGCCGAGCCCTGCCGTGCCGCGCTTCACGAAGCTCTGACGGCGATTTTTTCGCATGACTTTGAGAAGGGCGCTGTGCTCTGGCACTGCACCGCGGGAAAAGACCGCTGCGGCATCGTGTCTTCGTTGGTTCTCTCCGCTCTCGGCGTAAGCCGTGAGGAAATCATGAAGGACTACGCGGTGAACGCCGATGAGTTCATCGTTCAGGCGGACGCACTCTATCGGCGGGCATTGCGCTCGGGCCGCCCTGAACCGGTCGCCGCGGCAGCCAGAGACGTCTTTCTGGCGCTGCCTAAGTACCTGGAATCCACCTTCCGCGCGATTGATGAAGACTATGGCAGCTCCGAGTCTTACCTGACACGCGGCCTGCTAATCCCGAAATCGCTGCTCGACGAGTTCAGAAACAAACTAATGGAATAAACAGTCAGATCCCCAGGTATCCCGCTCAGCTGCGGAATACCTGGGGATTCTTATGGGAAACACTTTTTATCGGCAAGAATTTTTCTTTATTAGTGAAATCATGTTTACTTCTTGCCGGTAATGGTATATACTCTATTCGAGGTGGTTTGTATGAATTTGATCACTGTTGCCGAATGTGCGGCAAAGTGGGGCGTGGCGGAGCGCACAGTGCGGAATTACTGTGCTCATGACCGTATCCCCGGCGCGGTACTCAAGGGGAAAACCTGGTGGATTCCCGAGGACGCCGATCGGCCGGAGCGGATCAACAAGCGGCAGACCTTGCCGAAGACGCTGCTGGAGCGGCTGCGGGCGGAAAAGAAAATGCAGCTGCGCGGTGGAATCTATCACAAGCTACAGGTCGACATGACCTACAACTCCAATCACATCGAGGGCAGCCGGCTCACGCACGATCAGACTCGCTATATCTTTGAGACGAACACGATCGGCCTTGAGGGAGAGAGCGTCAATGTTGACGATGTGGTTGAGACCGCCAACCATTTCCGCTGCATTGATCTTGTCATTGAGAATGCCGCGAAACCGCTTACTGAGACGTTTATCAAAGAACTGCACCGCACACTCAAAAGCGGTACCAGCGACAGCCGCCAACCCTGGTTTGTCGTAGGCGGATATAAAAAAGTACCGAATGAAGTAGGCGGGCAGACTACGACCCTCCCCGCCCAGGTTCCCGCGGCCATGGCGAAGCTGTTAAAAGGGTATAACAGCAGCCCTAAGCCGGATCTTGAGGATCTGCTTGACTTTCATGTTTGTTTTGAGCGTATCCATCCCTTTCAGGACGGCAACGGGCGTGTAGGCAGGCTGATCCTGTTCAAGGAGTGTCTTCGTTTGGGAATCGTGCCCTTCATCATCGACGACCGACATAAGATGTTCTATTATCGCGGTCTGAAAGAGTGGGACAAAATGCCCGGTTATCTGCGCGACACCTGCCTGCTGATGCAGGACGACTTCAAGGCGGTTCTGGACTACTTTGGGATCGAATATGAAACGTAATATCGGAGGTGTAAGATGGACGATCTGATGGCCAGAACTATGGTAAAAAACTTGAGCGTCGGTATTGATCCGATCACTGGAAATCATCTCCGGCAAGACGACTCTTGCGCAAATGAACTTGTCCAGTAAGCTATCCGGACTGTGCTTGATCATTGCACCATCGATTCGTATGCGGCCATTCTTGAGCGGCAACGAGAAGAAAAGAAAGAACAAAAAGAAAAGAGGAAAGAAGAACGAAAGGCCCGGTATGAAGGGCAGATAAATTCTGCCCTTCATCAAGTCCGTTATCAACGCGCGAAAATGCCTCGATTTCATTGGAAATCGAGGCATTTCAGATATTGGGATTTGCTCGCCGCTCACAGATGCTTGTCGGCCAGGGCGGCGGCGATCGCCTGCCTGTTGGTCTGGCAGCGCTCCGCATCCTGCAGGCAAAGGCGCGTACAGAGAACGTCCAGCAAAAAGAGCTGAGCAATTCTGGCCGGAACCGAGCCGTGCTGCAGCGGGCTTTCCGTCGAGCCGCACTGGAGCACAACGTCAGCCAGGGCGGCACCGGGTGAACGAAGAAAGCGCGTGATCAAAATGATTTTCGCGCCACGGGAACGGACGACGGCGAGAGTCTCCATCATGTCCCGTGTGGCGCCGGAGTAAGAGAAAAATAGTACCGCGTCCTCCTGCGCCAGCGTAGCTGAGGCAATAATCTGCATATGTGAATCCGAGACGGGAACATATTTTCCGTCGCAGATCGAGAACAGATGCGCCGCCTCCTCTGCCAGAATCATCGATGCGCCCTGCCCCATGCAGAGCACGCGACGTGCACCGCGCAGGATCTCCACCGCCTGCTCGATCGCTTCGGGCCTGATCAGCGAGAGCGTCTGCAAAAGCGCCTCGTTCTCTGCCGCGTAAAGCTTCTGGGCGAGAGTGGGCGTGCTGTCGTTCTCCCCGATGGGCTGTCCTGACGACGAGGGCGCATGCGTCGGTGCGCCGGCGTTGGCGATAGCCAGCTTGAAGGCATTGTAGCCCTTGTAGCCAAGCCTGCGGCAGAAGCGGGAGACCGTGGCCTCGGCCACGCCGCTTTCCTCGGCAAGCTCACCGATCGACAGGTACTGTGTCCGGTCGCGGTTTTTCATCACATAGTCCGCGGTCTTCTTTTCGGCGTTCGTCAGCTCATAATAGGACTGGCTGATGGTTTCGAACACATCGGGAAAAGGGTTTGGCATCGGGATCGATCCTTTCTTCATGGAGATGAGATTCCGTGTCGGGCGGGAGAAGGGCGATCAGACGGCGGCGTCCTCCAGAAGCTCGCCGAGCATCACGTCGACCATCGAGAGCATGCGGGGCAGATGGAACGGCCCCTTAAAGGTCGAGCCCTTGCAGGCCGGCTGCGTCGGCTTGCCGTCGCGGCGGAGATAGCCGTACCATTCGCCGTAGGACGGGTCGGAGAAATACGTCTTGCTGTACTCCAGCGTCTTAAAGAACCAGTCGAGATATTCTTCGCGCCGCGTGTCGCGGTAGAGCATCAGCGAGGAGATCAGGATCTCGTCGTGCGGCCACCAAAGCTTCATGTCGTGCTCATACGACTCGGGCGGGCGGCCGAGACAGTCGATGAAATACAGCAGTCCGCCGTACTCCTTGTCCCAGCCGGCGTTGATGGCGCGGTCAAAGATCGTCGCGGCCTTCTCGACGAGAGAGGCGTCCCCGGTGCGCCTGGCGTGCTCGAGAAGGAACCAGACGCCCTCGATGTCGTGGCCGGGGTTGACAATGCGCCCCTCGGTAAAGTCAAGACGAGCCTCGCCGTCCGGACCGACGTTTTCGAGAACACAGCCGAGCTCGTCCTTGACGTGATAGCGGAAGATATCGTCCACGCAGGACTGCGCGCGCTCGTCATAAAGCGCCTGCTGGTCGGGGTCAACACGCCGGAGTACGCTCGTGACGTTGAGATAGATCATCGGGATGCCGAAGGCGCGGCCGCTGCGTGTCTCCGGGATCGTCTTCGGGCCGAGCCCAGTGGGGTCGGGCATGCCGTGCCACAGATCCCAGTAGAGATCGTAGGCCCGACGGGCGCGCTTCAGGCACTCCTCATCGCCGGTCACGCCGTAATACTCCGCGTTGGCCATCGCGTAGAACGCCTCGGAGAAATAATAGCGGCGCTGGCGCAGCGGCTTGCCGTCGGCCGTCACGGTGAAGTACATCCTGTCGCCGGCTTCGCGGTTGAGGCAGCACTTTTCCATAAAGTCAAGGCAGCTTTTCGAGGCGGCGAGCCACTCCTCCCGCACGCCGTACAGATGGCACAGCCATGCGAAGATCCAGCCGCAGCGCCCCTGCATCCACACGCTCTTGTCAGTGGAATAGAGTTTGCCCTCGCGGTCAAGACAGGTGTAGACGCCGCCGTTGACCTCGTCCATGCCGTTGTCCAGCCAGAAACGCTGGCAGCGATCCAGCTCCTCGCGGATCCATTGCCGTGCCTCGTTCAGTTTCGTCTTATCCATTGAAAAATCTCCTTGTCGGAACAGATTGAAAGGGGGGTTCTTATATATATCATAGTATCATCACTGAAAGAAATTTTCAACCGATTCTTCCTGAAAAAATAAAATTCAAAAAACCGATGACAGCGGGAAGTGCATATGCTATAATCCATAACAGGATCATAATCGCCCGAGCGGGCATATTACCGACCAATAAGGGAGGATTCCGACATGGAGCATCTTGGCATCTCATTTCCCGTCAAAAACATCCCCGCGCTCGATCCGGGCTTTCTGCCGCTCCAGCGCTTCAACGAGGCGTTCCTGTCCGACGCGGCCAAGCCTGTCGGCATCGCCGTAGAGCGTGCAAACGGCGAGATGGCGTCTGTCGAGACGTTCATCCACGGCACGGAGGCGCTGCGCGAGGCCGACCATTACTATATCGACCGGCTGGTCAAGACCATGCTGTGGATGAAGGGCGGCTATAAGATCTATGTCCGCGGCGACGAGGACACCTTCGCCTTCCTCAAAAGCATTTACTGCGCCGGCGGCAAGCAGGAATTCGACTGGGACTATATGGCCCATGTCTTCGAGCACCCCTTTGAGATCGTAATGACCGACACGCTCCCCGCCCCGAAGGACGCGCCGAAGGCGATCGGCGGCCACACGGACGGCTGCCGCATCGGCTTTGACGCGGGCGGCAGCGACCGCAAGGTCTCCGCCGTCGTCAACGGCGAAGCCGTGTACTCCGAGGAGGTCGTCTGGTTCCCGAAAACGAACAGCGATCCGGATTACCACTATGACGGCATCACCGCCGCCTTCCGCTCCGCCGCCGCGCATATGCCGCGCGTCGATGCGGTGGGCATCTCATCGGCCGGCGTGTACATCAACAACCGCACAATGAACGCCTCCCTTTTCCTCAAGGTCCCGGCCGATCTGTTCGAGGCCAAGGTCAAGGACATCTATATCCGCGCTGTACACGACACCTTCGGCAACGTGCCGTATGCCGTGGTCAACGACGGCGACGTGACTGCTCTGGCCGGCGCGCTGAGCCTGGGGAAGAACAATATGCTGGGCATCGCCATGGGCACCAGCGAGGCGGTCGGCTATGTGGACGAGCAGGGGAGGATCACCGGCTGGCTCAATGAGCTGGCCTTCGTCCCCGTGGACGCGAATCCCGAGGCCATGCGCGACGAATGGAGCGGCGATATCGGCTGCGGCGTGAAATACTTTTCGCAGGACGGCGTGATCAAGCTTGCCCCCCGCGCCGGGATCGAGCTGGACGAGAGCCTTTCTCCTGCCGAAAAGCTGAAGGTCGTGCAGAAGCTGGTTGAGGCGGGCGATGCGCGCGCCGAGGCCGTGTTCGGCAGCATCGGCTGCTATCTGGCCCACACGCTCTCTTACTACCACGCGCTGTACGGCTGCGAAAACCTGCTGCTGCTCGGCCGCGTGATGTCCGGCCGCGGCGGCGATATTCTGCTCTCCGAGTGCCGCCGTGTCCTTGCCGACGAGTATCCCACCCTTTCCGCAAAGCTTTCACTCAACCTGCCGGATGAAAAATTCCGCCGCGTAGGCCAGTCCGCCGTGGCAGCCTCGCTGCCGGAAATCAAGGAGTAAAGGAATATGAGAAAACACATTGTCTGCTTCGGAGATTCCAACACCCACGGCTACTGCGCCGACCCCGCCGACTGCGCCGACGGAGGCGACCGCTTTAACGAGGATGAGCGCTGGACCTGCCTGCTCCAGAAAAAACTGGGGGAGGAATTCCTCGTCTTGGAAGAGGGCCTGTCCGGCCGGACGACCGTTTTCCCCGACCCGCTGCATGAGAGCATGGCGGGGCTGGACGTGATCTACTCCACCCTGATGAGCCATGAACCCGTGGACCTGCTGATCATCATGCTGGGCACCAACGATACGAAGGAACGTCTCGGCGCCAACGCCGCCTGCATCGCCATCGGAGCCGAGCGGCTGGTGATGAAGGCAAAATCCATCCCGGCCTGGCGCGGCGGAAGACCGAACATCCTGCTTGTCTGCCCGCCTCACATCGGCGAGGGGCTGTACCTCCGCCCGGAGGGCGTGCCCATGGGCAAGGGCTGCCCGGAGAAATCCCGGGAGCTGGCCGCGTATCTTGCGCCTGTGGCTGAGCGGCAGGGCTGTGCCTTCCTGGACGCGGAGGGGCTGGCGGAGTTCAACAAGATCGACTGCATGCATCTCTCCCGCAAGGGACATGCCCAGCTGGCCGAAAAGCTCGCCGCGCTCGTGCCGACGCTGCTGTGATATGAGACGCTTCTTCAACCCGGAAAGCGGTCTGTGGCAGATCTTCGGATTCATCGGAGACGTCCTAGTTTTGAGCATGCTGTGGACAGTTTGCTCCGCACCGCTCATCACCGTCGGCGCCGCCTCCGCCGCGCTTTACGACGCCGTCGTTGCCGATTTCCGTCGCCGCGAGCAGGACTATCTGCGCCGCTTCTTCCGCACGCTGAAGCGGGAATTGCTTTCCTCCCTTCTGCCCACGCTGCTGTGGGCGGCCATACTCGCCGCCCTCTGGTGGGCGCTGCGCGCCGCGGCGGGGGGCAGTCTCTGGATCACCGCGGTCGGGCTCGGCGTTTATCTGTTGCCGCTGGGGATCGCCTGCTGGGTCTTCCCGCTGCTCTCACGCTTTACGCTGAATTTCAAAACGCTCAACGGAAACGCCGTGCGTCTCGCGCTCGGCCATGCCCCGTCGACCTATGCTGTCGCGCTGGGCTGCGCCGCCGCTGTCTGGCTCACGCTGCGTCTGGCGCTGCTGCCGCTGTTCTTCTTCCCCGCGCTGCTGGCGCTGTATGCCTCCGTGTTCCTCGAGCCGGTCTTCCGGCAGTATGAGTCCTCCACCGAAGAATAAACCGCAAAAGACACCCCTCAAAAGCCATCCGAACGGATGGCTTTCTTTTTTCCGGAAGACCTTATGGCATAATGACCAAAAAGAAGAGAGCAAATTTAGGCAATACATAAAAATTATTTTCACGCATCGGCTAACTTGAAAAATTCTTTCAATATTTTATTGACTTTATACCGGTTCTTCAGTAAAATCAGATTATCCAAACTGCGGTCGAAACGCAGTAACGTTGAAAAAATACTTTTCAGGAGGAAAAACATGAAAAAGATTCTCGCACTCGTTATGGCTCTGTGCATGATCTTCGCGCTGGTCGCCTGCGGACAGCAGGCCGCTCCGGCTCCCGCCGCGAACGATGCCCCCGCTGCCGAGGCTCCCGCTGCCGAAGCTCCCGCCGGCGCCACGGAGATCTCTCTGTGGACCTACCCCATCGGCAAATGGGGCGATGAGGCCACCGTCAAGGCTCTGACCGACGCCTTCACCGCCGAGACCGGCATCGCCGTCAAGGTCGAGTACCTGACCTACGCCGACGGCGACGACAAGGTCAACACCGCAATCACCGCCAAGCAGGCTCCCGACCTCGTCATGGAAGGCCCCGAGCGTCTCGTTTCCAACTGGGGCGCCAACGGCTACATGGTCGACATCAGCGATCTGTTTGACGACACCGACAAGAGTGAGATCAATGCCGCGGCTCTCGCCGCCTGCTTTGCTCCCAACGGCGCCGCCTATGAGTACCCGCTGGTTATGACCGCTCACTGCATGGGCATCAACTACAACGCCTTCGTTGAGGCCGGTGCCGACCAGTACATCAACAAGGACACCCACACCTGGACCACCGAGCAGTTCTTCCAGGCCGTTCAGGCCCTGTATGACCACTTCGGCGGCACTGTCGGCGCTGTATACTGCACCGGCCAGGGCGGCGACCAGGGCACCCGCGCCCTCGTCAACAACCTCTACGGCGGAACCTTCACCAACGATGAGCACACCGCCTACACCTGGGACGATCCTCTGAACATCAAGGCTCTCAAGGCCCTGTATGATCAGGACGGCATCGACTTTGATGCCTCCATCGCCGGCGGCGACGAGATCGCCAACTTCTACAACGGCATCTTCAAGATGGCCTTCTGCTGGAACATCGCACAGCAGCTCAACCCCAACTCCGCTGACACCGGCGCCGGCCTGACCCTCAACGGCGACGAGATCGTCTTCATGGCCTTCCCGTCCGAGGACGGCACCGCCAAGCTGCAGGGCGGTATCTGGGGCTTCGGAATCTTCGACAACGGCGATCAGGCCAAGATCGACGCTGCCAAACAGTTCATCAAATACATGTGCGACAGCGAGCATACCGCTGACGCCGTCCGCGCCTCCAACTTCTTCGCCGCCCGCTCCGCCGCCGAGGGCACCGATCTCTCCGGCGTCTGGGCTGACAACGAGATCATGAACGAGTACACCAAGCTTATGCCGATGCTGGGCGACTACTACCAGGTCACCACCAACTGGGCCGCTGCCCGTACCGCGTGGTGGAACATGCTCCAGCAGGTCGGCGCCAGCGATGGCAGCGAGGCTGCGATCTCCGCTGCTGTTGCCGACTTCTGCGGCCAGGCCAACGGCTGATTACCGCAAGAACTGATATCTGAGCTTATTCTCGGGTCGCGCACCCCATACCGCATGCGCGGTATGGGGTGCGTTTTTCGTTTCTATCCTATCATGAAGAGAGGTGCTGCACCTTGACCAAAACCATGAGTCCGCGGCTGCGCCGGCATGAGAACATCAGCGGTTACCTGTTTCTGCTGCCGAGCCTGGTCTTCTTCCTCGGCTTTGTCGTCTACCCCATGGCCATGTGCATCTGGACCAGCTTTACGGATGCCAACATGAACAGCAACACGAAGGACACCTTTATCGGCCTTGCCAACTATGTGGAGCTGTGGCACGATCCCGTCTTTCTCAAGGCGCTCTGGAACACGATCATCATTGTAGTCGTCAGCGTGCCTGTCGTCTGCATCTTTTCGCTGTGGGTCGCCTCGGCTATCTACCGGATGAAGGAGGGCGCGCTGAGCTTTTTCCGCGTGGTCTTCTATCTGCCGGTGGTTACGGGCTCCGTGGCCGTCACGGTCGTTTGGAAATGGATGTACAACAACTACTATGGCATCTTCAACTATTTGCTCAAGGGTGCCGGCGTGATCGACAAGAACATCAACTGGCTCGGCGATCCGAAATATGCGCTGGGCTGCATCATCCTGATCCTGCTGACCACCTCTGTCGGCCAGCCGATCGTTCTGTACGTCTCGGCTCTGAGCAATGTGGATTCCTCCCTCGTGGAGGCTGCCGAGGTTGACGGCGCGAACAACACGCAGGCCTTCTGGCGTATCAAGTGGCCGCAGATCATGCCCACGACGCTCTACATCCTGATCATCACGACGATCAACTCCTTCCAGTGCTTCGCGCTGATCCAGCTGCTGACCTCTGGCGGTCCGAACTATGCGACGGAAACCGTCATGTATTATATCTATTACACGGCCTTCAAGCTGTACCGCTTCGGCTACGGCAACGCGATGGGCGTCATCCTCGCCATCTTCATCGCGGCGCTCTCGGCGGTCCAGTTCCGCTTGGCCAAAGAGGATTAAGGAGGCGGACGAAATGAGTAAACGTAACGGAAGCTCCCGCGGATACCAGATCTTCAGTCTGGTCGTCCTCATCGTCCTCGCGCTGCTGTTCCTCTTCCCGCTGTACTGGATCGTCACCGGCGCGCTGAAGACGCCCGCCGCGATCAACTCTCCCACGCCGCAGTGGTGGCCGGAGGAGTTTACGCTGCGCAATTTCCAGGTCCTCTTCTCCAAGCGCAGCGCCCCCTTGTTCCAGATCGGCTCTCTGACCGGGCCGACGATCCCCGGCGCGATCCGCTGGCTGATCAACACGGTGTTCATGGCCGTCATGGCCATGCTGCTGACCTGCGCGACCGCGGCGATGGCCGGCTATGCGCTGGCCAAGAAGCGTTTCACCGGCCGCGTTATCCTCTTCTCGCTGATCGTTGCGGCCATGGCGCTGCCCAAGCAGGTCATTCTGATCCCGCTGATCCGCGAGATGAGCTCGCTGGGGCTGTATGACAACATTTGGGCCGTTATCCTGCCGACGGTCGGCTGGCCCTTCGGCGTGTTCCTGATGAAACAGTTTGCCGAGGGCATTCCCACCGAAATGGTGGAAGCCTGCCGGATCGACGGCGCCAACGAATGGCGCACCTTCACCGACGTCATGTTCCCGATGATCAAGCCCGGTGTCGGCGCACTCGCGATCTTCACCTTCATCAACAGCTGGAACGACTATTTCATGCAGTTGATCATGCTCACCTCGAGCTCCAATCTGACGATCTCGCTCGGTATTGCGACCATGCAGGCCGAGAACTCGACGGACTACGGCCTGATTATGGCCGGCGCATCGCTGGCTGCGATCCCGATCATCGTCGTGTTCCTGATCTTCCAGAAGTACTTCACCAAGGGCATCACGATGGGCGCTGTGAAGGGATAAGAAGGATGATCTATGCCAAACTGTCGGATGCCCCGCTCTACCGGGGCATCCACCCCCGGCTTGACCGGGCGCTTGCTCTGCTGACACCGGACTTCCTCGCTACAGTCGGCAGCGAGACACAGAAACTCGAGGGCGAGGATCTTTACGTTACGCGCTTTGACGTGGAGAGCTCCGTCGATGAGACGAGACTCTATGAGTATCACCGGAGTTATCTGGATATCTTCACGCTCGCCGGGGGCGAGGAGCGTGTGGATATTTCCGCGTCGGAGGCCGTATCCGTGAGCGATCACCGCGGCGACTACTGGGGCGGCGCCGCCGAGGCGGAGGAGCATGTGATTCTCCGGCCGGGCTGCTTTCTGGTCCTCTTTCCCGGCGACGCCCACCGGCCAGGCATGGCCGTCGACACTCCCAAGGGCGTATCCCGCATCGTTTTCAAAATCCGAGTCAAGGAGAATTGAATGAAAGATTTAAATAAGTACCGGGGCATCTTCCCGGCGTTTTACGCCTGCTACGATGAAAAGGGGGATGTTTCCCCTGAACGCGTCCGCGCGCTGACAGAGTATCTGATCGGCAAGGGCGTGACCGGCCTGTATGTCGGCGGCTCGTCCGGCGAGTGTATTTACCAGTCGGTCGCCGAGCGCAAGCTCCTGCTTGAGAATGTGATGGCCGTGGCAAAGGGCCGTATCGTTATCATCGCCCACGTGGCCTGCAACAACACGGCAGACAGCCGTGAACTCGCCGCCCATGCAGAGAGCCTCGGCGTCGACGCGATCGCCGCCATCCCGCCCATCTACTTCCACCTGCCGCCCTATGCGGTCGCGCAGTACTGGAACGATATTTCCGCCGCTGCGCCGAATACCGATTTCGTGATCTACAACATCCCGCAGCTGGCGGGTGTGGCTTTGTCCTCGGCGCTTCTGCGCGAGATGCTGAAGAATCCGCGCGTCATCGGCGTGAAGAACTCCTCCATGCCGGTCCAGGACATCGAAATGTGGCGCGACGAAGGTGCCTTCGTCTTCAACGGCCCGGACGAGCAGCTGCTCTCCGGCCTGGCCGCGGGAGCCGGCGGCGGTATCGGCGGCACCTACGGCGCGATGCCGGAGCTCTACTTGAAAATCTACCAGCTCTTTGGCGAGGGAAAGATCGCCGAGGCACGCGAGATCCAGGACGCCTGCTGCCATGTGATCTATAAGATGTGCTCGACAAAGGGCAACATGTACGCCGTCATCAAGGGGATCCTCCGTGAAAACGGCGGGATCGACATCGGCGGTGTGCGCGCCCCGCTCTATGCGCTGCAGGAGGAGGACATGCCCATTGTACGGGAATGTGCCGCCGATATCCGCACGCTTATTGCCAAATACGCATAAAACACGGCATACCGCCCTGCTTTGCAGGGCGGTCGCATTATCGCTTTCAGGGGGAATGAAGCATGCTTTTTTCTGATGGCGTCCTCTTTCTTGACGGACGCGGATTCACGCCCGGCTCGATGCGCGTCGAAGACGGGATCATTACGGAGATCCTCCCGCCCGATGCGCGCGAGGAGGGCTGTATCGATCTCGGCGGGGCTCATGTCATCCCCGGGCTGGTCGACATCCACACCCACGGTAATTCCGGCGCGGATTTTTCCGACGGCGATTATGAGGGGCTGCGAAAGATGGCGGCATTCCTCGCACGACAGGGTGTAACGGGCTTTGCGCCTGCGTCGATGACGCTGCCCTACGAGGTGCTCTCCAGAGCTTATGCCACGGCAAGACGGCTCGCTGACGAGTCCCCGTACGGCTGCGCGCGGCTGCTCGGCATCAACATGGAGGGGCCGTTCTTTTCCGAGAAGAAAAAGGGCGCGCAGAACGCCGCCCATCTGCGGAACCCGGACTTTGACGCTTTCCGGAAGCTGTACGAGGACTGCGGCGGGCTGATCCGCATTGTGGATCTCGCGCCGGAGCTGCCCGGGGCTGCTAACTTTGCCGCGAAGGCGGCGGAGCTGTGCACCGTATCTGCGGCGCACACCGATGCGACCTATGACGAGGCGCGGGCTATGTACGAGGCAGGAGCGAGGCATCTGACCCACCTGTACAACGCTATGCCGTCCATCCACCACCGCAAGCCGGGTGTGATCGGCGCGGCCTCGGAGCGGGACGACGTCTATGCGGAGTTAATCTGCGACGGCCAGCACGTGCACGAGAGCGCCGTGCGCATGGCCTTCAAGCTTTTCCCCGGGCGTATCTGTCTGATCTCCGACGCGCTGCGCTGCTGCGGCATGCCCGACGGACAGTATGAGCTGGGCGGACAGGACGTGTTTCTCTCCGGCGGTGTCGCGCGTCTCGCCGACGGCACGATCGCCGGCTCGGCTGCGACCCTGTTTGACTGCCTGCACAAGGCCATCGCCTTCGGCATTGACCGTGATACCGCGATCCGCGCCGCGACGATCAACCCGGCGAAGCAGCTTGGCTGTGACGACCATTTCGGTTCGATCGCCGTGGGAAAACGGGCCGATTTTCTGGTTTGCGACGAGACGCTGGCGCTGCGTGCCGTCTATCTTGGCGGCGGGAAGCTTGATTGAGGCATCTTGAGCCCACAGCCCTGCGATTTCCGCCCTCCTCTTGTAACCCCGGTCCTTGGAAAAATCGAATGTGACGCTGCCGGAATGATCACATGTTCATCAAATCCGTTATGAACACTCGGGCCACTAAAAAAAGACCGTTTTCGATAAGAAAACGGTCTTTTTCTTAACTTTTCGAGGCAAAAGGTTTTGAGCGAGTTTTGCTGAAGGGTGAATTAGGGGTGAACCGAATTGATTTTATACGCGGATATATCTCGCAATTCAAAGAAAAGCAAGGATAAACAAGCAGACCATTACATTCATAATCCTATGCTATACTATGCGCGTGTCGGGTCTCGAAAGCCTTGACAATCCCTGCTTAACAAATCATCCTGCAGGTTGGGACTGATCGTCCGGCAGTAGGCCCAGTAGAAGCTTGACCAGAGTTCTATTTCCGCTGCCGCTTTCGCCTGGGCCGAGGCTAAAGCACAAGCGGGAGCGATTCGTCGCTCCCGCTTGTCGCGCTCCTGAAAACCTTTTTTCAATAGAAATAGCATAACACTTGCGATTTGTTGAAAACTGCGCTATTCTTCTTGTTGGATAAACTGAGGCTCCAATCCTTATATCTTTCTAAACAAGACGATCTTCCTATCATGGCAGAGACGGGTAGCGTGCAATCCCAATATGCGAGGTTTATCGAGCGTTATTTCTGCAAGAGTGAGACAATTTGGGAGTAACAAATGGAATTTGAAAAAATCGGAGCGACATCACTTACAGATACTATCTATAAAAGCCTCCTGGGGAAAATACTCTCCGGCGAGTGGAAGCCCGGCGACTGGTTTCCCGCTGAAAGAGATATTGCTGAGCAGATGGGTGTCAGCCGCAGTTCCCTTCACCACGCAGTTCTTCAATTAGAAAGAGACGGCTTCGTATATGTTCTGCCGCGAAGGGGCACACAGGTTGCTGATTATCGCAAAAAACCTACCCCGCAGTCATTGTCCGCAATTATGACCTATGGCTCAGAAGAGCTGGACGAGCCCCTGTTTCACGATTTGATGGACATCCGCCGCTGGGTCGAAGTGGAAAGTGCCCGCAGAGCCTGCACCAACATCTATGAGAGCACGCTCAGAGAAATGCGGGAGATCGCCGATCGCCTGGCTACAGAAAACGCGGGCGTCCCGCAGCTCATTTACAGATATCATTACATGCTGACACAGGCGTCGGGAAACAGTATTTTCGCCATGATGTTCCGCGCTTTCGAGCCGGTACTGATGGTGTTGATCACACGGCATTACAGCCTCCAGGCCGTGGATCTTCAAGAGGCTGCTGCCATGCACAAGGAGCTGCTTGATCATATCGAAGCAAAGGATGAAGATGCAGCTGCAAACTGTGTGGAGCGGATCCTTGCCCAGGGTGTGAATGTGCTGGAGAGAAAATACAAACAAGATAAATAATGCCATGAAAGCACCGGTTTGCCGGTGCTTTCGTTATTTTCACCAAGTTTTTTCTCTCATTTTTGTAATCCGGAGGCTGGGCAGGCAATTGAATGAGAGGACGCGCTGTGTTAAAATATTCATAAGCTGGTATAACCACCAACAAGCCGAGTGAATTATCAACGAAGGAGGAATGACGAATGCCCAAATATGATGTTGTGGTCGTAGGCGCTGGCAACGCCGGTTTGTCTGCGGCCCTGCAATGTCAGCTCGCCGGCAGGAAGACTCTGCTGATTGAAAAGCACAATGTGCCGGGTGGTGCGGCGACGAGCTTTGTACGCGGACGCTTTGAGATTGAGCCCTCTCTGCACGAGCTGTGCGACTTCGGTCCTGAGGACAACCCCGGCGATGTTCGCAACATTCTGGACGGATACGGCGTAAAACTGGACTGGTATGAGTGTAAAGACTGTTTCCGCATCGTATCCAAGTATTCCGATGGCAGTCCCATGGATGTGACTATGCCCTCGGGAATCGAAAACTTCATCAACAAGATGGAGGAGTATGTACCCGGCTCCCGGGAGAAAATGACGACGCTCTTTGACCTGTTCCAGGAGGTGCTGGACGGCATCGCCTACATCACAGCCTCCAAGGGTCACGCGGACTCCAAGGTGCTGCAGGCGGATTATCCCAACATGCTCCGCACCGGCGCTTACAGCACGAAAAAGGTGTTTGACGCGCTGAAGCTGCCCCAGAAATGTCAGGACATTCTGTCCACCTACTGGAGCTATCTGGGCGTGGACATGGAGCATCTGGCCTTTATCCACTATGCAGCCATGGTGCATAAGTACATCTCCCGCAGCGCCTATATCCCGGCTCATACCTCCCATCAGTTGTCCACCGCCATGGTGGAGCGCTTCCGGGAACTGGGAGGCGATGTCTGGTTCAACTGCCGCGCGGAGGAATTCCTCTTTAACGGTGGCAGGCTCTGCGGCGTACGCACAAACCTGGGCGACATCGAGTGCAATTACGTGCTGGCCAACATCAACCCGGATATCATCTACGGAAAGATGATGCCGAAGGAACTGATCCCCGAGCGCGAGAAGAAGCTCTCCGCCGCTCGCGGACGCATCATGGGCGGCCGCATGTTCACGGCATACTTCTGCCTGGATGTGTCTCCCGAGGAGCTGGGGATCAAGGACTATAGTATCTTCCTCTCAGGCACAGCAGACTCGGCCGTGGAGTATCAGAACATCCTCAAGGGTACTAAATCCAATGAGTACTCTATCTTCCTCTGCTACAACATCGCGAATCCTGAGTTTTCGCCTGAGGGCACCTGTGTCTGCTCCTTCACCACCTTTGGCGCGCCGGATGAATGGGGCGAACTGAAGCAGGCAGACTACTTCAAATTCAAGACAGACTTTGCTAAAAAGATCCTCAAAAACCTCAAAGACAAGACCGGTATTGACCTGGTCGGCCACATCGAAGAGATGGAAATCGCCTCACCCTGGACCTTTGCCCGCTTCCTGGGTGTGCCCGAGGGCTCCGTCTACGGCTATGAGACGAGAGACTGGGACGGCATGATGGCCCGCATGATGATGCTGGGAGCAGACTATCCCATCAAAGGCCTGCGCCCCATCGGTGCGGCCGGTCCGCGCGGCGACGGTTATTCCGCCACCATCATTTGTGGCCAGCTGATGGCAGCAAACGCCCTCAAAGATCTGAAAGAGTGGGAAGGAGGGAACAAATAATGTCTGATCTGAATGTAAAAGTCGGCCTGATCGGCAAATTCGACATGCTCAAGTTTAAAAACATGAGCAAGGTTCGCGAAAAAGCGATCCAAGCTGCGCCAGCCAAGGAAATCAGCGGCGTGTTCCCGGTAAACGAGAACGCGAAAGCCCTTCACCCGGATTTCCTGGAGCTGGAGATTGAGAGCATCATCGAGCGGAATGCCGCCAAGACCTTTGTGTTCAAAGGCGTTGACGGCAAGCCCCTGCCCTATTTCCGTGCCGGACAGTATATCTCTTTGAAGCTCCCTATGGACGGCAGTCTTGTCACGCGCTCCTACTCCCTTTGCTCCTCCCCAAAGGAGGCCTTATCGGGTAAATACGCGATCACGGTGCGCGCCAATCCCGGCGGCTTCGTGGCGGATCGGCTGCTGAGTGAAAAGAAAATAGGTGACAAAATCATTGCTTCCGCTCCACAGGGCTTCTTCTACTATGAGGATCTGCGCGATAAAAAGCAGGTCATCGGTCTGGCAGGCGGTTCCGGCATCACGCCCTTCCTCTCCATGGCCAGAGCAATCTGCGACGGGATCGAGGATTTTGAGCTGACGCTGCTCTACGGCTCCCGCACGGAAGCGGATATCCTGTTCCGCGGAGAGCTGGACGAGATTGCCCGCGTCTGCCCAAAGTTCAAGGTCGTTCATGTGCTCTCCGACGAGGAAAAGGAGGGCTTTGAGCATGGCTTTATCACGGCTGAGCTGATCGGAAAGTACGCCCCGGAAGAATACTCCGTATTCCTCTGCGGGCCGGAGGCCATGTATAAGTTCTTAAAGCCGGAGATTGAAAAGCTGGGCCTGCCGGAGCGCCTGTTCCGCCGCAAGCTCATCGACGTGACCAAGACCCCCTGGGAGTGCGAGGGCTATCCTCAGGAAGTCAAGGGTAAACAGTTTACGATCACGGTACGTCAGGGCCCGCAGGAATGCAGCATTCCCGCCAATGCGGACGAGCCCGTATTGGTGGCCATTGAGCGTGCCGGGATCAAAGCGCCGTCACGCTGCCGCGCGGGCGAATGTGGCTGGTGCCGCTCCCGCCTGCTTGTGGGCACTGTGTTCATCCCACAGGAGAATGAAATGCGCCGTTGGGCGGATGTTCATTACGGATACATTCATCCCTGCTGCAGCTTCCCCACCAGCGACCTCACGATAGAGATTCCGGGAGAATTCTTTTAATCCATTCAGGGCCGGGGCTTGCCGCTCTCGGCCCGTGTGACAGAAGGGAGGAAAACATGGCGCACAGACCAAACATTTTAAAACTGGCGACCAAGATCAGTCTGGAAAGCCTGACATACACAGGCATCACTTACGGCGACCCGGAATATAAGCTGCTGGAGCCCATTGTGGATGACGACATGTGCCAGATCATGATGCACATGCGCCTGGAGGCCAACCGCACGGCAGAGGAGATCGCCCTTCGCGCCAAGAAGGATTTGGCGTTTACGCAGCAGCAGCTGGATAAGCTCAAGATCGCTGGCGTCATCCGCAGCCGCATGGTGGATGGCAGACTCTGCTGGTACTACCCCATCTGGGTGCCGGGAATTATGGAGGGCGTGCTCTCCAACCGGGAGCAGTGCGACAAGTATCCCGTGCTGGGCGAGTGCTTTGAGCGCTATACCCGCGAACGGGTGTCCATGCTGGCGCCTTTTATGGACGTTGGTATGAACCTGATGCGCGTCATCCCGGTGCAGAGTGCCATCGAGAACAATTCCCGCAAAGCAAGCTACGACGAGGTGCACAAGCTCATTGAGGACGCCTGGGCCGTCTCGGTCGGTCCCTGCTCCTGCCGGCGAGCCCGCAGGCTCATGGGCGAGGGCTGCGGCCACCTGGAAGAGGACATGTGCATGTACCTCAACGACAACGCCAAAAACTATTCCGAGACCGGCGCGCATCGCCTGATCAGCAAAGAGGAGGCCTACGAGATCCTCAAGCGCGCCGAGGACAACGGCCTGGTGCACGAGCTGAACGTGACCCCGGGCTATGACGACACCACCGCTATCTGCAACTGCTGCGGCTGCTCCTGCTTTGCCCTGCGCATCGCGGAGTACTTTCGCACCCCCGACGCCATCCGCACCAACTACGTCGCCCGGGTGGACAAGGACAAGTGTGTGGCCTGCGGTCAGTGTGTGGAAAACTGCCAGCTCAACGCAGTAAGGCTGGGGCAAAAGCTGTGTCCCCGTCCGGCCAACGAGGAGCGGCCGGAGGAGACAGCGCGCAACACTCTCTGGAGCAGCAAGCGCTACAACCCAGACTTCCGTTCTAACCGCACCGACGTCATGCCGGAGGGCACGGCCCCCTGTAAGGCTGCATGTCCTGCCCATGTACCGGTGCAGGGCTACATCAGGCTGGCCGCCCAGGGCCGTTACGGTGAGGCGCTGGAGCTCATTAAAAAGGAGATCCCCTTCCCGGCGGTCTGCGGCAGGATCTGCAACAAGAAGTGCGAGGAGGCCTGCACACGCGGCGAGATGGACGCCCCGGTGGCCATCGACGAGATCAAGAAGTTTATTGCGGAGCGGGAGCTGGACAGCGCCACGCGCTACGTCCCGCCCATGATCAACCAACTGGGCAAACCCTATCCCGAGAAAATCGCCGTCATCGGCGCGGGCCCCGCGGGTCTGAGCTGCGCCTATTATCTGGCGGCCAAAGGCTATCCTGTTACGGTCTTTGAAA
>Ga0256405_10003319_pt1 | contig 33541 bp, 35 predicted proteins | sample RumenRJG_02DNA_FD_189096 | JGI IMG/M metagenome (GOLD analysis project Ga0256405, IMG submission 189096) | Bovine rumen microbial communities from Lethbridge, Alberta, Canada - RJG_02 | ecosystem: Host-associated > Mammals > Digestive system > Stomach > Rumen | place: Canada: Alberta...
GTATAGATAATATCACCCATAGCTAATTCTTTATCTATTAGTGTAGAAACTACATCAGCATCATATTGGAAAGTATTTAAATTACCATTTGAAGTAAAGTTAGACAAGTAGGCCTCATCTAGTTCAATAACATCAGTGCCTAAATCTCTTGTAGAAATTTCATCTGATGTAACTACTAATGCTACTATTTTACTGTCTAATACTTTTGTAGCATCCTTAGGGTCTACAACAGATAATCTAGTATCTGTTAGTCTAAGCGTATACTTAGCTCCTAATACAAAGTTTGGATAAGTAATAATCTTAAATTGATTGCCACCAATTGGAATAGCGTCTATTTGAACATTTCCTTTTCCAGCTTGGTTTAAGCTAAGTCCAGCTATTACCTCACTTCTATCCATTGACTCAGAAGCTACTACTATAATACGGTCGCTTTGGTCAATATTAGTTACTTTATGCACTTTAAAAGATGAACTTTTTTGTTCCTCTGTAGTGTTTGTGTCATTAGTATCATTTGCTGCACATGAAATTAAGCAAGTAGTTAAGCATACTAACAGCATAAGCACTAAAATTACTGATAACAGTTTCTTATTCATATAATTTCTCCTTACGAAATTTTGTGGTTACTATATAATTTAGCAAAAAATAACCTACTATATTATACAATATAATAGGCTAGATTTTATCATTTGCTGTATTTGTTGCAGTTTATTTGTCAAATTTTGCTATAATTTGCTTATCAAAAGCACCTCTTTCTATAATTTTTTTATTGTAGGCATCTAATATATTAGCTACTGAAACATCCAATCCTTCATAACGGTTTTTAATTATAGCTATCATAACTGTTAGTACATCGGCTGCTTCTTCAACTGCATCATAATCCACGTGGTCATCATTATAAACGCTTTGTGTAAACTCGTCAAGTTCTTCTGTTAGCTTAGCACATAATGCATTTGAATACTCATTATCCGCAGCTATTCTATAATTACATTTAACTCCAGCTGCTTCCATGATTTCTGGAATTTTATCTCTAACTAATTTTTCCATTATTTAACCCTCTCATAAATACAAAATCTTGTAGTATAATCATTGTCTTCAATTGGTTGGTATGCATCTGAATTATCAGCAAGTTTCCACTCAGGGTCTTTATCTAAGTTTGGAAAGTCTACTTCGCCTTGCCCATCTGCATCAACCTTAGTAACATAAGCTAAATCACAGTAAGGCAACATTGACTTATAGAACATAGCTCCGCCTATGATAAATACATCACTGCCATGTCTTGATAAGTTTTCAAGGCAGCTAACTGTTTCATCAAAGTCATGTAGACAAATGCAGTCTTCTACTTCTACGCCTTCTGGACATAATACCACGTTAACTCTATTTGGTAGTGGTTTTGCGCCTGGAAGTGATAGCAAAGTATTGTATCCCATTGCCACAATATTACCTGATGTTACTCTTTTGAAATGCTTTAAATCAAGTGGAAGCTTAAATAAAAGCTCTCCTTTACCTGTTTCTGGATTTGTTCTACCAATTTTCCAGTATTTATCAACTGCAACAATACATTTAATCATAATTTATCCCCTTTTACTTCTATTAAAATAATATTTAACTGGACCTTTTAGCTTATCATCAGTAACTTTACCTGTATGTAAATTAATTGTAGTTAAATTTGTTGGCAACATTATTCCAAAACGTTCAGTAAGTTCTTCAGCCGGATGGATTTTATCATAGCTCTCTTCTTTAATTGTATAGCCTGCTTCACCTGTATCCATAAAATAACAGAATGCAAAATCAGCTTCATGAAAATAAGTTTTTGAACGGTTTGTAAAATAGCTGTCTTTATCTTTATACATTTTACAGTCAGCTGAATACACTTGACCATCTTTTTTGAAAACAAAGTCAGCGGCTTTTTCGCCATGTCCATCTCTTTGCAAGCCCTCATGGTCTTCTCCAGCAAAGTCAATACCCATTGCTTCATTATTTGCTTTTGTGTGCTTTTCTTGTATATAAGCATTTAAAAAATATTGTAATCTTTTAATACCATTTAGAGCATCTGTTTTATTATCGCCTTTAATCGTTGACATAAAATCTTTTAAAGACTCAACTTCTTCAGCTGTCAATACCTTTATTGGTCTCATTTCTAGGTCTATTAAAAATTTTTCAAACTTAATTTCTTTTAATTCTTTCATATACTATTCTCCTATTTTTGCTGCTAAATAGCTTTGTAAATCATCTTGTGCAAGCTCATTAATGTCTTTTAATAGGCCAGCTCTGTCTCTTGCATAAATAACACCAGCTCTTGTAATAACCTTTTTAATACCTGCATTCTTAATAAGTCTTAAGCAGATTTCACAAGGTTTTGGTGCAACTCGCTCTTCATTTGTTCTCGGATCAAAACAAGCTAAATAAAGTGTTGAACCTATCATATCCTTCTTAGCAGCTATTAAAGTTGCATTCATTTCTGCGTGTATAGCTGGACAAGTTGCATACTCTTGCATATCTTTGTTGCTATCTACTTTTGTGCAGGTCTCACAATGCTTTTCACCAGCTGGATTTCCATTGTAACCAGTGCTGATAATAAAATCATCTTTAACAATAACAGCCCCATAATGTTTTTTCAAGCAAGATGACCTTTCTGAAACTGTTAATGCTACATCTAAATAATAGCTATCTTTATTCATTTATAGCCTCCAATCTTGCTTTAGCTTTAACAAAGTATTCATCATCAAGCTCAATACCTATAAAGTCTCTTTTAGCTTCCAAAGCAGCCACGCCAGTTGATCCGCAGCCCATAAATGGGTCAAGCACAGTATCGCCTTCATTAGAAAGCACTTCTACAAAAAACTTTAGAAGTGTTGTATTCTTTTCATTTGGATGAAGATTTTTACTTGCTCTCTTAGCTGTAGCAAAGCCCCATTCTGTCTTAATCCAATTTGGATAAGCATAAGTATAAGGCTTTGGATTCTTATTGCGCTTGTCCTTAAACCAGCCCTCAGAAGTTGGAATAAAATCTACTTCATTAAAATCTTTACCTTTACCCTTTGAAAGCACAAGTATTGGCTGGAATTGAAAGCCAAAGTTATTTTTAGGTGTTGGTGAACCATTGTTAAAGCAACGTGTAGCAACAATATTCTTAAATGTAAAACCCGCTTTTAAAGCTTCGTCTATCCATACATTTAAATTTCTTAAGCCAACATATAAAATAACATAGCAGTCATCTTTCAAGATTCTATACATTTCTTTATACCAAACAGGAATTAATTGCTCAATATAATCTGCTGAATCATTATAGACATCGTTTTTGAAGTCTACGCCATAAGGTGGGTCTGCTAAAATTAAATCAATGCTGTCTGCATCTTGCTTTTTCATAACAGCTAAACAGTCATTATTATATAATATCATTTAATTAACCTACTATCTTTGTTGCTACTTCTTTAATAGCTTCAACTAAAGCTAAAGTTTCTTCATCAATTTTGTCGACTTCACCAGTTGACATTGCTTTAGCTAAAGTGCCTAAAGTATTGCCTGTTTGAACTAATTGCTCTTTTTCTTGCTCTGTAAGTGAGCCAATTTTTGTAATATTCATTAGTCATTATACTCCTTTTCTAACTTTTCTTTATTCTTATTATACCAAGCCACAAAATTATCTAAGTCTTTTGATTCTGACATCTTAGTAATTAGCTTTACAAATAAATCTTGTGAATCTTTATGCAGTGCCATCTTTCCTTCCTTCTTTTCCTTCCAGAATTTTAGTGGCATATCCACTGTCCACTTGCTTTTATTATACACTTTTCCAGCTGCTACATAGTCACATAGCATCTCAATAACTCTCTCATAAGGCATTTTTACAGCTCTACCTATGAAAGTAAAAGAGCCGTCATCGTTAGGCGTTGCATCACAGAAGTCTATCCAGTATTCAGGGTGGTGTTGATTTCTTGCTTTGTGATGTATCCAACTTGGGCTATATCCAAGCTTATCTCTTGCTATATCATGTGGGCTCTTTGTGCCATCTGCATACTTATAAATGTCAAACTCATCTGGCATAAACTTGCTTAGGTCATGTTGCTCACCAAGCTCTGGTATACCCATCTTATAGCATAGCTCTTTAACGCATTCAATATGCTTTAATATTGTTTCTGTGTGTAAATCTTTCTTTTCTTGGTCTGTCATTATTTAAACTCCTTGCTTAAATCTAATTCTTCATATATTTCTGGTAAAGCTTTATTATCATTTTCTTCTAGTTTTTCTATTATTGGCTTACCTGGCAAAGTTAAAAAATCTTCTATAGGTAGCTTATTTAGCTCTATGCCTCTGTACTTATAATATACATCATAATTTTTAGCTTTTGCATCTGTGCAAATAGAAACATAATCTACTAAAGCTTTATTATCATTCAATATCTGCCAAATATTATCAAACCAATTAATGCCAATAGAGCTAATTCTAAAATATATTTCTCTGCCGGTAGTTGTGCTTAAAAACTTACCTGATGTTCTAACTCTACAGAATTCCTGGTTAGTCTCAAAACTTAGCTTATCTAATATGCTGTCTAAATCTTTTTCAGCTATTTTATTAGCTATGAGCTCTGTTAGAAGCTTTTTTACTTCAGTATTATTTGAATACTTTAAAAACCATTCATAGTTATTAAGCTCACCGTTTGCAATTAAAAAATCATATGCTGCTTTTCTATTTTTAGCAGATGTTGGCAGCTTATTTATATAAGGATGAATCATAAGCTCTTTACAAGAAATAAGCTTACCATCATTTCTTAGCATATAAGGTGTATCTAACTCCAGCACTATTCTGCTACCTCAAATCTTTCTGTAAGCTTGGTCGCTTTATAATTCTCTAAAATAAAATCATCTTCAGTAAAAGCATAAAAATCTTTAACTTCTGGATTTAGCTTAAAAGTAGGTGCTTCATATTCAGGATTATCTAAAAGCTTTTTAACAACTTCAAGATGTCTATCATAAATATGTAAATTGTTTACTATATGCACAAGCTCGCCTACTTTATAGCCGCATACTTGAGCTAACATATGTGTAAGCATAGCATATTGCATTGTGTCCCAACCACCAGAACTTGCTGCGGCTAGAAGGTCTCCTGATCTTTGTATTAGTGTGCAATTAAGCCTTCCATCAACAACATTCCATAAAGTTTCATAAACACAAGGTGGTAAATTCATTTCATTTAAGTCTTCTGGGCACCACATAGTTGTAATCATTCTTCTATCCATTGGCTTATTCTTTAATAAATAAATTAAATTATCAACCTGGTCAAAATCACCATAAGAATAGTGAGATACCTTACCAAGTTGATAGCCATATGTCTTACCTATTGTGCCTTTTTCATCTTGCCAAGCTCTCCAAATAATAGCAGCGGGTCCTAACTCATCCACTACATTAGACTTCTTCTGCCACATCCATAAAAGCTCTCTTACACAGTTTTTGAATGCTTGTTGACGAAGTGTCAAAGCTGGAAATTCTTTGCTTAAATCATAGCGTCTTATAGCACAGTTTATTTTAATTGTATGCGCAGGTGTTCCATCAGGCCACTTAGGTCTAACTTCAAATGCTTCGTCATTAAATCCATTTTCAAGTATTTCTTTAACCTCTTCTTTGAAATATTTATCTGCTACACACATTATTTATTCTCCTTAAACATGTCATCATCTTCTAACAAGCCAAGCAATAATATTAAATAATTTGTTATATCACCTGTCTTTTCTAACCATAGATCTCTTGTAAACTTCTTACCACTATTTACCATGTCAATAATAGAAGTAAGGTGCTTTAACAGATAGCCAAATAATACTTGTTCATTCGACCAACCTGAAATAGAAGCACCATTCTTAAAGTTAGATAATCTGTCATCATCTAAGTTATATTCGCCTGCTTTCTTAACTAAAAGCTTCTTAATACGCTCTTCTGTAAACTCTTCAACAATTTCATTAAATCTTTCTGACGTCATTTTTTTACCTCATCTATAATAATATACAATATAAATCGCTAATTTATAACTAGCTAATTTACAAGCTTCAATATATTATACAATACAAAGTATAGAAAAAACTAAGCACCCCTTAAAAAAGAAGTGCCTAGTAAAAGGAATATAATAAGAAGCTAGATTATTTTTAAATAATCTAACTAGGAAAGGCTAATTATTCTATAATAATTAACTTTGTTTTGTTTACTAATGTAATAACATCTCTATTAGCTTTTCTAATTTTGATGCTGTAATAATATGTAGCTGGTGGAAGTAGTCTTGTTTCCTCAGCTGAAACCTCAATAACAGCTCTATAGCTGGTATCTGTGTTATCTGGTTCTATTGAAAATGTCTTTCTAATTAAAGCATCTTCAAATGGTTGCTTAGGTAGGGTAACACCAAAGTATAGTCTATCACCTTCTGTATACTCATAGCAGTCTGGTAATCTGTAAGTATACCTTAAAGTATCCCCTCTGTTAAGCATAAATATTCTTTCTGACATAATTAAATACCTCTAATTTAATTGACAATATAAACTATCTTCAACTACAAAACCTGGCAATTCATAGATTTGCTTTTCGCCACCTATTAAATCAAGCACAATTTCTACTTTTGTTATCTCATCAATATCTACTGGTGCAAATGTTTTTGTATAGTCAGATGTTAATAAATAGCTAACATCACCTGTTTCTTCATCATAAGTAAAGTTAGGGTCTGTATTTAGCTCAAAAGCATCTGTTTTTCTAGCATAATAACCAGCTGTATCTCTGTCTGTTGATAAGTAGTTAATTATTAGTGTTAGATTTAATAAAGTAGGTCCTTGTTCTGTTGGATAACTGCTATCATCAATGCCATAATTTCTCAAGTTAAAAGAAATATAATCAGAAGCACCTCTTATAATATAGAATACTTCTGGTTGTCTAAAGCATGGTTTTGTATCTAAAGTTGTTCTAACTTTTAATTCTTTCATTTTATATTCCTTATGAAATGCTTAGTTTGCCATCTCTTTCTGAGAATAGTGTATATGTTTTGCCATAGCTAAGTGTTGTGTTAAGTTGCATTGTATACAAGCCATATTTAAGTGGACTGCCATCTGTAGCATCTAATTCAACACAAACTGTCTTGTCATCAAAGATTATACCTATGTTAGCATATTCGCCAGCTACGTCGTCAATTTCGGCTTCTGATGAAGCATTTGGTGTTGGGTCTAAGTCTTTTGTCTTAGAAAGTAAAACAGTATGCTGTCTATCAAATACTTTAAAATTAAAAATGGCATCTGAAAGCACAGGATATAGACTTCCGTCATCAAATAAAGTATCTAAGCTAAAATATAACTTAAATACTGAATTTTCTTTAGCCTCTACCCCAATTGGCTGGCCTTTAATATCCCTGATGACTTTAGCACAATTACAACTTTGTGGTTTATCTTGCTTGTCAAATTCCGTATAGTGTGTTCCAACATACGGATCAGTAGGCAATATAACCTTATGGTCATAATTATAAAACATGTCTTTCATTTTTGTTTTGTATATTCCTTATTATTTGTTATTAACTGTTTTTGACCACTTAATAAGTTCTTCAATATATGCAATTACTTTCTTTAATGATTCTTCATCTAAATCAATATTATTTGCAGCACAAGCTTGTTTAACAATAGCTAAAGCCATATCTAGCTTATCTTTACCTGTCATATCAGGATGTTCTGCTGCATAGGCTTCTGCTTGAGACATAGCATCTTGTGCAAACTTAGCAATAGCTGTCCAATTCTTATCTTTAATCATTTTAACAACTAAAGCTACTAATGATACTACTGTTGGAACGACTCCAATAATTGCAATAACTAATTCAATAATTAATTCTGTTGGCATATTATATTCCCTCTTATAAGTTTAATCTTTTTTAGTTTTATGATCTGGTAGGTCCATTAAATCTTCATAGCACTTGTCCATAACGCCATTCTTACCCATAGCATGATAGTTTTGATATAAGTTATCAAAGTCAGCTTTAACATCTCTTGGACAATAGCCTTTGTTAATCCAAGCGTCATATACTTCATATAAGTTATGTCTTAAACTTGCTTGACTACCACGCTTAATTAAAGCTAAATCTTCTTTAATAGGTTGAATTTCTTTGCAAATACTTGCTTCGATAACAGAAGAAAGTGCTTTATTTCTTTTTTCTTCTCTTAAAGCCTCTAGCTCTTCTCTTTCCTCATGACGCTTTCTTTCTTCTTCATCACGCTTTTTAAATTGCTTATCTGAAATGCGCTTAAGAATAATACCTACTGCTGTAGTTATTATGGCTGGTATAGCTATACTTAGCGTCCATATAAGTGCTTCACTCATTTTAATGATACCTCTCCAGAACTGTTATCTCTGAAAATTTCAAAGATTTCTATATAATTTAGCAAAAAAATAGCCGCATAAATTCTAATTTACACGGCTTGTAAAATTTGTTTAAAATTTAAGTAAAAACTTGGTAAATTATTGCACTTTAGCTAATGTAAAAGTAACTCCATCAATAGTCATCGTAACTGTGCTTCCATTATCTACAAAATCTTTTACAAACTTGTTTGTGCAGTTTGTGTCATCAACTAATTGACTTTTAATTTTGTCTGTGATATAAATTGTGCCTGGGTCCTTTCTTAAGGTTACACCGCCAATGACAACTTCACCTGTGCTATCTAATGTATTCCAGTCATCTGCTTTTATCATAATAATTTCATTTAAATTTTGATCTGCCATATCTTATTATCTCCTTATGAATAATATCCTGCATCTGTATTTTTAATTACAAAATAATCTGTATTACTTATAGTTTCTTTTTTATAAATATCATATATACCAATGCCATTATTTGGCACATTTGCTAGTGTATAGTCTATACTGCTTCCATTATTATAATATAATTTATAAGTGTTAGCACTGCTTCCAGCTTCATTTGTTAAGAAAGCAAAATAGCCACAAGTTATAGCACCAATAGCTGAGCTAATAGCTGTTTTTGGCAATAATAAAACATTTTTTCCATTAAAGGTGTCAAAAGCTGAATAATTACTTACATCAATAGAGCTTGGTATTGAATCTATTATTAAGTTTTTAATAAATTCACCTTTAATTTGATTTGCTTTAGATAATACAAAATCTTCAGCTTTAATCCAAACATTTGAGCCTACTAAACCAAATTCTTTATTGCAGTACATATATGATTTTACAATTCCAGAACTTAAACTATTTATTCTTGAAGCATTTGTTCAGTCAGTTATTTTAGCATGTTGATTATAATATGCAGTGCTGTATGTTCTGCTATCTGTGCTTGGCGCTAAAGCATTAACTTTATAATAAATATTACTTAAACTGATGGTTGGATTTTGGTCAAGTATAACTGCACCTATTATATCACCGGCATAACCACGGTCATCCTGACAACTTGTAGTGTAAATAGTATTACTTGGCAAGTCTATCTTTAAGCCATCAATTGTGACACTGTTTTCGGCTTGCCCAATAATACCACCAGCATAGCAACGTTCATTTGAATTAGCTCGGTCATACTTGCCTTTTGCATAAATATGACTACCTGAACTACCACATATTGATATATTATTAAAATTTATTGTGCTAGCATTACCTGGTATTTGACCAATAAAACCACCTGTACAGCCTCTAAAACAGCCATAATAGCGGGTTACTCAGCTTGTACCGGACTCATATGTATTTTCTGTATATATTGAATGTCCATTTAAATTAACAGTAACATTATTAATTTCGCCAGACATCATTTGGCCAGCTACAATGCCTAAACCTTGAACTTTGTTATCACCAGCTGAATTACTGTTATTTGTTCTACGCTTTGCTTTAAACTTAAACCAGCAATCATCAAGTAATGTAATAGAACAATTTTGTAGTGTACCACCATTTAATCTACCTAGTATACCACTAACCCAGAAGTGTTTATCTGGCTCAGGTCTTGTTCATTCAAAATTAAAGGCTACATAAATATTTAGATTTTTAATTACGCCACCAGATAACAAGCATCCAAATAGCCCTCCAAATAAATATGGGTTACTCTCATTACCAGCTCTATTTACTGTATAATAAATAGTATGCCCACAGCCATCAATTTGACCGGTAAAGTTATTACCATTATTATTATCATTATTTATATTTTGGAAATTACTAAAACTTACTGGATTTGCAGCGCTTCCTATATCCTCTGTAATTATAAAGCTACCTGAAGAAGCACCAACTAAGCTGCTTGCAAAGTTTGAAGAATCTATAGTAATTGGATTTTCTAAGTCTGTAATGTATCCTTCTGGCACTTGGCCATCTACTAAACCAGTGTTTAAACTTTCTTCAACAAGTGGATAAGTTTTAGTAACAGTTGAACTGCTAACTAATTTTTTTACACCTGGCAAAGCAGGGCTACCATTTGTTGCTATTCCGAATAATTCATTATCATCAATTATTATTGACATTATATATTCCTTATTAACTTAAAAAATTTCTTATAACTACTGTCTTTTGTTTTCCTGCTAAAGCTGTTTCTACATCTCCAAATGAGTCAATAGAAGCGCCATCTTTAATAGCATTGATTGCAGATGTATTTGTTCCAATTGCAGCTAATTGTGCAGCTGTAGCAAACTTATTAGTAGTTGTTGAATCATCAACATCATCTGCGTCTAAGACAACTGCTCCTGTTTTTGTATTTACAGAAGTCACTGTATTAACTTGTGCCCCTGCCTCAATGCTTGATAATTTAGTTTGCTCTGTAGCTGTATATGCTTTATTTGTTGTTCCATCTGAAATGAAATCAGCATTTAACTTATTTGTTGTAGAAAGTAATGTTTGATAATTACTTAAGTCTACTTTTGGTCCTTCTTGTTGTCCTAATTTATAATAGCCTACTTGTTGTCCGCCAGCTACTGCTGTATCTGCTACAAATGTTGCATCATCTACATATGTATAAGCTGATTGACTTGATTGAACTGAAATTATCCATAAGTCTGGAACATCTTGCGTTTGAACATATAAAGATTCACCTACAACATATTTTGTTTTTCCTGCTGCATTTAAATCAGCAATTAAAGCTTGATAATCGACAAATCCTTTTGCTTTTCTAGCATTTTGAACACCTGCATTTACTTCATTTATAGCCCCGACAATTGTTTTATTATCAGTTGTTAAATTATTATCTGTTGTTTCTTGTTTAGCATTTCAGGTAGATTTTTCTGAACTAGAAGTAAATTTATTTGTTGAATTTGTATCATCTACATTATCAGCATCTAGTTTATTTGTTGTAGATATTTTTGTTTGATAGTTATTAGTTAATGTTGTATTATCTGTATAATTTGTTAAATTATTTACTGTGTTATCAATAAAGCCACTATCATTTATTAAGTCAGAAGTAGCCGTTGGAATACTTGGAATATCTGAACTTGTAATAAAACCTGAATCATTTGTTAATTGGGATGTTTTAGTTGGAATACTTGGTATATCAGCTGATGTAATATAACCTGCATCGTTAGTAAAGCTTGATACTGTTGTTGGCACCGTTGGTATTGTTGGCTTATTTAGAATTTGGGCAATACCAGAAGCAGCATTCCAGTCAGCATTTACTTGAGCTGCTGGAATAGCTGGAGTATTTAGCAAGTCTTCATAATCACCTGTAGTTGCAACTGTAGCTAATGTAGGGGCTCCTGTTAAGTCGCTATAGGCGCCAGTTGTTGCAACTTGAGCTAAATCTGTGCTTTCAACAAAATTACTATCATTTGTCAAATCTGAAGTTTTAGTTGGTATTGTAGGTGTTCCAGTTAAATCTGAGTATAAACCAGAAGTAGCAACTGCTGCAAGATTTGGCGTATTATCTAAGTCTTCATAATCATTGCTTGTAGCAACTGCAGCTAAACCAGAAGTTGGTGTGTAAGCATTTAGATCTGCTTTTGTTGCTGTAACTGTTGTATCAATACTGAATTCATTATTAGCATCTAAATTTAGACCATTTCCAGCAGTATATGTTCCACCACCGCCTGATACCGGACCTTTTACTAAGTTTCCATTTGAATCAAAACCAATAGCTTTATCTACTGTTCCGTCATCTACAGAACTTGTTGTTAGCTCTTCTTGATAGCCAGCTAAAGCTGATTCTGTAATAAACCCTGAATCATTTGTTATATCTGAAGTTTTAGTTGGTATTGTTGGTTTATTGGTTAAATCATTATAATTGCCTGAAAAGTCTGATTTATTATTCCAAGTTGTTTTTTCTGCTGCTGTAACAAACTTATTAGTAGTTGTAGCGTCTGATAAATCATCTGCATCTAATACTACTACGCCAGTTTTGCCATTAACAGAATCTACAGCTCCGCCACCTTCTGAAAAATTAGCAGAAAAAGCTGTATTATTGGCATCTAATAATACATTATCGTTTTCGTCAAGTAAAATTTTTTCACTCATTATATAAAGTACTCCTTTTTCGGAAGCTTAAACCGAATTAACTAATTAATTTAGCAGATTATTATAGCTATATAAGCTAAAAAATATGCTATATCTTTATAATGATATAGCATTTACATTTTGTATTGTTTTTAGCTTTATTCATATAGAAGCTATTTATTTCTCCTCTGAATAAAACTTATCTTTTATTTACAAAGTTGAAAGATATAAACATTCTTTTTCTCTTTAGATTATTTCTAAATCGTATTTGCTACACTTCGCGCAGTCGCTATCGTGCTTAACTCTCTTGTATTCTATGTTGTAAAACATCGCTTAACCCCCTTATGCTAACTTAACTATTGTTAATTCTGTGCTTGTAGGTGCGTATGAGAAATACCCATTATAACCACTAATATAATATGTTGTAGTTGTTGTTGGAGATAAAATACCACATACTTGCTTTGACTCCCCATTGTCTTGGTTTGTGTTTTTACCACATGGACCAATAATACTAGACATAAGGGTTGAATCGGCTTGTGTTGTTGTTATAGCAAAAGGCTTGACATCGCCCATACCATTATCCGTTGCGACAGCATTTACAATATAAGTCCCAGCAGTAAGAGTAAAACTTCCCCAATCTTGCGCGCTAACGCCCGTAATCGTTTGCTTTGTAATAGTCAAAGCGTCTTGCTTACTTGCTACTTCGCTCTTTGAGGCGATGTTTGCCACGCTAATAGAGTTAGTGCCGTCGCTAATTGTTGCATTTGCACCAATAGTTAAACCGCCTGCTAAAACTTCATTTCCATTCCAATCAAGAGTTCTTGCATTGCTTTTAGCATTAGAAGTACCATTACCTACTATTTCTACATAAGCACCTCGAGTAGATGTTGAACCTGAAGTATCTAAAATATTATATTCTCCAAATACATGTTGTGATTTACGTTGAGCTGTTGTACTCCAACCTTCTGCATGTGAATATCTGCCACTAGCTTTTGTTGAATTTCCTTCTGCATGAGACTGCTCTCCACTAGCTGTTGTACTCCAACCTTCTGCATGAGAATAGACTCCACTAGCTTTTGTTGAACTTCCCTCTGCATGAGAATAATCACCACTAGCTGTTGTTATATTTCCTTCTGCATGAGAATAGGCTCCACTAGCTGTTGTATTATAACCTTCTGCAAAGCTATAGTTACCAACAGTAGTATTTGCTTTTCTATTTAAGCTAAAGCTGCCTGTGCCTGTTGGATTAGCCTTGTCTAGCTTTGTATCTAAGCTTGTAGCTACTGCTCCTGAAGTGATTAGCTTACTTGAATCGCTTGTAACAACTGTATCATGCTCTACTGAATCTGCAGAAAGAACTAAATCTGCTACTGTAGAATCTCCTGTTTTTTGTTGTAATTTATATATTGAAGGATTTGAGCTAGCTAAACTTTCAACACTATAGAAATAGAAAGCTTGGTTAGAAGTAGTTACATTGACTATTTTTGTGTCTCCTACCTCACAATCTGAATCTGGAGTAGTTGCCCCTTGTGTAGCTGATAATCCTAAAAAGGTTCCGCTTCCAGAATAATTTCAAGTAGGTGAATTTGCATTACCATTTTTGATAGAAACAGAAGTGGTTCCTATATCTATTGAAAATTGAGAAAACCTGTTTGTAGATAAGTTGCTTCCAATTTGATTTCCATCAATATAGATATTAAACTCAATATAATCCGTTGATCCTGCCATTTATTATATCTCCTTTAAAAATAATCCACCAACTGCTAAAGATGCAGAAGGAGTTGTTTGGCCTGTTTCGCCAATTTCAATTAGTTTTAGACTTGCTAAACTATCATACACACACTTGGCACTTGGTACTTGATCATCTGTAGAAGAGCTTGATATTGAAGTAGTTACTAGAGGTACTTTATTTAATACATATTGTGTTGTTTCTTCAGAATAATAAATATTATGTTCATCTGTTCAAACATTATAGCCATAAAACTCGGTTAGCCCTGTTCAAGTTTTTTCAGACCAAGTAGAAGTTGACTTGTCTAAAACATAATTGCTACTTCCATCTGAATAATAAATATTTTCACCGTCTATTCAAATCTTTTCACCAGAAAACTCGGTTAGCCCTGTTCAAGTTTTTTCAGACCAAGTAGAAGTTGACTTGTCTAAAACATATTGAATAGAACCATCTGAATAATAAATATTCTCGCTATCCGTTCAAATATATCTACAGTCAAAGTTTGTTAAGCCTTGCCAAGTCTTTGAAGACCAAGTAGCTGTTGATTTATCTAAAATATATTGCTCAGAATTATATGAATAATAAATATTCGTTCCGTCGGTCCAAACAAGTTGACCATAAAAGCTTGTTAATCCTGTCCAAGTCTTAGTAGACCAAGTTGATGTTGCTTTATCTAATATATAATGGTTTGTGCTGTCAGAATAGTAGATATTACTACCATCTGTTCAAACATTATAGCCATAAAACTCGGTTAGCCCTGTTCAAGTTTTTTCAGACCAAGTAGAAGTTGACTTGTCTAAGACATATTGAGGTCAATAATTTGAACAATATATATTTTCGCCATCTGTCCAGATATAGTGTCCGTCAAGGCTATTTAAGCCTGTCCAAGTTTTAGTTGTCCAAATATTGCCATTTACTTCTTTATCTTGTTTATTATCTAATAAAGGTATTATAGCTGCTGCTGTATCAATATTGCCACTACCTAATAAACTTTCCTTATTTATAGTTTTGATATTAGTTCCGCTAGTTAGCTTAGTTTGGTACTGATTAGCTACTATCTCAAAAATAAACTGATATTGGGTTGCCCCTGTTTGTGTTGCAAGTCCTCTCATGTTAAGAACTGCATTTAGTTGTGGACTATGACCTAACACATTGCCAAAAAGACCTACAGTATTATATGCTGTCATTCTAGATAGCAGCACAGTGCCTAATCCCATAGTTTGAGGCACAGTAACTCGAATTTCATGCGTGTCCGTATTTCTAATTTGGTTGAACTCTTCAACTGTTATATCTTTTGTGCATGTATATAGATCACCATCAATAACTGGAGTAACTTCTGATATATCTACTTCAACACAATGATTATCTAATTTATTGTTCCATATATATTTTTCACCTGTAGTTACTAAAGAAACATCAGTTCCTTCGCTTGCTGCAGATTTGCTTTCATAAGTTGTATCAGTAGCAGCTATTGTAATATCGTTTCCACTACCTGTAATTGTTACATTTGAACCATTCTTAAAGTTTATTTTACCTGTAGATATAGCACTACCTTTAAAAGAAGAACCATTTATATCTATGTCTCTCCAAGTATCACTATCTGTATCACCAGCTGGAATTAAAACCCATGCTGAACCATTAGAAACAACTACATCTCCAACTTTACATACAATGCTTTGATATGTTCCTGCTGTAATAACCTTATAAGTAAAGCCTTCATTAGCACTTGAAGCAACTGGTAAATCTGTTATAGTACCGCTTGTTCCTAATGTGCCTTTAAATACCATTGGTTCTGGTAAGTTATCTATAGCTGTATCTACATATTGCTCTGTTGCATAACCTGCTAATGCGCTAGATGTTATATATCCTGCATCGTTTGTAAATGAACTTACATTTGTTGGCGCGCCTGTTAAGTCTGAGTAAGCACCACTTGTAGCTACATTAGCTAAATCAGCACTTCTAGCATATATGTTTAAGTCTGGCTTATTTGTTAAGTCATTATAGCTGCCGCTAAAATCACTTTTATTATTTCAAGTTGTTTTTTCTGCACTTGTAACAAATTTATTAGTTGATGTAGTATCATCTACTAGGTCTGCATCTAATTTATGATCAATATCAATTGTAGACTGCTTCTCATTTATAAGATCAGTAAGTAATATATACGTCTCTATATCTGAGCGCACATATTGCTCTGTATTCTTTGAATAATAAATGTTGTCGTCATCTGACCAAATATATCTACCATCAAAACTTGTTAGACCAGTTCATTCTTTAGCTGACCAAGTAGAAGTTGATTTATCTAATATATATTGATTAGCACCATCTGAATAATATATATTGGTACCGTCTGTTCATATAAAATAAGGTTGCAGAGGTGTTAATCCTATTCATGTCTTGCTACTTCAAGTAGAAGTAGCTTTATTTAAAACATATTGTTTTGATTTTGTATCACTATAATAGTAATTTTCTCCATCAGTTCAAATTTGATTACCAGATAGTTTTACGAGTCCTGACCAAGTTTTTGTTGATCATGAATGTTGGGCTTTGTTTAAAACATATTGATAACTGCCCTCTGACCAATATGTATTTTCTCCATCTGACCAAATCTTATCACCACTAAGATATTTAGGTAAGCCACTAAATACATAAGTAGACCATGAATTGTGCTGCTTACTATACTTTAATTGGTTGCTATTATATGAGTAGTAAAGATCATCGCCATCCGTTCAAATATATTGACCGTAAAATTCATTTGGTATGCCTTGCCATACTTTAGGCTCTCAGGTTAAAGTTACTTTATTTAATACGTATTGATTTGAACCGCTTGAATAATATAGTGTATCATCAAGCCATCAAATATTACTACCACCATAAAAATTCTCTAATCCAGACCAAGTTTTTGTAGTCCAACCGTCTATATAAGTTTTTTCAGTAATATATTTATCTTGCTTATTAGCTAAATCAATATCTGTAGCAATAGTAGCATCAGCAGATAAAGTAGGCAAAGAAGCTATATATGAACCACTACCTAAGCTATCTGGAATAATATCTCTAGCTGTATTTTCGCCAGGTAATTTTATTTTCTTTATTGAGTTTTCTGGTTTTGCCATTATTTACTCCTTGATAATCATCTCATAGCCCATTATTTCAGAGCTATGAGAATGATATTTTTGTTTTTTATTGTTTTTTGTTTTAAGCTTAAGCTACAATTAAGCGTTATCTGGGTTAACAGTAATACTAATTGTCTTGTTTCCTGTTGTTAGAGTAGCAGCTGTTAATGCTGTTCCATCAACACTTACATTTCCTTCTGTTCCTGTGAATCCAGCAGATTGAACACCTGCTTTATCATAAGATACACCTGTAACTCTGAAGTTAGCAACTTCTGTTCCTGTAAATGTCTTTGCATCAACTTCTTGCTTTGTATAAGCAACACCAGTAACTTGTAAGTCATCAGCTAATGTTCCTGTAAATACTGGTGCATTATCTAGAGCAGCTGTAGCCCCTGTCATAACTGTTTCTGACCCAAATGTTGGAAGAACAACAACTGAAGGAGTTGTGCCAGCTGTAAATGTATCTGTGCCTTGTATAAATGAGCCACCACTAAACTTAGTATCATCGATTGATGGTAATGCACCTGCACTAAATGTTCCTTTTGTATATGTAGGGAATGCACCTGCATTAAATGTGCCTTCTGTAAATGATCCTGCTGTAAATCCAATTGTTAATGTTTCATTATCAACTGTTGTTGATAATGTTGGAGCAGTAAAGCTATCAGCTGTTTTTGATGGTAAAGTTCCGCCTGTTAAATCACCGTCTGTATATGATGGAAGTGTTCCAGCACTAAAGAAACCTGCTTGAATAGCTGCTGGTGTAAATGAGTCTGTTCCTGCTTCGAATACTGGAGCAGTTCCTTCTGTAACACTACCTACAGTTGTAACCTTAGCTACTGAAGCTGTTGATGGTGTAACTGTAATATCTGGTTTGCTTACAGTTCCTTCTGGTGTATAGTCAGCTGTTGTTAAAACCGCTGCTGTAGTAGCTGAAGCATCCTTTAATGTTACATTAATTGAACCTGCTGGTGTATAAGCTTCTCTTGTTAAGCTAGCAGCTGTAGGTGTTTGGCTTAATTGAACGTCAACTGAACCAGCAGGTGTAAATGTACCTGTAGATGTTACTGTTGAAGAAGTTGCATTTATGCCTGTTGCATAATCATCTAATGTTTGACTGCCTGAAGCAGTATCAGCAAATGCTAATGCTTTTAATGTGCCTGTAGAACCAAATTCGTTCCAAATTGTGCCATTAAAGATGAACTCTAAATCTTTAGCTGAAGCTCCTGAACCTTTCTTATAGATGACAACGTCACCAGCAACTGCTGTATATGATTTACCATCAATAGTAATTGGGTTTGTGCTAGCACCATCTGTTAACTCTGTTGTTGTATAACCTTTGTAATGGATAGCGCTCTTTAAGGCTTCTCTAGCTACTGCGTCTTTAAGGTCATAGGTGTTACCATTAGGTAATGTAATTCTTGAAATGTCTGCCATGTTGTTTGAATCTCCTTAAAATATAAATTTTTGTATTTTTAATTTCTATTAAATGTAAGCGTTTCGCCGCTTAATTCCATATTCAATTTGTTGTTCCAAAAGCTTCTTTCATCAGCTGTAATATGTCTTACATTATCAGCTATATGATTTGCTAATTGTCTTTCTAAATAGTCTGTAATAAATGGTTGATCAATAATATAAGCTAAACCATCTGCTACTTTTATTCCTGCTATTGGAACTTGCTTATCATCAACAGTTATTGTTTTATGGTCGCTATAAACAATTATTGCTCCTTTTTGTGGGATAAAAGAAGGTATAGCATTCCATTCAGCTGTTGTTTTTACTTGTATAATACCATTCTCAGAAGTAATATTTAAAGCATCTTTTAATGTAGCAATATCAGTTTCTATCGCTTCTTCTTTTTCTGGTGATACAGAAGCAATATCAGTTCCTTCAATATTAAACTTTACTACTTTGCCTGATGAATCTTTTGTTACTTCTAAGCTTACAAAACTTGATGCCATTTTTTATCTCCTAATATACTTGTGCACATCTTAAAATAAGTTCTGTGCCTGTGTAGTTAACTGTTATTTCATACATTGATGTATTTTCTTCTATAAAGAATATACTTATATATTGTGTAGCTTTATTTCTATTTAATTTTGCAAATTCCGTTGTGCCATTAAAAGTAAATTTAATATTAACGAATTCAAAAGTATTAATTAAACCGCTAATTGTTATATTATTTTTAACTAAATAATGATTTGATTTTAAATCTGCCCAATCTTGAGCTGTTATAGTAAAAGCACTATCTTCTAATAAGTTTTGAATAACACCTGAACCTATAATAGCTGAATAAACACCGCCTGATCTTACTAAGTTTTGGCTGTCTTCAACTGGTGCATCATCAATACCAACTTTGTTAACTTCTTTTGATGGAATTGTAATGCTACCATCTTGTGATTCATATTGTTCTTCATTGATAACAATTTTAGGTGCTATAACATCAATATCAACATTACCAGCGCCTGTAATATCTTGACCCGCAACTGTTTTAATGTTTTCGCCTGATACTAAGTTATCTTGTTTTTTAGCAAGTTCTATCTCAGCGACATTATCTAGCTTTTCTTTAAAAGATTTTAAATTATCAAATGAAACTATTTTTTTCTTTGCCATCTTCTATCTCCTTATGCCTCTAAGACAATGATACCTGCTTCTCTTGCGGCTTCAATATTGTTCTCATCATATAAGATACCATTTAAAACAATACTTGGCTTACCACCTGGATAATTTGCTTTTAAGTCTAATACAAATCTTTCTCCAGCTGGAACTTGAATAGGTGCATCACCAACTTTGCCTGCTGTTAATGCTGGTATATGTTCTGTAAGCATATTGAATACTACATCTTCTCCAATAATTGCTTGACCACTTCTTACACAAACACCACAACCATCATAAATATTAAATGTTCCGCCATTTAATACTACTGTATCATTATTAGCAACATAAACACCGCAAGCTATATAACCATTAGAAGTTATATGAGCATTAAATGTTCCGTCGTTAACAACTATTGTATTTTCGCCATAACCTGATAAACCATTTGTTCCTAATACAATATTATCTGTTGTAGTAAATGTGCCACCATTGATTGTTGCTGATGAACCATGTAAAGCTAAAACACCAAATTCTTGTGAATTAACATTACCATCACCTTCGATAACTAATTCAGCTCCTTGATTAAGTCTCAATGCATTTGAACCTGTTGACTCAATAGTATTACCATTTAAGTCAATTGTCTTTTGTGCACCGACTATATCAAAAGCTTGTGCTTTTGTCATATCAGCTTCTAGCTCTAAATATTTATCAGCTGAAGTTAATGCAGTTTCAAAAGCTTCAATTGTTTCTACTTTTTCTGGAAACAAGCTTTGAATATCATCTTCAGTTGTATATTCATCAATATAATCTGAATTTAATTTATTGTTTTCATCAATTATGTCTTGCTTTGTAGCTACTTCTTGATTTGTCTTATATAAGTTTTGCTCACGAACTAGCTTTTTACCTGTTTCTGTTGGGGCTGTAGCTGCATCAAAGAAATTATTAGCATAATCACCAATAGCATCTACTGGCATATAACCTGTATCAGAAAGTAAACCAGTCTCTAAGTCTAGTATAATAACATATTCTTTACTAATTAATATATCATTTACATTTTGTGAACTTGAATTATTATGTGCAATTGTGAAGTGGCTGAAATTAACTATATCATTATTTTTGAAAGATTCGATATATAGTTTACCATTATTAAAAATAGCTAACTTACCATTTTGAGCTTTTTCAATTTGTTCAGCTGTCAATGGAGTTTGAGCTTGATAAGCTATAATTTCAACTTCAGCATCAATTTGTTCTTGTAAGTCTGCTACAGCTGCTTCTACGTCTCCAAATGAGTCAATAGAAGTGCCATCTTTAATATTAGCAATATCTTGTTCAATATTATCAATATCGTCTTCTATACCGCTTAAACGAGCTTCTGTTGGAATTGTATAGCCTGTATCTAAATTAATAGCAATTGTGCCTGAACTTGTAATAGGTCCACCTGTAGAAGTTAAACCTGTTGGAACTGATACATCAACTGATGTTACTGTGCCTGATGGTTCGTCGCCTGATGGAATTACAACCCATTCAATACCATTAGATATAATTGTATCATCTACTTCACAAATAGGTGCTGTTGTATGCTTTGTAATAACCTTGTATGTAAAGCCTTCATTAGCTGCAGATGGCTCTGGAAGATTATCCCATTCTACTGTCCCGCCTTCACCAACTGAGCCTTTGAAAATCATTGGTTCTGGAAGTGCTTCAATAGCATCATCTACATATTGTTCTGTAGCAATACCAGTAATTACTCCTGAATTACCATTTACACTTACTACATAAGCATTTTCTATAGTTCCAATTCTATCTGATAAACCTGATTCAGCTTCCTCAGCTCTTGTAGTTTCAGCTTCTACATTTCCTTGAACTGTATCTATATTTCCTTGTAATTCTGTTTTGTCAGCAGATGTTAAATAGTCATCTTCAATAACAGCAATTCTATCGCTTAAGCTTCCTTCAGCTTCTTCAGCTCTAGCTTCTTCATCTGCAATAGCTTGTGTTAAACCTTCTTCAGCTGTTGTTGCTCTTTCTGTTTCAGCTGCAACTGCTTCTTCAATAGCAGTATTTCTATTAGCAACTTCAACAGCAATAGCATTACTTATAGCTGAATCTCTAGCTTGAACTTCACCATTGATTGCAACTAAAATAGCATTATTTCTATCAGTTACTTCAGTTGCTATAGCCTCAGCTCTATCGGTAGCTTCTTGTATAATAGCTGCATCTGCTGCATCTATTCTTCCACCTAAAGCTGTATCTGCATTAGCTCTTGCCGTAGCTTCATTTCCTATAGCTGTTTCTAAGTCAGCTTCTTTTCCTGTAGCTCTAGTTGTTTCTGCTTCAATCTTTGTATCTAGTGCACCTTCAGCTTCTTGAGCACGTGTAGCTTCTGCTGTTATATCAGCAGCTGCTTGTCCAATAGCTTGATTTAATGCACCTTCAGCTTCTGTAGCTCTAGTGATTTCGTTGTCAACTTTTGTATTAACAAGACCTTCTGCTTCCTTAGCTCTTGTTATTTCTGTTTGAACAGCAGCTAATAAATCACTTTCTATTTCTTGTGCTCTCGCTTTTTCATCTAATACTTCTTGATGAGTTGCTGCTGAGAAAGTAATTACATTATCATCTTGGTCTGTGATTTCTAAGCTATTTGTTTCAGCATCATAAGTAATAAACTTAATATAGTCTTCTAAAAGACCACCTAATTCTATCCATTGTAGCATGCCATCGCTAGAACCCCAAACATATTCTTTTCCAGAAGGTTGAGTTCCTGATTCACCTTTATATTTTACTGTATAACAATAACCTACTTCAGCTTCTGTATAATCAGCAGGTAAATCTTTATAGTAATCTACAGCTCCCTTATATTGAAGACCATTTTTAATACTGTCAATAATTTCTTCATCGGCAGTAAGTCTTTCGTCTAAGGCAGCAGTTTCTCTTAAGGCTTGCTCAGCTAATTCTTTAGCTTCTTCGGCACTACCACCTGCTTTTTTAGCTAATACATATGTAACTATATCCATTTAGCTAATCTCCTTCTCTTACTTTAATTCAATCCAAACTTGGTTTTCTTCATCAAACATAAATACTTGACAAGTATCAGCAGCGAAGAAAATTGATCCGTTGCCTACGCCTTCAATTGGCTTTTCGTCAGTGCTTAAACCATAATATTCATATGTTTTTTCATTAAAAGGTGTAATCATTAATAATTCTCCTTGTCATTTGAAAGTGTTCTGTCTTTCCAACTAATTAATTTAGCAGATTTATTGAGAGAATAAAATAAAAGAGAGCTAAGTAAAAACTCTCTTTTTTGTATAGGGTTAATTTTGCTTAATTACTTGCAAAAAATGCCAAGAAATATTAATAATATAAGTATGCCTACTGTGCCTAAATAAAACAAGGCGTCTTCTTTTTTCATTAGCTTGGATAGTAAAAGCTACCATTAATAATTGGGGCCTTAGCTCCACTAGTATTATTTTGTATATCAAACTCTATTTGGTCTGTAGCTGTATAACGTATATTTGTTAAAATACAACCATCAATATTTATTGTATCTGTATTATATCCATCTGTTTTTTTAGTAGATGCTTGATATGTTGTATAAAAATAAGCTGGCCGTAAGCTTAAACCTTGCTTTGGAGTAAGCGTTAATGTGCACGAACCTGATGACTTAGGTGCTACATAAGCACTATTAGGTGCATATACATAATGTCTATCAAAGTAAGATGCAAAGCTAATTTCATTTCATACAACCTTATTTCCTGCAGATTCACTTATAGTTAGGCTTGAACTAGTTTGCATGTATGCGCCAATTTCTTGGCGGGTAATAGCACTACCTCAGCTGTCAAAACCATACATATTAGGGGTGTTATCTGGGTATCTATTTATATTATATCTGGTGCCATTTATATAGCAATAGCCACTATTTGAAAATTCAATTATACTACTTGCAGATAATCCTGAAACAGAAACAGAAGAACCTCCATTTGAAAAGTATAATCCTTCTTGAGCATAGGCATTTACACTATAAGTTCTAGGTATTTGTACGCCTGTTAAGGTTAAAGTAATATCACTATTTACTGTTACACTAGATTGTCCCCAAGAATAATTATAATAGAAATAACCAAAATTTCCAGCACCAGGTTGTATTGGATTTACTGTTATGTTAGTTCAACTACCAGAGTCTAACTTATATCTAGCATAGCCTGAGCCTATACCTCCTGAGGCTGATAATGTTATTACAGTTCCAGCTGGCACTTTAATAGGGTCTGGCATTGTTCCTATTCCATCACCTGACTTAGCAAATGTGACTGTAAAACCAGATGATCAAATTTCTTGACCATTAAAAGTTATTTTATTAATCGGATTACCATTAAATGTTGCATTACTTAATGCTATATTATTAAAATTTATTTGTGCCATTTATATTCCTTAACTATTTGGCTTCGTTGTATAAAAATTTAATGTTCCAGTTGTGTCATCTCATTCATAATATAGCTTAGCGCCAGTTCCTTCAATATCAGCTTGTGAAACTACTTGAGAACCACCTGTACTATCTGAATTGCAGTTTACATATAAATTGCCTTGTAATCTTTCATTACCTGACCAATCAAGTGTTCTTGCATTGCTTCTATTGTTAGAGTTTTCTCCATTACCTACAATTTCTACATAATCACCATGTGTTGAAGCAGAGCCTGTCATGTCTAAAACATTGCATTCACCAAAAACATGTTGAGATTTGCATTGTGCTGTAGTATAAGATCCTTCTGCATGAGAATAAGCACCACTTGCCGTTGTTAATGAACCCTCTGCATGTGAAGCAGCACTACTTGCCGTTGTTTGGCTACCTTCTGCATGCGAATAATTACTATTTGCTATTGTATAAAAACCTTCAGCATGAGAATAATTACCGCTAGCAGTTGTATTAGAACCTTCTGCAAAGCTGTATTGCCCCACTGCAGTATCTGCTTTTCTATTTAAGCTAAAGCTACCTGTGCCTGTTGGATTAGCCTTATCTAGCTTTGTTGCTAAACCATCATAGACACCGCCAGAAGTAATTAATGATGCAGATCCTGATGAGATAGTAGATGTTGTTCTAATCTCACCTATATAAATATCTATATAATAAACTATAGGTTCGTGCTCATAGTATGTTGTAGCAAATACTGCTATTATGCTACCACCATAAGCCTGTGTTGAAGCAAATTGAGCATAATTTACAGGCTCATCATTAACTTTTGTGCACTTTGGAACTATAAAAGTAGACACACCCATAGTAAACTTAATATAGCAGTTATCATTATTTAAGATATTATTATATTGCTCTTCTGTTAAGTTCTTTCTTGCTGATTGGCCTGATATTGAACCCAAGTTAATAATAGCTAATTTGTCTTGTTTATTTGCTAAATCTGTTTCTAAGTTAGTTACTTGACTTTCAGCTATTTGTATAGGTGTAGCTGTAGCAGAAATCTTACCATCTGTTTCACTTATTGCACTTAATGTATTAGCAGCACCAATTGAAACTTCATTTACATCTAATTCGTTAATAGAATTAGCTACGTCAGTTATAGTTGCAAAAGGAGAATTATTATAACTACCATCACCATCATTTTCTAGATCAGATGTTTTTGTAGGCATTGATATATTATCAATACGTGTGCCTAAAACTTGCTCAGCTTGCTCAGCTCTTTCTGCTTCAGAACTAATAGCTGCATCTAAAGTAGCTTCTTCATTAGCTGTTAGGAACCATCTTTTAGCTTGTGGTGGCTCAATACCTTCATATGCTAACACTTCTACTGATGTGCCTGTAAATGCAGCCCAACCAAATAATCCAAGACCTGTGCTATTAAAAGCTCCTTGTGTTTGGCAAGGCTTATATCCACCTACTGCATATATTAAGTCAATTTGTTTTAGGTTATCACTAGCTTGAATATCTGCTAGCACTTCTTGCAAGTTATATGTTATGTCTAATTCTGATGCTGTATTATCCCAAATACCTGACCCAGATGAACCAGATGAAACAGTGACTGATAATCTAGCCTCATCTATTCTTTCCATTTTTTCAATGTTATTAGAATCAGTATATCTTATTCATAAACTACCTATGATTTCATTTGACACATCACTAGGACTTCTTAATTTACATGTTTCAGCAAATAAGTTTAACTTAGTTTTAATATTTGCATTTGTAGTTCTTGAATCAAACTTTAATGTATGAGTAGCATAAGCAATATTTAATAAAGCATTAAAGTTTTCTAGACCTGTTTTATCTGCATCATATGCTGGATAAAATTCAGCTTGGCTTGAACCATAAGAAGCACTTGTTGAAAAGCTCAATAATAATCCATCTGATGCACTATTAATTGTCAATGTATGTGGTTCTGCTGAATATTTAAAAAATGTTGATTGTTGGCTTCCTGTTCCAGCATCCCAAATAATATTTTGTTTTAAGTCAGCATTTACTGTATAACCACTATAACCTGAAGTAGTTGCAATATCATATTTATTCATACCAGCTGCTGGTAGACGATTTCTTTGTGCTTGTGTTTTGTTTGGATTTGTTACTACGCTAGTAATCTTTGATTGATTTACATGAATGTCATTGTAAACCTTTATTGTCGTAAAAGGAATTAAAGTCATGGTTCCTTCTTGACTTATAGGTTGAGGCGCTTCTGTAAATTCTATTTTATAAATATAATTATTTCTAAATTCACCATCATCTTGTCCTACATATCTAATATAATAACCATTATAATCTGAAGTAATATATCTATTAATTTCAGCTGGATCACTTATATTTATAAAAGCCTCTTTTTCAAGTTGATCTTGAATAGCTTTTGTTGTAGGAGCATTATTGTTATTGATGTTTCCTTGAGTCCCTTTAATAAATGAAACTTCAAAGCCTTGTGCTGTAGCAGTTATAATACCATCAGCTTCAACAATAGTTTTTAGATAGCTACCATCTTGGCCTACACTTGTAGCATCTAAAGCTTCAATAGCTGCTTGTCTAGCTTCTACTTCAGCTACAATAGCATTATTTAATGTGTTATCAGCTTGCTCTCTTAAAGAAGCTTCACCTGAAACCGCTGTATTTATTGCTGTATTTCTATCAACAACTTCTTGTGTAATAGCATCTTGTCTATCAGAAATTTCTTGGTTTAAATTGCCTTCAATTCTTTGCTCTTCACCTGTAGCTCTAGTAACTTCTGCTTCAATATTAGTTTGAAGGACATTATCTGCATTTTGTCTATCTATTGTTTCTTGACTTAAATAAGTATCAAAATCTGAATTTAATTGTTCTAGACCTGTAGTTAAACTTGCTTCAGCTTGTTTAGCTCTGGTAACTTCAGCTGTAATAGTATCATTTAATGTACTATCAGCTGATTGTCTAGCTTCTGCTTCATTACTTATAGCTTCTTGTCTATCATTTACTTCTTGTGTTAACTCTTGTCTTACTTCTTCTACTTGTTGAGCAATAGTTTGAGCATTAATACCTGAATCTACTAATGTATGTTCTGTACCGTCTCATTGAGTTAAATTACCAGATACTAAATTATCGCTTCTTGTAGTAATTTTTTGGCCTTGTCCAGCGTTAAATTCAAAGTCTCCGCTTGCATAATACTTGCCTTCACCTAATAATAAAGCATCAACTGGGTCTGGCTTATATAAACCAATACCTTCTGCTTCAGCATAGTAATATGTTTGTTGTGGATCAAAATCAGGTCCATCATCTTTTATATAAATATCATTGCCTGTTTCTGGGTCTTGAGTTTTTATATAATATTTTTCTTTTACATAAGTCTCGCTAGTTAATGCAGCAGGTGTGTAAGTTCCTTTTAATGCAACAATACCTGTTTGGTCAATTACTTTTGCATTATTGCTATTAGTAACAATAATTTGAGCTTGAGATTGAATTGTTTCTTGGTCTACTGTTGTTGTAGTTCCTTTAACATTTAAATCACCCTCAACTGTAGCATTATTTAAAACTGTTACATCGCCATTAGCTACTTGAAGTCCTGTATCTATGTTATCTAGTCTAGCGGCTAGGCCTTGTTCTATTCCTTCTGCTCTAGCTGTTTCATTATTTATATTAGCTTGTAGTTCAGTTTTATCTACTGATGTTAAATAATCGGCCTCAATAGCTCCAATTCTGTTAGCTAAACCAGTTTCAGCAGTTTTAGCTCTTAGTTCTTCTGCTTGATCAGCAGCAATTCTTGCAGCTTCTTCATTTGTGATAGCTGTTTGTAGTTCAGTTTTATCAGAAGATTTTAAATAATCATGTTCGATGGCTGTAACTCTAGTATCTAATGCTGTATCAGCATCTCCTCTATCACTAATTTCTTGATTTAAATTAGAAGTTATTGTATCTGTTGTATCTTTAAGTAATTTAGTTGTTGGTGCATTATTGTTAGTTGCATTTGTTAATGTTGTATCAAAATCTTGTTTTGTTGCAGTAATAATACCATCATTTTCAACAATAGTTTTTAAATAACTTCCATCTTGACCAACACTTGCTGCATCTAAAGCTGCAATAGCTTCTTGTCTAGCTTGTGTTTCATCAACAAGTCCTTGTAAAAGCATAGCATCAGTTTCTTGTCTAGCTCTTGTCTCAGCGGATATATTATCAGCTAATCGTTCTTCAGCAGCTTTTGCTCTAGCAATTTCTGCTTCTAGGTTTCTTCTAATATCTGCACTTAAACCAGCTAAAATATCAATACAGCCATCTAAAATTAAAACTTCAACTGTATTTAAATCGTTAAGTATTTCAGCTGTATTATCAGCATCTTTCTCATCAGCCATATCTTTTTTAGCTTGACTAGAAAGTCTTTCATCTACTATTTTTGCTGTAGATGCCCAAACACCAGCATATTCATCAGCTGGATTATCTATATAAACATATAAAAATACTTCTTCATTAATAATTGGAACACGATTAAAATGTTCTGCTGGTAAATAAAGTGTATGTCCAGCTGGACTTCCTTCAATTTCTGCTGAAGCATCATATATTGCTGAATAACTAAGCCCTTCAATAGCTGAATTTAACTTTATAGCTCTAATCTTTCTTAATTCTGAGTCATCATTAGAAATATAAACGAAGTCAGATTCTAATAAAGCATCAAAATCTGGAATTTCTTTAATAATTCTCTTAGTATTTTTTGGAACTAATCTATCTTCTAACACCTTTAATCTAGCATTTTCACCCAAGTCTCTTGGTGCACCAGGAACAACTGGAGCAGCATTAGGCACAATAGGTGGTCTATTTGGATTCAAAGGTTGATTTATTGGCTTTTTATTCATTTGGCGCTCTCCTAATTTTAAAATTTAAACTTGTCAGTCAAATAATTTAGCATAAAAAAGCTAACCAATAATTAAATTGATGCAGCAGATATAAAGATAAAATGGGCTCATTATAAGCCCATATTTCAACAATATTATAATTGCTAGATATTTTGCTTACTAATAGCTTTATAAGTCTTATATAAGACTTAGCTTATCTATAGCAAAAAAATAGAGAGGCTTTTGTAAAGCAAAAAGTCTCCCTACTCTTATATTTAGCCCCAGTATGAATTTAATCCATAGCCTGTGACTTTTCCTAAATCAATTAAGAAGTTTCTTAACCAATTAGATTTGCTTTGTTTTTGTTGGAACTTTTTCTGTCCCTTCAATAAAATTATATTAATCATACCTCACTTTACCTGGATACTTGCTCTTTCTGTATCCTTCCTATAAAACATATATTTAATCTTTGCTCTAAAATAGCACATTTTAGCACCTAATATACTTTACGCCTAAGTAATTAGCTTAGATATTAGCTTTTCATAGCACTATTTTAAGATTATCTAATTAATTTGCCTCCAAAATCACTTTAATTTAGCTCAAAATTGCAACAAATTATTGCAAAATTGCCACACTTTAAGCTATAAAAGTAGAGCCGAATTTGGCCCTTGCTTTTTAATACTTAACTTTTGGTCCTAAACCTAAAGAAATACCAGAAGGTGGAAGCTCTCCTTCCTTTAGCTTACACTGGCATGTTCTTACACTATCTTTACATCTAAACTTGCATCTCGGTGTCTCACAATAATAGCAGCATAAAAACTTTTTATCTTTGTCTTCACACATATTCTTAAGGCTACAATTATAAGTTTTACTCATCTAAAAGTTCGTCCTCCAATACTAACATATTTATCTTATGTCCATAGACTGTGCAGTGATCACAAAAAATAACTTTATGTTCTTCATCTACTACATAATTATATTCTTCTGGTTTTACATCTTCCTTACGCCACCAACCATCAAAGAATTCAGCTCTTGGTCCAAAAGCAAATGCATGCCAATGTCCTACAACTATCCACTTATCCCAGCCGTTAGGAAAATATGAACAGTGTTGTGAATAATTAAAAGGTGTTTCTACCCAAACCCAGTTATGCCATTGATAATCTGAATATTTATCCATGTCTTTATACTTATAAATCATTTCACGTCTATAGTCAGATAACTTGTTTGTTTTGCTATGAAGTCTGTAAGGAAGCCAACCATGAGTAAATATATAATTCTTAGTCTCGAAATAATAAGGTAAGTTATCACACCACTTCTTTAGCTTTTTGCCTTCACCAAGCATATTTACAGCAGCAACTTCTGTAGCATACATAGCTCCATAGTATCTATCTTCCCAGTCTTCTGCTATTGGATGCTCTCTTAGTTGCTTATAAACAGGCTCTAAAATATTTTTGTCTTTGTGAATATTTTTAATGCCTTCATAAAAGCTAAGAATAGTCTTATCCTCGCCATTTCTGCAGTCAAGGTCTGTTACATAGCCTCTTTCAAGCATCTTAGCTACAAAAGATTCTTCGTGATTACCTTTAATACAAATAGGTTTATTCTTATGCGTCTTAGATGTCAAATACTTCCAAACACCATAAGCACCTTTACCTGTTGTAGCACGGCCAAAGTAATCACCAATAACAACTATTTGATGATTAGCATCCTTCTTATTATAGCCAGATTCTTTAATAGCCTTCATCATAGCTTTATAATCGCCGTGAATATCAGACATTACAAAAAACTTCATTACTTCTTTCCTTTATGCTTTTTCTCTTTATGATCACCATACCAAAGTATATCCCAGTCGTTATAATTAGCAAGCATTACTAATAAAACAACTATTAAAACTAAAGATACACCTAATGCTACATAACCATTTGCCATATTATTTATTTCCTTTTAGCTTTCTAAAACAATTTAGAATAGCATTTAAAAGCTTTGCAATTAGCTCACCAATTCTGCTAGAGAAAGGTAAAATAATATCAGATGGATTAACGTCATCTTCAACTATTTCATCAGTAACACCCCAGACTTCTTTAAGCTGTAAATCATAAGGTATTATACAAGTGCCTTTAACGCCCCAATTTTTGCCCCATGAGTTTTGAACTAGCCAGCCTTTTTCATTCCAGCCATAGATAACCATGCAGTGTCCGCCTGATTTATTTTTCTTTTCTGTTGTAAGCACACCATCTATAACTTTCATATCGTCATACCAAGTAATAGTCATAACAACTGGTCCATGGTTCATTAATGCTGCTTTAATTTCTGCTGCTGTATTTAGCTTATAATATGCACTAAATCTACTTTTGCAGCCAACTTCAATTAAGCTATCTGCTACTGCTTCAAATCTATCAATAGCTTCTGGAACTTCATAATTTCCTGGGCACTTAGTCTTATCTACATCTCCATATTTAAGCATATTTGATAAAGCATCTCTAGTAATCATTCCATCACCTTTATGCACAGAATTTCTTCTATTACCATAAATATATACTATTGATTGCTCTGTAGATTTATTTAGCTGCTTCTTATTGTAATACTCAACTACTTCAGATAATGAATGTGCTACACAGCTACCGACTGCTCCTTGAGATTTAATTCTAACCATAGGAAGCTCAAATGTGTCTGGAAAAACTTGTGCTTTATCTACAGCTAACTTGTAGTCTCTAACGTCTATTGGTGAATCAATAACACCAAACTTAATTTCTTCTGCCATATTATTTCTCCTCTTTGTATAAAGCTCTATTGCTCTTAATTATAATCAAAACATCGTCAAGCTGTTCAATTTTGCCTGTTAAAATATCAATTTTTTCTTTTACAAGCTTACTTCTAAACAAGAAAAATTGCTTGTTATAAATCTTTTTTAGTGTTTCTCTTTCTGCCATTAAATCATTTCTTTTTAGCTCTAATGTCTTGTATAAACTAACGCTCATCTTTAATACTCCTTTGTTTCTGGTATATACTTGTCAAATTCTTCAATTTGAATAGGTCTAAAATTTTGTCTTTCTACACAAACGCATTGTGAGTGCTCTGTATGTGTGTTATACATTGGATTTCCATGCACATGCCCATAAATATTAAAAAATGGTGAATTATCATTCATGTAAGCAAGTGGTGCATGAGAAAGCACAAAGAAATCCTTTAAGATTATTGGATACTTTGAAACATATTCAAAGCCGCCATCTAAGTAAGCTGTGTAAGGCATATTATCATGATTACCCATAATCATGCGCTTATGTCCATTTAGCTTCCCAATAAGCTCTTTTATATTTGCTCTATTTCCCATAGCAAAATCGCCTAAAAACCAAACTGTGTCTTCAGCCTTTACAACTTCATTCCAGTTCTTTATTAAGCACTTATTATGTATATCTAAAATAAACTTTCTTTGCTCTTCATCTTCTAAGTATTCTAAAACCTTACTAACCTTTTCTTCATGTGTCAGGCCCTCGTTCCATCTATACTTATGTTCAAGCTCATTAATAACCATATCAATACGAGATGGCTCATATTTTAATATATTCTTATGATTAAAATGCAAATCACTTATAAAATAAGTTCTATTCATTTTTTAAATCTTATCTTCCTTTTTTCTTAAATATTATATTTTATTTAGCCAAGTGTAAAACCATATAAATCTTGCCACTCAGCTGGTCTTTTAATTCTTTGATACATACCGTCTATCCATTTATAAAATAGCGGATCAAGGTCTTCTGGATATAACCCTGATTCAAGGCATTCAATTACAGCATATGTATAGCAGTCTTCATGTATATCATGTCTGTTATTCTCAACTGCATCAATAGCTTCTTCTTGTGTTGCAAAGAATCCTGGAACTCTATCTATACCGCTGTCGCCTAAATCTTCAATTGTTCCTACAAAATATGCTTTCATATTAGTCCCACCATCCTCTAAAATGTCTTGACACATATAAGAAGAAGTCATCATAGGCTTTTTGTTCTGCTTTATATGCCTTATTTAGCTTATACTTCCATATATACTTATTTATAAAGCAGTCCCATCTTGAACAGTATGTATAATGCACATCTTTATAATTCTTATGACCATTAGCTTTACACCATTCATCTGCTTCTTGGTTCTTTAAGAAGTTAAGTTCTTTATTCTTGCCAGTTTTTACTTTTTCAGTCTTATATAAAAGCTTTCCACTATGCATAAAGTCGCCTTCACGTATTTCTACCCAGTTAAATAGATGCTTGTTTCCCCATTCCATAACGCTAGCATCAAAGTCAGTATCTTGTGCATAGTTATAAAGTCTTATTGCTTCATCTATCTCAGCTACTATTTTTTCACGCTCTTCATCTATTGACATTCCAAAGTGAGAAAACCAAGCTTTCATCTTTTGTAGCTTGTATAAAATTAGGTCCATTAAAAAG
>Ga0256405_10003320_pt1 | contig 33540 bp, 61 predicted proteins | sample RumenRJG_02DNA_FD_189096 | JGI IMG/M metagenome (GOLD analysis project Ga0256405, IMG submission 189096) | Bovine rumen microbial communities from Lethbridge, Alberta, Canada - RJG_02 | ecosystem: Host-associated > Mammals > Digestive system > Stomach > Rumen | place: Canada: Alberta...
GCAGAGCGCAGTCGCAGACCGAAAGATGTGCTTTAGGAAAGATGTTGACGGCGTTGAGGTCTGCTACGATTTTCTGCCGTATGACAGTTGCACTTATGGCGAGCGAAAGGACGAGGTGGAAGAATGAGCGAAGACATGACTTATTGCGTTACTGATTGCAAGAACAGGGAAGATTGTTACCGTAACCCGGACCGGATAAAAGACCGGAGCATCCCTCATAGCTATTCTGACTTTTCAGGAGTGTGCGCGAGGTACGAGAAGGCGGACGGAAGCTTGAACATACATATAGAAAACGATGGAACCTACAGCGGAGGTGGAGAATGGAAAGACTTTTGATAGCGTTGCTGTGCTTAGTGGCAGTAAATATCCTTGTGACTTTGGCAGTGGTGCAGGAAGCAGAGCGCAGACTGAAGAAGTACATAGACAACGAGGCGTTGACTACACTGAACGTGCTAATGAACGCAGACAACATTAAAAAGAAGTGCAACGAACACGTTGGAGAGTGGATAGATGTTTAACGTCAAGTGGCTGGATATAAAGCCGCATCCGGGCGGTTTAATAAAGATTTCAGCCGTGGTAGATGGAAGTATCGAGGAGGCGGCCAAAAGCGCGTCAGAAGCCGCCTCAAAGCCTTACGAGCTTATTCTAAAGCCGGTATCCAAGAAAAGGTCGCTTACGGCAAACGGATATTATCAGGTCTTGCTGGATAAGCTTACCGCCGTAGTGGGCGGGAGGCGCGAAGAGATACACAGAGAGCTTCTTGCGAGATACGGAGTCACAGACTTAGGGCATGACGGGAAGCCAATCCTATTACGCATGCAGGCCGACATAGACCCGGCAGAGCTGTCTGGAATATACGTTGATGCAATAGGCGAGCAGGACGGATATATCGTTTACAGAGTCCTTAAGGGGTCCTCAAAGATGGATTCAGTTGAGTTTTCACACTTGCTGGATGGCCTTATAAGCGAGTGCAAGGAGTTGGGGATAGAGGTGCTTTCAGATGAGGAACTACAGAGATTATACAAAGTACAAGAATCATAAGGTCGAGACCAGTGAGGGGACCTTTGATTCCAAGAAGGAGTATAAGAGGTGGACCGAGCTGAAGCTTTTAGAGAGGTCCGGGAGGATTACCAAGCTCCAAAGGCAAGTCCCGTATCTGCTGGTGCCTACACAGAGAACGGAGACGGTGACGGAGCGAGCAGTGAAGTACATCGCAGACTTTGTTTATGAGCGGGACGGGAAGGTGGTAGTCGAGGACACAAAGGGATTCAAGACCCCGGATTACATCATCAAGCGGAAGTTAATGCTTTTCTTTTATGGGATAGAGGTGCGAGAGATTGTATAACAGGAAGATTTACAAGTTGCCCAAAGAGGTTTACATGAAGACGCTGTGGCACATCCGCGATTATCCGCGGCTCAAAGAAGAGTGCGAAGCGTTGTTTGCAGGCGCGCCGGTAATGGACGGCCAGCCAAAAGGAAGCACGCCGGGAGACCCTACAGGGCAGGCGGCGATAAAGTACGCGGAGCTATCAGATGGAATAAGAGCTGTGGATAATGCGCTCAAAGAGATTCCGCAGGAGTACCAGAGCGGCGTTGTGAATAACATAATGTACCGCATCCCGTATCCGGAATACGCGCATCCTTACACATGGTCAGTTTACAGGCAACGGTTTGTGTTCTGGGTGGCGAAAAACATGAATTACTATTAAGGATATACAGTTTTTTAGGTTTTTATAGGGTAAAATGGTAGTGCCTAAGATTGAGAAAAAAGTCACTCTTACTCATTCCTTTCTATAACAGCATAGCAAGGCACCGTCTCCCCCCTTTGGACGGTGCCTTGCGCTATATGGGACCAATGGAGATAGTTTACAAGAAGACAAAAGACTTAATACCATACGCCAACAATCCAAGGAAGAACGATGATTCCGTGGATTATGTCGCAGACTCAATATCAGAGTTTGGATTTAAGGTCCCTATTGTCATCACCAAGGACAACGTTATCGTAACCGGCCATACCAGACTGAAGGCGGCGAAGAAGCTACACCTGAAGGAGGTGCCGTGCATCATCGCGGACGATTTGACCGATGACCAGATAAAAGCCTTTAGACTTGTGGATAACAAGGTGTCAGAGTTCTCAGAGTGGGACTTTGACAAGCTGGACCTTGAGATAGAGGGGATAGAGCTGGACCTTGAACAGTTCGGCTTTGAGTTCGAGATAGAGAACGAGGAAGAGGACCCGGATTCTTATTACGGGGACGAGCGAGAGCGGACTTTTGAACAGATAAACCTTAGAGACGTGGACCTGAACAGAGTGGCCGGTAAATATGATATGCCGGTCCTTAAGGCAGTGACCCATGTCCCTGAGGACCTAATCAGTTTTAATTATGTTCTTAACACGGACGCTTTTGATAAAGGCGTTCACTTCTATATAGACGATTATCAGTTCGAGAGACTGTGGCACAACCCGCACGGCTACATGGAGAGGCTGGCCATGTTCGATTGCTGTTTGACTCCGGATTACTCCCTTTATACAGAGATGCCGGTGGCCATGCAGATATGGAACATATTTAGGTCCCGTCTCATAGGTCAGATAATGCAGGATTACGGAATCACGGTAATACCAACATTATCTTGGTGCAGAAAAGAGAGCTTTGACTTTTGCTTTGACGGCATAGAGCCGGGCGGCGTGGTAAGTGTTTCCACCATAGGCGTAAAAAGGGAGGCCGGAGCTACAAAGCTTTGGTACGCAGGCATGGACGAGGCGATGGCTAGGCTGAATCCGCGGTGCGTGATAGTTTACGGCGGAGACATAGGATACCGTTTCGGGTGCGCGGTCAAGTACATAGACAACCACAATGCGGAAAGGTTAAAAAATGGGCGGTAGAGGTGCAAAGGCCGGAGTCGCGGTCAACGGCGCAAGGGAGTCCGGTTCTATTTATGAGGTCGTAAAAACAGTAAACGGCTACGATATTACAAGGATGGTCGGGTCCAGAGGTTTTTACACCTTAAGGATTGACGAGCGCAGAAGCATGTCATTTAGGTCAGTGAAAGAGGCGGAAGCATGGGCAAACGCGCATAAGCGATAAACCCGAAAAGCGTTGAAATAACTACATCTTGACAGTATTTGAGGAGATTTTATAATGGGTGGTAGAGGTTCAGGCTCAAACATCATACCGAGAAGAGGCGGCGGAGGCGGTTCGTCTGGCGGCCAATCACAGCAGTCCCTATTAGTGCAGAACAGAACGCTTAAAGAAGCGATAGGCGAGAAGGGTACGCCAAAGACGATAGGCGCGGCACTTAATGACGTTAATCCGCATTTTTCTAGGAATTATGAAGAGTTCCAGATAAATTGCCAGCGTTGCGTTGTTGCGTATGAGCTTAACAGGCGCGGCTATGACGTTGAGGCACTCCCGAATCCGGGGGACAAGTGGGCGCAGGTTGCGTTCCGCGCAAAGGACGGCACAATAGAGGCCAGATGGAAAGGCGCGTTCAGACACGCAAAGACTACAAACGTTGCGGCGGACAGAACATCAAAGGTCGAGGCGAACATCGAAAAGGCCATGAAAGGCTTTGGCCCCGGTTCCAGAGGCGTTGTACAGGTATTCTGGAAGAACGGCGGCGGCCATGTTTATAACGTTGAGAACGTGGGCGGACGTATTACATATATTGACGCTCAGGGTCCCGGCAGGCAGGCAGGCACATTCCTTAAGGATGCAATACCGTCTAAGGTTATGCTTATCCGGACGGATAACCTGAGAATATCCAACAGGGCAAAAGAGTTTGTACAGACAAATAAAACTAGGTAAATCATAACATAAGGAGGAATGAATATGATTACTTTTGAGCAGGCGGTAAAAAGAGCGGACGAGCTGGGCGCGAATAATGGCATCGTCACAGAGAACAACAATAGTTATATCTTTAACGTGCCGGAAGAGGCTTTTGGCAAACAGCCGCTTGTTATTCTTAAGGAGACGGGCGAGGACCTTAATTTTCCGTACTGGGTAACAACACCGGAAAGAGCGGTCAGCAAGTACGTTATAAGCCACAGGCTTACGGACGGCAAATGGGAGAAGTTCTCAGACCCGATAATGCAAGACGAGGAGTAAAATGGGCGGCAGAGGAGCGAGTGCTGGAACAGGAACGGGGGGAAGTAATAGTGGAAATAGCGGCAACAGCGAAGTAGAAAAAGCTTTAGGCAAGCAGGGCAATCCGTTCTCTTTGAACGAGGCTATGGCAGGAGCAAACACAAAGTTTGCTACAAGGCAGTGGGAATATACTCATAATTGTCAGCGTTGCGTCTGGGCAGTCGAGGCCAGAAGACGCGGCTATGACGTTGAGGCCATGCCTAGGACCAAGGACAACGAGTACGCGAAATCAAATGAGGCTTTACCAAAGAGCTTTGTTAATGTCAGCACGACACCGGTACAGCTTGACTGGCACTGGGGATGGGTCGACAGAGTGTCGGCTACAGAAGTTAAGGCGGATATGCTTAAACACGGGGTCGGCGCACGCGGCATGCTGGTAATGCAGAACTCAAAGTACGGCCACGTTTGCAACTGGGAAGTCACAGGGCCGAACAAGGTCGTTATCTATGACGGACAGAGCAACCGGACGCACAGCATGACAGACCTTAAGAAAAGGTTTTTCACATTTGCAGTCGGCAGGATGGATGACAAACAGTTTGCGCCGCTTATTAAAGACTTTGTAAAGCCAAGAACATAGGAGGAATATTATGTCAACCAAAAAGACCGTAAAGAAGACGGGTGCTAAGAAGGCCGCACCCAAGAAGAGTGGCGGACCGGCTCAGAAATACTTTAAGTCTGAGAAGGAATATAAGAAGGCCGCAAAGGACATCCTTTGTGACTAGAGAGGCGAGATAAAAAGGGACTGTAACAGGTCCCTTTTTTAGTGCTTATGGCAAAACGCAAGACGGACGAAAACTTAATACCAACGAACAAGCGAAGCAAGGAAGAAGCGAGGGAGCTTGGCAGAAAAGGCGGAGTCGCGTCAGGTGTAGCACGGAGGGAGAAGCGGACGATGGCGCAGACCTTAGAGCTTTTCCTTAGCATGCCATTAAAGGACGGAGACCTTGCCGATATAGGAAGCCTGAAGAGCTTAGCAAACGCAGAAGGCAAGAACATATCCGTTCAAGAGGGAATCATTTTAAGGCAGGCACTTTTGGCCTTAAAGGGAGACCCTAGAAGCGCGGCCTTTATCAGGGACCTTATGAAAGATTCAGAGGTCAAGACGGAAGACGCAGGGGTGACGATAATCGATGATTTCAAGTAATCCAATCAAATTATCTGAGCTTTTGGCACCGTCTTTTAGACCGGCTCATAAGGCCTTGATGGATGGAACGCATCACCAGCTTGTATTGAAAGGCGGGCGCGGAAGCTGTAAAAGCTCATACGCATCCGTTGAGGTCGTTTATCAGCTTTTAAGGCATCCGGAGATTCACGCAGTCGTAATGCGTAAAGTCGGCAATACCTTACGTTCAACCGTTTACGCGCAGTACATGTGGGCAGTCGCGGAGCTGGGATTGTATTCACAATTCAAGTTTACGACAAACCCAATGGAGATGACTTACAAGAAGACCGGCCAGCGCATCATGTTCTTTGGAGCAGATGACCCCGGAAAGCTCAAGTCTTTGAAAGTGCCTTTTGGCTATGTGGGCGTATTGCACTTTGAGGAGCTGGACCAATTCAGCGGCGAGGAAGAGATACGAAACATAGAGCAGTCGGTAATGCGAGGCGGTCCCATAGCGATTGAGATTAAATCGTTCAACCCGCCGCGGACGATTATGAACTGGGCCAATAAGTATTGCCTAAGAGACAAGCCGGACCAGCTCATATTGCACAGCGATTATACGACAGTCCCGGAGGCGTGGCTGGGCCAGCGTTTTATATCAGACGCGGAATATCTGAAGCAGACCAATTATCCGGCATACGAGCATGAATATCTAGGCATGGCCAACGGCACAGGCGGCAACGTCTTTGCAAACGTCAAGCCGCTAGACATGTACAAGGTAAATCCGGAGACCGGCAGAAAGCTTATAGACACGTTTGACCGGCATTATAACGGGATAGACTGGGGATATTACCCGGACCCGTTTGCGTTCAATCGTTGCCACTTTGACGCGGCCAGAAGAGACCTGTACATCTTTGAAGAGCTTACCCTTTACAAGCATGGCAACAGGGAGGCCGCGGACAAGGTAATAGCGACAGGAGTCGGGCAGGAAAAGATAACGTGCGACAGTGCCGAGCCGAAGAGTGTAGGCGACTTTAGGAGCTATGGCCTTACGGCATCAGGAGCGCAGAAAGGTCCCGGCTCCGTTGAGTACAGCATGAAATGGCTGGCAAGCCTTAACAATATATACATCGACCCGAACAAATGCCCGGACACATGGCAAGAGTTCACAGAGTACGAGTACGAGAGGGACAAAGACAACAACATCATTTCAGGGTATCCGGACGCGAACAACCACCATATAGACGCGACTAGATACGCGCTAGAAAGCTTTTGGAAACGCAGAGGCCAATGATACGAAGATTCAAATTGTGGCTTTACAACAAGTATTTGCCGCGAGTAACAAAAGAAACATACCTAAAGGATATGGAGGGCCTTTTGGCCGCCAATAGAGAGCTTAAACAGCAGAATAGAGAGCTAAGGGCCTATATTGACGGAGTGCAAGACGTGATACGGTCAAGGGCGCGGATTGAGATAAAAAACGAGGTAAATAAATGAACGTAAAAACGGAGTTCCAAGAGACCTTCCATGTAAAGGACATCACCACGGACGCGATGACAACGGCCATCACAGACTGGTACGACCTTTACTATGGGACCAATTTACCGGATGACGAGGACGGGTGCCAGAGGCTTCCGGTCACAGTCGTAAACAAGATACAGAAAGCCGTATTTGCAGAGTACGAGTCAGACAGCAAGAACGAGTTTGTACAGCAGTGTCTTGATGCGATAGACAAGAAGAAAAAGAAGGTAATACAGCAGGCCTTAATAGGCGGTTGCTGTTTTATCAAGCCGATAATGACGGACCCAATTTCCTATGTCGTGGTGCCGCGTAATAACTGTATCATACTGGGACGAGATACCGAAAACAACGTAACAGATATAGGTCTTACCGAGCAGAGCGAAGAGGACGGATATTATTATACGCTCATGGAAAGGCGGTACGTCGAGGGCGATAAGCTCATAATCGAGTCAAAGCTTTTCAGGAGTGATAAAAGGGACGAGCGCGGCAGTCAGGTCCCGCTTGACAGCTTGCCGAGGTACGAAGGCGTTGAGGACATCACCGAGCTTGCGATAGATAATATAGGCATGGCCGAAGTGAATTGTCCCGCGGAAAATTGCGTTGACGGCTCAGATGACCCTGTATCGATATATGCGGCGGCCACAGACCTTATACACAATATAAACCTTAACGAGGCCCAGATAAACGGCGAGTTCGAAAGAGGCATGTCGAGGATAATAGCATCCGCGGACTATCTAAAGAACACAAACGGTACCCGCGCGCTGGTCGATGACGTATTCACCGGAGTCGATGATGACCCCGAAAATGTAGGCATCCAGATATTCTCCCCGGCCTTCCGCGAACAGTCGTACCTTGCCAGAAAGAGGGAATATCTCAGAAACATAGAGTCGATGATAGGCTTTAAGCGCGGCCTTTTGTCTGAGGTCGAGATGACCGAAAGGACCGCGACAGAGATTACATCGAGCGCAGGCGATTATAACCTTACGGTGATGGACTTCCAAGAAATGTGGGAGGAATCCATTAAACAGCTCATAGAGATAACGGCCCAGCTTGCCGGACTTTACCACGTCAAGAGCGCGACTGTAAACGATGACGATATAGTTATGACGTGGGGCAACGGTGTCCTTTATGACAGGGACAAGACATGGGCCGAATACTTACAGCTTGCCGCCGCCGGACTTATAAAGCCGGAGATAGCAGTCGCGTGGTACTTCAACCTTGACTGGAAGAACGACAAAGACCTTGAAAAGATAAGGGCGGAATACATGCCGCAGATGCAACAGCTTTTGGAGGGTGAGCAAGAGTGATAACGCCGGAACAGATGACAGCCTTACAGGACGCGCTTGAAAAGATAGCGGAGCCGGTGACGGACTATATCATTAAAGACGTGATAAGGCGCATCATGGAAGCCGGGCAGATTACAAGGACCGCGGAATACCTAGTAAAACAGGCGTTTTGGCTAAGAAATAGCCGCGATGGACTAATTGTATTACTCCGCAAGAAAAACGTGCCTAAAGCGATTATAAACACCTTCACGAAGGCCGCAGACATAGTATATAAGCAGATGGGTGCGGAGCCGGATGAAATATCAGACGATATACTGAAGGCGGCCATAAAACTGGCCACTCAAAACTTCACCAACCTTACCCAGACGATAGGCATGGTGGACCCCTTTGGTGTAGCACTCCCCATGCAACAGGCATATAGGTCCTGTACCGACTATGCTTTTAAGATGGTGCTATCAGGAGCGCAGAGCTACCAGCAGGCATGCTATGAGGCGAGTAAAAACCTTATAGACCAAGGCGTGAGGGTGATAGATTACGAATCCGGACGGCATACGTCAGTTGACGCGGCCATAAGGCGGAACATCTTTGGCGGCATGGGTCTGATGGTCGAACAGCTTGAAGAGCATTTGCACGACCAGATGGGCGCAAACGGATGGGAGCTATCAGCGCATGAAGCATGCGCCAAGGACCACGAGCCATACCAAGGCAGACAGTTCACAAATGCACAGTACGAAAGACTTAACGGGACCGCGACCAGTCCGGGAATCCTTAAGAGGCGCATAGGTACACTGAATTGCAAGCACATAGCTTTTCCGGTAATCCTAGGCGTACAAAAGCCGATATACTCCCAAAAGGAGCTTGCAGACATGCGGGCGCGGAATCGCGCAGGCGTGACCTTTGAGGGCAAGCACTATACCATGTACGAGGCAACGCAGATGCAACGCCAGATTGAACGGGCGATAAGGAATCAGAAGCGCAGGATAACAGCTTTTGAGCAGTTGCCGGGACAGCAGGACAAGCTCAGGGCGGCGCGGATAAAGTACATAGCACTTAGCCGCAAGTACAAAGAGTTCTCAAGTGTAGCCGGCCTAAGGACGCAAGACGCAAGGCTGTTGGTCGAGGACTTTGGTCCCAGTCAGGAAAGAAGAGCATACCAAGTTGAACAGAGTGCATAAAGCACTTTTTTCATACAATCAAACGCGAGGCGGGCGCGTATATGTCCGCCTTTTCTCATGTCGCGGAAGACGCGGGATATAAATCACTTTGGAGGAAACATGAAAGACATTTACAGCATCTTAAAGGACGCAGGCGTTGAAATCGCAGAGGACAAGAAGGAGGCTTTTCAGAAGGAGCTTTATTCCAACTATAAGTCCGTTGCAGAGTTCAGCCAGAAAACAGACCGCATCAAGGAGCTTGAAGGTCAGGTCAGCACAGCTCAGGCCGGAATCGCAGAAGCGACCAAGAAGCTTGAAGCTTACAAGGACGTGAACGTTGATGACCTTAAGGGTCAGATAAGCAAGCTCACAAAAGACCTTGAAGACAAAGAGACCGCATGGCAGGCCAAGGTCGCAGGGATGGAGTTCGACAGTGCCATAGAAAAGGCCATAACAGGAGCCAAGGGCAAGAACGCCAAGGCTATCATGGCACTTCTTGACATGGACGGACTCAGAGCATCTAAGAACAGAGACGCGGACGTTAAGGCGGCCATAGAAGCAGTAAAGAAAGACAACGACTATCTGTTTGAAATAGAACAGAAACCCGCCAGTTATGCAGGAGGCACCGGTACAGGCGCACACCAGAAGGGCGGGACAAGCAAATGGGGAGATGCCAACGCAACAGCTTTTGCGCGTGGCATGGGCCTCAAGATTGAATAAGGGCAAAGGCCCAGAAAGGTAAAACCTATGTCTATTGTTTTAGCAAAGAATTATGTTAGCGCACTTGACGAGGCGTACAGATTCAGCTCTCTTACCTCCGTTCTGGACGGAGATGACAGCCTTGTAAAGGAAGGCGCAAACGCAGGCGAAATCATGGTCCCGAAGCTCTCTCTTCAGGGCATGGCCACTTACAGCAGAAGCACCGGATACGTTGGCGGCACCGTTGACGTTGCATGGGAGACCGTTGCCGCAGATTATGAGCGCGGCAGAAAGTTCAGCGTTGACGTTCTGGACGACGAAGAGACCAGAAACGTTGCGTTTGGCAAGCTGGCCGGTCAGTTCATCAAGCACAAGGTCGCTCCGGAAATCGATGCTTACAGAATCGCTAAGATTGCAAGCACCGCTTCCATCGGCGGCACCACCGGTACCCTTAGCTCCGGCGCAGATGTAGTCACCGCGCTCCGCGCCGCCGCTTCCGCTATGGATAACGCCGAAGTCCCCTATGAGGACAGAGTGCTGTTCATAACCCCGGCTCTTCTGGGCCTTGTTGAAGACCTCGACACCACCAAGAGCAGGGCCGCTCTGGATTCCTTCTCTCAGGTCGTAAAGGTACCGCAGACCAGAATGTACACCAAGATTACGCTGTACGATGGCACCACCTCCGGACAGGAAGCTGGCGGATACATCAAGGACGCTACCAGCGGCAAGGACATTAACTTCCTCGCAGTACACAAGGAAGCTGTATGCCAGTTCCACAAGCACGCGGCCCCGAAGATTATCCCGCCCGAAATGAACGCAGACAGCGATGGATACATCTATGCTTACAGACTTACCTCTATTTGCAAGGTGTATGACAACAAGCTTGCAGGCGTTTATTGCCACCATAAGTCTTAATCAGTCTCCCAGAAAGGAGGCTAATTATGGCTATTGACAGCAGGCTTTTAGCATCTGAATCTGAAGCTCAGATTGACGAAAACTTTAACCGTATCCTCGCACTCATAGACGCAGGACCGGCCACATTCACCGTAACTTTTAACAGTGACGGCGGCAGTGAGGTCCCGTCTCAGAAGGTCGTAAAGAACATGCCTTGCGTACAGCCGACAGACCCGACAAAGGAAGATTACACCTTTACCGGATGGTTTAAGGGTACGTCCACAACGGCATTTGATTTTTCGACCCCTATTACGGCCAACATAACACTTAAGGCCAAATGGGAAGCGGAAGCGGCGGAGGCATAAGGACTAGCACAAATGGCGGATTATAATTTTTACGTTGAAAACTATCACGGCAACTCAATAGCAGAAGAGGACTGGGAAAGACTCTCCGCAAGAGCAGAAGAGCGCATTGTCAGGTACGAAAACATATACAGTGTGACGTACTTTGACCTTGCAAACGGACGCAACATGGCCATTTGTGCATTAGCGGAGACAGTTCAGGCACTAGACACTATTCAGGGAAACGGCGCAGTCGCGTCTGTGTCCGTTGGAAGTGTCAGCACAACGTATGCAAACGCGGGCGGTTCAGGCGCAAGTTTGGACCGTTCCGCGCTGGCTACACTTAGGACGTATGCGGACATATACAGAGGTAACTGATGGGACCGAATTATACAAAGCTTTTCAAGCAGACGATAACTGTATATGACAAAGACACCTTTGCAAAGACCGTATATAAAAGGGCCTTCTTTGATTTTAAGAAGGTCCAGAACGTTGATAAGACCGGCTCACATGAGGCCAACGGTTCTTTGATAGTCGTTCCGGGCGCGTCACAGCCTTTTAAGGTCGGTGACAAGGTTTATGCAGGTGTCGGTCCAGACATAGCAGACAGGGCGGCATGGAGTTCATTCATACCGGCCAAGGTCGCTGGTCTGGTCGTTGTGAAATACGTTGACCCTAAGTATTACCAAGGCGTACTGGTCCACTGGGAGGCGGGCGGATGATAGTTCGCATCAACATCCCGTCAGCGGATGAGCTTACAAAAAAACTAGGGATTAACAAGACGGGGCAGGCCCAGCTTTTCCACACCATGAACATATACAGGCACATGCTTCCTTATATGCCGATGGAAACGGGCATGTTTTCCACAAAGCAGACAAGGGTATCGTCTCCCACGATGATTACCACCAACGCGCCGCAGGCGTATTATCTGTATTACGGAAACAGGATGGTCAACGCAAAGACCGGAAAAGGCCCGGCTTATATCCCCGGTGTAGGCTACCGCTGGCCGCGTGGGGCAACTTTGGTGCCAACGTCTGACCCTCTTAATTACACCACGACATTCCATCCGCTTGCGGGTCCGTTCTGGGACAAAAGGATGGTTGCCGCAGAGGGTAACGTGATAGCAAAAGAATTAAAGGACTATATAAGGACCATAAAATGACGCATCTTGAGATGATAAAAAACTGGATAGCGACCTATCCGGATTATAACATTCTGTCTGAGTTCTCCGTTGATTACACAGACCAGATACCCAACAACGGCGGCATTTTCCCGGCAGGCCTCTCTGAGGTCTCAAGAAGGACCGACATTCTGGGTAACGTGACCGTAAGCAATCAGGAAAACTTTGGCATCTATGTTATCTTTGAAAAGTCTCCGGGTGATGCAGTGGCGGCAGAGGCCAATCAAGACTGGATTTCCGGCTTCCAAACATGGGTGCAGGAGCAGTCTGTCACAGGCCTTGCTCCGGTCTTTGGAGACATACCCTATACCGAGCGTGTGACAGCATCTTCCGGGGCCTTGTATGCGGCTTCTGACGAGGGTCTGGCAACTTATATGGTACAGCTAACAATCAATTACACAAAGAGGTATTAAACATGGCAGACATGACTTTTAACACAGCTTCCGGTGCTGTTATCGCCCGTAAGATGTACGTCCTTTACCTCAATACCGGCACGACTTCTACACCTGTTTGGAGTCCGGTAGGAAAGAGGGTCGAGGACAGCTCTGCTGAATATGACTGGGCAGAAGAGTCCAAGGTCGACATTTTTGGTGAGACCTATACGACCATAAAGGCTCCGGTTATCACTCAGAGCTTTGACCCGTGCGAGCTTGACGCTGGCGATGCGGCTCAGGTCAAGATTTGGAATCAGGCCATAAAGGACCAAGATATTTCCGCGATGACCAGCAACGACATGCTTCTGGTCCATCTGTACGCAGGAACCGCCAATACCGCGATGTTTGCGGAGAGGTATTCCGCATGCGCGGTCAAGCCGTCTTCTATAGGCGGAAGCGCGACTGTTGACATGCCGATAGACGTGACCTTTGGCGGCACCAGAACACAGGGTACCGCGGCCATATCTAACGGCGTTGTAACTTTTACGGCGGCGGCATAGTTAAGGCGACCTATGCCGCAAACGGCGGGACCGGTCAGGTACCGGCTCCGGCGTATGCCACTGTAGGGCAGACGATAACCGTTGTGTTCAGTCCGGCACCGACAAAGAGCGGAAAGACCTTTAGAGGCTGGTCCACCAACAGCTCGGCAACGTCCGCGACCTATACGGCCAGCGGGACAAAGACGTTCACAGCGGCTAATGACGTGACGCTTTACGCTGTATTCACATGATGATAGGGGGCGGGCAACCGTCCCCTTGCATTTTAGGAGGAATAAATGAACAATCTTGATTTTAACAGCGGGGTACAGGTCTATAAGGTCAACGGAGGCGCGGAGATTTCTTTTAATCCCACAGATACAGACTTTATAGAAAGACTCTATAACACGATGGGAGACCTTGAAAAGGCCTCTTCTGACTTTGAGAAAAGGGCCGGAGAGATTACCGAGGATGACCCTGTAAATGCGTTCAAGCTTGCCAATGAAAAGGACCAGCTTTTCAGGGAAAAGATTAACGCTCTTTTTCCGGAAGAAGACGTATGTTCAGCCATGTTTGGCCGGATGCACATGGACGCTTTTACGGATGACGGCCTTCCTTTATGGGCCAATTTCCTCCTTGCGGTCCTTGATGCTTGCGGCGGTGTAGCATACGACAAGCTCCTTGCCAAGGGCAACACAAAGATAAACAAGTACCTTAACAAGTACAAGAAGACAAAGAAATGAATTACAACCTCCCGAAGTCAGTGGAATTAAACGGCAAGAGGTATGCCATACGGACTGATTACAGGGTGATTCTTGATATATTTGAGGCCATGAACGACCCGGACCTTACAAACGAGGATAAGGCCGTTGTGGTATTAAATATCTTTTATTGCGACCTCCCTCCGTATGATACATGGGAGCAGGCATTAAAGGAGTTTGTACTGTTCGTGAACATGGGCGAGGACGAGCCAAAAAGGGTGCGGCCAAAGCTCATGGACTGGTCCCAAGACTTTAACTATATCGTGGCCCCGGTCTCAAGGGTCATAGGCAAGGATGTCCGCGGCATAAAGTATTTGCACTGGTGGACCTTCCTTAATGCCTTCTTTGAGATAGGAGAATGTACCTTTTCACAGATAGTATCCATCCGCGATAAAAAGCACAGAGGCAAGCAGTTGGAGAAATGGGAAAAAGAGTGGTACAGAGAACACAGAGAGCTAGTTGATTTTAAGACGGCATATTCAGAAGCAGAGCAAGACCTTCTGAAGCAGTGGGGTGTTTGATGGCAGAGATTAACTTTTCTACAGGACTGGACTTAACACAGCTTGAAAAGGACCTGAATACGGCAAGAAAAGCTGTTGAAAAGCTGAAGGCGGAATACGAAAAGAAGAGCGCGGGACTTAGCGCGGACTCTGAAGCTCTTGAGGTTCAGGCGGCTCAGATTGAGGCACTGAAGCAGAAGATAGCAGAGTACAAGAGAATTATGGCCGCAGGCGCGGCGGGCGGGTTCGAGAACTTTGAGGCCGCCTTCAACGCGCTCCCAAAGGCGGAGCAAGAGCTGGCCGAGATGGAAAAGTCGTATGACAAAGCTCTTGAAAAGAATATAAAGATGGGAGAGTCCGTTGAACAGCTTGCCGCAGATTTGCAGGCCGCAGAGCAGAGGGCGGAAGAGCTGTCCCGCGCAACAGAGGCGGCACGCGGAGCGAGTGCAGGTACGAGCGAAGGCTTTAAGAACGTCAAGAAAGAAGTTGAAAAGGCGGGAAACCGTATAAAGCGGATGCTCCAAAACATGTTCCTGTTTTCCGTTATTTCCAAGATGCTCCAAAGCGTCAAGTCTTACTTTTCTGACGTACTCAAACAGAATAAAGAATTATCCGCGGCAGTAGGACAGCTCAAGGGCGCATTTGCGACCCTAGCAACGCCTATTATAAACGCGGTACTACCGGCACTTATCGCCATTGTAAACTGGGTGACAAAGGCGGCTACAGCTATTGCTCAATTCATAGGTTTGCTCACCGGAAAATCCCTTGCAGACATGCAAAAATCAGCGAAGGCTATGAATAAGGTGGCCGGGGGAGCAAAGAACGCGGCAAAGAGCATGGCCGCCTTTGATACCGTCCAGACGCTTGGCAACAATTCCGGTGGTGGTGGCGGAGGCTCAGACCTTGCCGCGACATTCAATCAGGCACAGCTTACCAATCAGGAGCTTTTCAATACGCTTACGACCCTTGGTGGAATCATAGGAGCTTTGATAGCGATTAAGGCCATGACCGCGGCGGAGCTGGGGTTTGGTCCCATCTTAGGCGTTGTGATGGCGATAGCTGGAACGATAACCTTTATTCAGGGTTACTTTGACGCATGGAAGAAGGGCATCGACTTTAAGAATCTGACGAAGATGCTTGGCGGTGTTGCGGCGGCTCTTGTTGGTCTGGGAATCGCATTTGGCGGCACGGCTGTTGCGATAGGCGCAGTCATCGCCGGTGTAGCACTCCTTATCCTAGGCTTTAAGGACCTCTTTGAAAACGGAGTAAAGCTTGAAAATGTCACCACGATAGTCGTGGGACTCGCGATGGCTATAACAGGCCTTATCGCAACGGGGAACACGATGCTCGCGGGCGTTCTTGCGATAGTCGCTGGCGTGACGCTGTTTATTAAGTCTCTTAAGGACGCGATAGAGAACGGCACAAATCTGGCGAACACTCTTGGCATGGTCGCGGGAATCATCGCAACAGGTCTTGGTATAACGCTTCTTACCGGCAGTCTGATACCGCTTCTTGTGAGCGCGATTCTTGGAATCATCGTTGCCATTACATCCGTGGGCGGAACATTCCAACAGCTTGTCGAAGGTGTCAAACAGCTCTTTGGCGGCCTGATAAAGTTCATCACGGGCGTATTTACCGGAGACTGGAAAAAGGCATGGGAAGGTGTTAAAGACATCTTCAAGGGCATATTTAATATAATAGCGTCAATCTTTGGCGGTATTGTAAATGCCATTATCAAGGGCCTTAACTGGGTTATAGGAAAGCTGAATAAAATATCCTTTACGGCTCCGGACTGGGTGCCGTTTATAGGCGGAAAACACTTTGGCGTAAATATATCGACCATACCGCTTTGGAACGTACCACAGCTTGCTCAGGGCGCGGTGATTCCTCCCAACAAAGAGTTTATGGCGGTCCTTGGAGACCAGAAAGCAGGCACAAATATTGAGGCTCCGCTTGATACTCTTGTTGCGGCCTTCAGACAGGTCGTAGGAGAGGGCGGTCAGGAGATAACCGTCAACTTCACCGGCTCGATGGCTCAGTTTGTAGCGATGCTCGATAAGGAAATAACCGTTTCCAGAAGGAACAGAGGTATATAAATGGCACAAAACGCATTTTCAATAGACGGTGTGTATTATGACGTAATAATCCCGCAGGACGGAATCGAAAGGTCTTTTCAGATACTCGATGACGATACCGCGGGAAGAGTTCTGTCCGGTGCCATGCAGAGGTCTATCATAGGAACGTATTATAACTATAAGATTGAGCTTGATACGTCCCGTATGAGCAAGGCTGAGTATGACGATATGTATGAGGTTATATCGGCTCCGGAAGATTTCCATGAGCTGATAGTACCGTTTGGGCAGACTACATTCGTGTTCGATGCGTACATTACGTCAGGCACAGACAGGTTGCAGTCGATAAAGACAGATGGCAACACTTGGCATGGACTTACTCTTAACTTTATAGCACTTGAACCGGCGGTGATTTAATGCAGACCATAGGCGGAGATTACAGCACAATAATATCCGGGCAGTATAAGATAGACACGCACTTTATAATCGATGGCGTTACATACACCATGTCAGACGTTAAAAGCGCGTCTATTGACGGTATGCTTTTTCAGGAGCTTGGAATAGGTAATGCTATGACAAGGACCCTTAAGTTAAATCTTAAGGGGACTCCAAATATCCCTAGAGGCGCGACCATACAGGTCCAACAGCAGGTATTTAACAAGGACTATCCGCTAGACTGGACCAACACGAGTCAGATGGTACCAAAGGGTACCTTTTTCATTTCCAAAAGGAATGTGAACAGAAAGGCCAACGTCACGGAAATCACGGCTTACGATGCCATGAACAAGATGGACGTGCCTTACATGGAATCCGGTGACTTGGTAACAAAGACCGCAAAGGCTGTTGTTGAGGATATATGCACAGACGTTAGCGTGACGCTTAACACGGCCACGGCCACGGTCCTTAATGACGGGTACCTGATAAGCTCTCCGCCTGTTATGGGCGAAGAGGGTACCACTAGGCGGCAGATGCTTCAGCAGATAGGCATCCTTTATGGCGGCAACTGGACCATAACGGATGATGGCAAGCTTACGCTTATTCAGCTCGCGGCTACACCTACGCCAACGGTGGTAGGAAGCAGGACCGGCTCTTGCATCAATCAGGCTCCGCTCTCCGCAATAGATAGGGTGAAGCTTATCAACGGCAACTCCGCTTTTGAGTCTGATGACTTTAGCACTCTCACGGGCGCAGTGCTAATCTGTAATTCAAACTATGCCAGCGCGGACAACGCTAACAGGGTCCTTGCAAAGGTTGAGGATTACGTTTATCAGCCGTATGAAGCGACCAGAGCTTACGTTGAACCGGCGGCGGGTCTGGGTGATAGGGTGACGATTTACGGCCTTACATCCGTGATTGCAAGACAGGCCATTACAATATCTAGGACATGTCCTTCTGATATAGGCGCGGACTATGAGGGCGAAGAGGATGACGAATACAAGTATGTCCCTCCTGTTGAACGTGAGATAGTGCAGTCAGAAGCTCGCTCGCAGGCAAGCATATCTGTATTGGAGCAGAGCATAGATAGCCAAGTATCGCAGATAAACGAAACGCTGAACGGCGAAAACGGCGTAGTACAGAGCATATCAAATCTTCAACAGACGGCAAACAGTTTTACGCTGACGCTGACGAACATAAACGCAGACCTTACCGAAATGCAACAGTACCTAACTTATGAGAATGGGGTGCTGACATTAGGCGAAACAGGAAGTCCGTTCAAGGCTCAACTTGACAATACGCAACTTGCGTTCGTGCAGAACGGCAACATCGTAGCGTATGTATCAAACAACAAACTGTATATAACAAACGCAGAAATAACCGACAACTTGCAGATAGGCAAGTACCAATGGATAACGCAGAGTGACGGCAGAATGTCCTTGAAATGGGTGGGATAAATGGCAACAAGCGGTACTTTACAACTTAACCCCAACACCTATACGACAGACGGCGCACCGAACAGGGCAGACATAAATTGGTCGGCTACTTGGAACAGTAGCACGCTCCAATGGTCTGTATCTTGGAACGCAGTTGCGGCAGGTAATACCAACTCTTATTGGGTAACGATATTCAGCGGAACTGTAACATTCACGGACGCAAACGGAAATGTCCTTGACACAAAGAGTATGGCGGCGCAAGTCCCGAAAGCGAGGGGCGGCGACCAACTCTTGTCGGGCAGTTTTGTAGTCGGCGTTGATAGTCTTGGAAATCAAACGCTGAACATCAGCGGACGCTTCCAAATAGAGTACAACGGAAGCGGAAGCGATAACGCAGGTACATCTAAAGGGTCGGGCAGTTATGCTTTAGACCAAATGGCTATGGCTTCAACCTTTACGGTAACTTCTACCACGGTTGGAGCAAGCGGCGGTGCTTCCACAGTTAGTATCTCCCGAAGAAGTCCGTCCTACACGCATAGCGTGACTTGGAAATTAGGCTCTTATACCCATACCGAAACAGGCGTAGGAACGAGCGTGACATACACGATACCTGCGTCTTGGCTGAACGCAATACCAAGCAGTCCTAACGGTGTTGGGTCTGTAACGATACAGACCTACAACGGCTCAACTCCCATAGGTGGAGAAGTCGGACCTGTGCAGTTCTCTGTTACGGCGGCGGTGTACCCAAGCATAGGCTCGTTTACATCTGCTCCAAGAGGGGCGGCTTATACCGCACAGATAACGAACTACACCACAACCTATGTATCGGGATATTCAACGGCTCTGCTGACGGCTTCATCTTGTTCGGGTGCGTATGGCTCGTCCATTAAGCGATACGACTTCTATCAAAGTGGCGCACTCATAGCACAGGCTTCCTCGTCCGCTTCTTCATATTCATACGAAACAGTCAACCCTGTTAGCGGTAGTGAGATACGGTTCACGGTTGTCGTAACAGACACAAGAGATAGGCAGACAAGCGCAAATGTGTCTGTAAGTCTTCGCCCTTACGCTACACCGACATTCTCATCAGCAAATGCTTATAGGTGCAACAGTAGCGGAACGGCGACCAATGACGGAACATATGTCAAGGTAGAAGCGACTGCGGTTGCGACACCGAGCGAGAACAGTATCGTGTCGCTGACATTTGCAGAAAAGCCGACCACATCAAACACTTGGAGCAACGAAATCAGTATTGCGAGTTATCCCATAACGGGCGGCTATGCCAACACCTCGTCTTATGATGTACGCATAAAGGCAACCGACAAACTTGGGCAGACCTCTTACCGCTACTTCACTATCCCTACTGCGGAGTACACAATGGACTTCAAGGTTGGTGGCAAGGGCGTGGCGTTCGGTAAAGTAGCCGAAACGGACAACCTTGTGGATAGCAAGTGGAACATCAAAGCACCGTTCTTTGAGGGCAACAGAGCGTTCACTCGTGAACTTACATCTGCCGATGACCTTAACAACATCAAGGATTTCGGTTGGTACTACGAGCCGAGCGCAGGGGCAACATATATGCCTGCAAATGTGCCGAGCGGTTTTACAGGAGCGTTCACTTTAGAGGTCTATCCCGCAACAGGTAACTATGTAAATAGTGGTGCGTGGGTATATATAACGCAGAGATTAAAACCGTTCAACACCATACAATACTACGAACGGTTTGTTTATACAGACGGCAACGGTGCGTGGTATTACGGCGGTTGGGGTTTATTACCCGATGACGCAAGCGCAACAAAAGGTGGCTATGTCAATACAATAGCGCAGACATTCGCAGGAAGTAAAACATTCCAAGAAATAATTAACGCTCAAGGTTTTCGTGGTACATCGCAAAACGCAAATGCTCAAACAATAATACAACCTGTTGGTTTCGTTGAATATGCAACAATAGGCGCACAAGATGTTTTAGACACAAACACCGTCACAAAATTGCTTCAATGGATAACCGCAAATTATCCAACAAGAACTCGTGAAACAATTTTCGTTGGGACGCTTGCCGCAGGCTCATCGCATATGTTCGCACTAATGCCTTACGACACAAGCATTGTATCGGGCGGCATACCGCAATATAGCGTTGGGATTGACATTACCTTTAATCACACTTATTTGTTCGGCTCGTTCGGATATAGTCCTTATCTCTATACAACTTACTGATTAGGAGCAAACCTATGTATATCGTAATTGAACTACAAACAAACAACGGCAAGACGGCGAACATCGTCAACGCTTACGCAGACCTCAACACCGCCTTTAACAAGTATCACTCTATACTTGCGGCGGCGGCAGTTAGCACCGTTGAAGTCCACACCGCCGTCATTCTTAACGAGGTCGGCAACACAATAGCAAGCGGTCACTTCGCACACGCTAAAGAAACCGAGGTGGAAGAATAATGGAACAGGTCACTTCGCTCCAAGTTTTCGTGGCAATACTTGGGAGCAGTTTACTGACTACCGTCTTCGGCAAGGTCTTTGACTACATAACGCACTCCAAGAAGACCACCGCTATACTTCTGCTCTCCGCTCTTGAACACCTTTGCGACAAAATCTTGCGTCAAGGCTTCCGTACCCAAATGCAGACGCTCCGTCTTCAAGAAATGCAGGCACAGTATGAAAAGTTCGGGGACGGCTACGCAAAGGCTCTTGTCGCTGACGCTATGAAAATGCCCATTAAAACAGAGGAGGAAATCATTAAATGATAACTTACACAACTCCGGCATTACACCTGACTGTTGAGGGAAAGCTCCTTACGCAGGACCATGATGTGCGAGTCACGATAGTTCAGGGGTCCTATAAGCTGACCAAGAAGGGAAGCGACCTGACCATCACCGCGGGGCAGACCGATACTGAAATCGTCTTTGCGCTTACGCAGGAGGAAAGCGGCCAGTTCAAATGGAACAAAGCTTGCGAAATACAGGTCAACTGGATAGACCAGAACGGTGTCCGCGAGGCCACTGAGATAGGTGAAATAGATGTAATGAAAAACCTCCTAGACGAGGTGATTACTCATGGCAATTAAACTTAAGGTCCAAGACACAACAGTACGTCTCAAAACTGTTGATGATACGGTCAACTTCAAAACAGAGACGGGGATTCCTATTTACCCACCGTCTTATACCGGGGAGACCTCAATAACGCCTACAGAAAGCGAGCAGGTCCTTGAGACTAGCGGCCTTATGATGACAAATAATGTCACCATAGCACCGATACCAAACAATTACGGCCTCATAACATGGGACGGCACCAAGATAACAGTATCATAAGGAGAATAAAATGGCCAAATCAGTAGTAATAAGGGGCGTGGTGTACGCGGATTGTCCGGCGGTAGATATTCCGCTTAGCTCAGGGCAGGGTGACGCGACATTTATTGACACGTCTGATGCGACTCTTGAAAGCGGCGCAAGCATGCTTAGCGGAGTGACAGCTTACGCAGGCGGAACGAAAATCACCGGCTCCATAGAAAGCAAATCCTCAAGCGACCTGACCGCATCCGGCGCGACTGTAACGGTCCCGGCGGGATATTATGGGTCTCAGTCTTCAAAGGCCGTTTCCAGCGGAAGCGCAACGGCTCCGGCTACAATAAGCGGAACGTCCGCATCCGTATCAACAGGAACGAACACTATTACCCTCTCCAAGACCGTCTCTGTAACTCCGGCAGTATCCGCGGGGTATGTATCAAGCGGAACAGCAGGAAATAGCTCGGTCAGTCTCACGGCCAGCGTGACCACAAAGGCCGCGGCTACAATAACGCCGGGAACGACAAACCAGACCATAGCTTCAGGGACCTATCTCACAGGTACTCAGACAATATCCGGAGACGCAAACCTTAAGGCCGCAAATATAGTAGCTGGCAAGAGCATCTTTGGCGTATCCGGGTCCGCACAGATTCCTGTTATATCTCAGGACGCAACGACAAAAGTATTAAGCATCTCATAAGGGGGTGGAATCGTGTCTCAATCGATTACCCTTTGGGGGGCCTCATATACTCAGGTCCCCGGTATTGAATTACCCAAAACTGGCGGCGGCACAGCGACCTTTACGGACGTGACGGATACAACAGCAGCGGCGGCTGACGTAGCAAGCGGTAAATACTTCTACACTTCCGCAGGTGTTAAAACGCAAGGTAGTTTATCTTTTAGCACGATATATACAGGCTCGTCCGCTCCTACATCATCGCTTGGAAACAATGGCGATATATATTTACAGGTGTAAGTATGGCTACTGCAACACTAATACCGAGTTCATATTATGTAAGTTCGTCAGTTTTAACTCTAACAAACGAGGACAATATGTATGCCGATACATCAAGTACGACATACGCAACGCTGACAAATACAGAGAAAAGTACAAGTTATTATTACTTTTATCTGCGAGGTTTTAACATCGGCGACATTCCTGCGAATGCAGATGTCAGTTCATTTACAGTCAAACTGCGTGGCAGAGCGTCGGGGGCTTACAATTCTGCGATGTACCTCTGCCACGGAACAAGCACAATTTCCAACGCTACGGCTACTCAAATCCCGAACTCATCATCGGAAACAACGAGGACATTTGCAAACGGCAATCTAACTTGGGCGCAAATCGTGTCGTATGGTAGCGACTTCGGTATTCGTATCAACTGCCGCAGAAACGCAAGGAACACGCAGTCGCGTTACTACATCTACGGCGCAGAAATTGACGTAACATACACCGTGCCTGTTCCCACTTCTGAAAAACTCTACCTAAAAAGTGACGGCTCGTGGACGGAAGTGTCCAAAGCGTTCAAGAAAGTGGGCGGCGTGTGGGTGGAACAGACAGACCTAACAAACGTATTTGACAACGGAGTTAATTATCACTTCAATTCATAAAGGAGATTAAACAATGATTAGTAAAAAATGGTGGAAATACGCAGGAATTAGAGCGTTAAAGACCGTGTGCCAGACGGCTATTGCGAGCATTGGCACGGCGGCGGTTTTAAGCGAAGTAAATTGGATAGCCGTTGCAAGCGCAAGTGTCCTTGCAGGAATACTGTCCCTGCTGACAAGCCTTGCAGGTATTCCGGAAGTGGATAACGAGCCGCAGGTAGAGCCTGTCGAAGACGCTACACCGATACTGCCGGAAGACCTTACCGTTGAAGTGAAAAAAGAGGACATAGAGTAATGGCATACGAAATCGCGATGACGGCCAAGGAATACGTTGAAAAGCTGATGCACATCGCAAGTTTGGATACGGAATACAACAACTCTTTCCCGAAAAACCTCGGCTATTACCACTCAAACGGCAAGTTCTCATGGGATTGCTGGAACCTGACCCCGAAGACGATTATATGGGGATGGGAGGAAAAGAGGCAGGTGGGATATTATTGCTTTAATAAAGGCAAGTACGGCCTCTGGGATTTAGGCGGAACATCATTACTGGCCGCCTGCACCGAAGTATCCTCAGATTTTTCCCGTCTGACACCGGGAGAGTTTTTACTTACCCCTAACGGAGACCATGCAGGGGCCTACATAGGCGAATACCTCATCGATGGCAAGTGTGTCAACGTAATAGAGTGTACCGAGTCTTGGAAGGCCAAGAAGGTCACTTATTCTTACGTCTCTTCAAATGGACTCCGTTATCACTGGAAGGACGGAGCGCAGGCACCGACAAGATGGGGCAAGCACGGCAAGCTTCCGTGGATAGATTACACTGTTCAGCCGGAACCGCCGACACCGCCTACGCCGCCGGAGGAGCCGATTTACTATACCGTTGTCCGTGGCGATGCGCTTTACAAGATTGCCAACAGATTTAATGTTACCATAGCAGACCTTGTGAAGTGGAATAATATCGCAAACCCGAACCTTATCTATGTAGGTCAGAAGCTCATCGTGGGATGGAGCGATACGCCGGTCCCGCCAGAGCCGGAGAAGGTATATTACACGGTCAAACGCGGCGATAACCTTTCCAAGATTGCCGCCATGTACGGAACAACCGTCAGACAGCTTGTAGCTTGGAACAACATTAAGAACCCGAACCTGATTTATACCGGTCAGGTTTTGAGGGTAAAATAGCACACAGTAATCACGCGCTGTGTGATTCCTCCTTTATACCCGCCCCTTACCTCCGGGGCGGGTCTTTTTTTGTTGCATTTAGTGTTGCATTTGAGCATTTAGTGTTGCATTTTCGCATAAAAAGACATGCACAGACCTCAAAAGAAGTGAAGAAAAATACATAAACCTAAACCTCAAAACCCTTGCAATTTCAACGAAAAAACCCGCAACCTGTTGAAGTTGCGGGCATCCCCTATTTGGTAGTGCCTAGGGGAGTCGAACATTGAAAAATGCGTAATTTTCAAGTGTTCGTGGCATGTGCGTTGCATGCTTTTGTTGCATCAAGCTGTAAAAGGGTATTAAAGTAATCATCCACGGTCTCGTCAACGCGCTTTCGCTCTTCTGAAAACGTGTGTTGGTAGACCTTTTTCATTACAGACGGAGTGGCCCATCCGCCTCTTTCCATAGCATACTTATCCGGGATATTAAGCATGAGCATAATGGAAGCGTTTAAGTGCCTGAGCTGGTGGAAGGTGATTTGAGGGACCAGCTTGTTAAGCCGTCTTCTTATCTGATACTCGTATCGCATCTCGATAAGGTACTGGTCCGGAATCTTTCCGGCGCAGTAATCATCGTACTGGGTGGTCCTGCTTATCAGCTCCCGTATGTAGCCGGGCAGTGCCAGCACTCTATTCCGGGTCTCCACTTTGGCCTTCTTCTTGACCACAGGCCTTCCGTCCACGTCCACGACCACTTGGTCTATGTAAAGGCATCCATTCCTTATGGACGAAAACCTTAGACCTCTGACTTCAGACATAGACAGCGACAGCCACATGGCCAGCATGCAAGGAAGCTCTATGTCGCTCCCGCGGACCGCGTTTATCACTTCTTCTGCGCTAGGCAATTCTATGAACTTTGGGTCATCTTTCGGCAATTTCACGTCAAACGATATATGATAGGCCTTCAGAGAGGCTCTAATAAGGCCGTAGGCGTTACGAACATACTTAGGTGATACTTTTGTACCTCTGTCTGTAATCCGCCGCGATTCCGTGTTAATTGCGTCTTGTACGTCCTTTTGGGTAAGCGTTCTTATGTTCTGGTCCATCATGCTCTGGAACATGGTCCTTCTGAGCATCCTATAACCGGCCACAGTCGTAGGGGATAAGAACTCGCATCCAGCTATGTACTCATCGATGCAGTCACCAACGGTGGTGATTCTGCTCTGCGGTATGTAGCCGTCCCTCTTCAGCTTGGCGGCCATATACATCACATCGATTTTCGTGGGTGCTGTTATTCTTTTGTATATCCTTTTACCATTCTCGTCACAACCAATGTAAACTTGCATCGTCCAGTTGCCGGACTTCGTTTTCTTTGGTGTTGCCATTCCTTTCCTTTTCCTCTACCGATAAAGTGTCATCTTCGAAATGCCCGGACAATATATGCTCGACCTCATGTCTATAAGCCTCTATCTTATCCCGTTGCGATAGATTCTTGTTGATATAGATATTATAGTCACCGTTCTCGTCCGGGATGGTCCCTCCCTTTATATTGTGCGGCAGAGGGACCTGACGTATCAGTAGCTCGTTCATACATACCTCCTTTGCAAGAGCCATGATACCGTCTCCGCTGTACAAATGTATGTACTATCTTTGAGCTTTAAGAAACTCAAGGTACTCGGCGGCCTTCTTTATCTCCTCCGGCGTAGCCTCTTCAGCCGCCATGAACAGGACCCTGTTTTCCTCGTACACCTTTTCAAGCATCGCGGTCCGGCTTTCTTTGTCAAACCGCTCGACCAAATCCGCCTTGCTTATTCCAAACAGGTTGGCCATCTTTTCTATCTTATCTATGCGCGGATAGTACACTCCCTTACACCAAGCGCATACAGTCGTGTAGGGTACATCAATAGCGTGGGACAAGGCCTTCATGGTCATACCTCGCTTATCAAGAAACCTCTTGATATTTTCCGCCATTACAGCTTTATTTCCTAAGTCGCTCATTATGTCACCTCCTTGGTATTTCATACTATATAGTATAACAGCAGTTTTTTCAATAAAAACCGTAAAAAATTATCGAAAAACTGTTGACAATTCAGTTTAACTGTGATATTGTACACTCGCAAGGTACAGTTAAGCAGTACAGCAAAGGGGATAATAGAAATGACAAGAATATATCAGCAGATTAAGGATTACAAGTTTGATGAGGGTGCCAGAGACGGGCGCGTTGATTCAAACGAAGTATACACCACAAAATCAAGCTTCGGGACGCTTGAGAGAGCAATAGAGGATGCTTGGTGGTGGATAAACAGAACGGAAAAATGGATGGACACCTATCCGGTAAAAATCGTGGTAATCAACAAGGTAACAAAAGAAGTCCTTTGGACTTGGGTAAAGTAAATCAGAGCAACGGCCCGCAAGGGCCGGTAATGATACCAACGGCGGTTGCAAGTCCGCGAGTGAATAAGAAGGGATACATAAATGAAACTTTATTACGAAACAGTAAGCAAGGACCGGATAGGTAATAAGAGGTATTCGTACAGATGCACTGAAGAGTACGCAACAAAGGCGGCACTCAAGAAGGCAAAGCAGGGATGGATGCACGTCACAAAAGTCTGGTCTGAAGAACAGGCAAGCGACTGGGTAAAACAGAACGCGAAGGCATATTAAAGGGGGCCTACAGTGAGACTGAAGAAGATTAACGCCAAAGAAGCAAAGAGACTCACTGAAAAGCTGGGCCTCTGCTGGGGAGACGGAAGCCGCACATTCTATGCGACCAACGAAGAGGAAACGGAAGTCTGGGAGTTCGATTCAAAAGCGGAACGTGATGCCGCAGTCGAAGAGTAAAGGGGATACAACAATGGCATGTACAGTTATGAATCACTGGTATAGCGATGAGTGGTGCCGCGATAATCACGCAAGGACTCAGGAAGAGCTTCAACAGATAGCGGCGGAGATAAGAAAACACTGCAAGGTGGAACAGATTGCTCCGGTCCTCGGTCAGAGCGACACCGCAAACATCTGTACCATATATGTAAACGAAGGACTGGGAATAAAATACTGGGTCAAAGATACCTTTGGTCACATATCTGAGATAGACGAAGCAAGAAGTTATTAAGGGGGAGACTACAATGACAAAGGGTGAAATGGTGTATGAAATAGTCAGCAACACAACGTTCAGCGGACTGAACGAAAGGGACGTACAGTCGCTAGTAAGAAGAAACAGTAAGAGCAGAGTCGAAGAAGTGTACGCGGTATTTACAAAAGACAAAGAACACGCGAACGCATATTACTGGCTTCTGACAGCACCAACGATTTCAATATAGCTAGATGATGGACCGGAGCCGCTACATAAGCGGCCCGGCCAAGATGATAACAGACAGGAGGGAAGACAATGGCAATAACACTGAAGGCGGCAAGGGTGAATAAAAACCTGACTCAGAAGGAGGCGGCGAAGCTGATAGGAATATCAGAGCCAAGCCTAGCAAACTACGAGGCAGGGAAGACTTTTCCAAGCGTCCCGGTAATCAAAAGAATCGAGGCGGTTTATGGGGTCGCATACGCAGATATTATTTTTTTACCGGACAGTACAGTTTAACTGTACAGGAGGGAAGGAATGAAAGAAGCGGAGCTGATAGGCATTAAGGAAATAATGGCCATAACCGGAGTCGGCAGGCCGCTTGCGGAAAGGTATGCAAGGGACTGTGGACTGGCAAGGCCAAGAGTAAAAGGCGGAGCATGGAAGATTCCAAAGAACGCATTTATCCGGTGGATAGAAGGGGGAAAAGAATGAAGAGGTACAGACTGAACAAAGAAAAGTTCACGGAGTTCTTAGCTGGTGTTGCGGCACTGATTATATGGGAAGCCATGATAATAGCTCTTTTACTGAAGTTATAGGAGGTTGAAATGAGAACGATAAAAGGGCGAGAGCTACAGAGGGCCGGATATGTAAGGGAGTTTATCTTTACGGACACGAAGGCACTAAGCGCGTATCTCAGGACATTAAGGGGTAAGTGGTACATCTTAGACCAGACCATCATAGCTGATGGCCGCATAAAGGTCACGATAGTACAGCAGTACAACGGCGTTCCGGTTTGGGAGTTATAGGAGGAAGACATGACAGTTAAACAGTACAAGGAAATAAAGGGCCTGAGCAACAGGGAGCTGACGAAGGAGCTACAGGCGGTACAGCCGGAGCTGACGGAGCCGCTGGTGTCCCAGATGGTGAACGGAATCGTGGGGCCGTCAAAGGCGGTGGAAGATTATATGTCAGAGTGTGTTTATAAACAGTGTGACGCGGCCCGTATTGAGTCAATAGAGCAGTGGTGGGCAACTATACCGTTTGAAGAGGAAATGCGCTCAAATCCGCGATTTTCGACCTTGTACACGATGATAGCAGATGCCAGCAGAGAAAACCCGGCACTGTATCCCAGAATGGTCCACAAGACCGGCAAGAGCAGACGCGAGGTCCAAAGCCTTATATCTGAGATGCGCCAGCTAGGAGTCCCGATAGTGAGCTACACCGGACATGAGGGATTCTGGATGGCGCAGACCGAAAAGGACATGAAGGACCTTGTGGGGATGTACGAAAAGCAGGCGAAGCAGTCTTTGATGATAGCAAGCAGGCTAAAGAAGGTTTGTGGGGGGCAGATGACGTGGGCCGAAGAACGTGGATAGACAGTGGAATATGGTTTGAGACCAGACGGCTTACCGCGATGGAAAGGGATTTATACTTACACCTTTTAATCAACGGTGACGGCAATTCCGCAGGCTATTACAAGTTAAACACGGACCATCTGGCCGCAGATATGAAAGTCAGTCCGGAAGCGGCAATAGAGCTTTTGAAGAAGCCGACAAAGTTCTGGATGTATGACGAGGAAACAGAGCAGGTCCTTTTACCGAAGTGGACGAAGTACAACAGCGTGAAGGGACCTACACAACAGAAGAGGCTGAACGCGGACCTAGCACAGCTTACACCATGCAGATTACATAAGGAGTTTGTAAAGGCGTGGGTCGCATGTAACGGCATAGGGGCCGAAGAGCTTTTGGACCATAAGTTCAGACAGTATGAATAATAACTATCTCTTAATAAGAAATATATATATACCTTACCTCTTACCAATACCTTACCTTACCGGGGTATCGATGGGGTATCGATAGGGTATCGAGGGGGTATCAAGAAAGCGAGGAAGGAATGAAGGTAAAAGCATCCGGTAAAAAGTGGGTCAGAGTGATACAGGGACCGACAACAGCGGTGTTCAGGTATCAGGCAGAAAAGCTGGTGACGGCGGTCAGAATAATACACAAGGAGCCGAAGCCGGTACTGTTCAGAAAAGGAAGGAGACTGAGAAATGTGGAGATGTGAGTGGTGCGGTGCAGAGTTTGAGGAACCGGCCTACAGAGGATTCGTTGCGGTGTGTCCGTCTTGCAGGGAAGAGGATATTACCAACATAGATGACGAGCTGGAAGAGTGTGAGTGCTGTGGGCAGAAGGTCAAGGAGACCGATGCGAGCGGAGTGTGTGAGGATTGCGGCATAGAGCTTTGGCGGATATGGGACGAGGCTGTAAACGAGGCCATGAAACTGAACGAGTCGTGGGATTACACCAAGGCCGAAACGTTCTTAAAAGAGTATTTCAAGAGTGTATGGAGGGACGAGTAATGACTTTTGCGGAGCTTCAGAAAGCTAATGACACGATAAGGACAACCAATATCAAGGGCAAGGAATATGCCGAAGTGAATCAGAGGATAAAGGCGTTTAGGATGTGCTATCCGGAAGGGACCATCGCTACAACGATGATAAGCAATGAAGGCGGAGTGTGCATCTTCAAAGCCGAGGTCTATGGAGGCGGAGACGGTAATGCGGTCAACCTTCTGGGTATAGGACATGCTTACGAAAAGGAAGGGTCCACCAATATCAACAGAACGAGCTACATAGAAAACTGTGAGACCAGCGCGGTAGGAAGAGCATTAGGCATGGCTGGCTTTGGCATCGATACGTCAGTGGCCAGCGCAGAGGAAGTGCAGAACGCGATAATGAATCAGGAAATCATCGAGCATGTACCGCTTGCACAACAGAAGGTTCAGGCGAACAACGTGGCGGCACTTAAGGCTTTGATAGAAGAGACCAATTCAGACCCGGATGCGCTTAAAGACTATTACGAGGTAAAGGCCTTTGAGGACCTTACCTTAAGTCAGTGGAAGCAGGCTATGGATATTCTTACGAGGCGCAAGAGTGTCAAGTAGGATTCCGGAAAAAGTCAGGCAAGCTGTTCTGGAAAGAGATTCCTTTGACGGGTGTCCGTGCTGTATATGGTGCGGCCATCCGTCACCGGAAGGAAGAGGACTACACCTTCACCATGTTGTGCGAAGGAGTCAGGGCGGCAAGCACGAAGTAGGTAATCTGGTCACGTTGTGCTTTAAGTGCCACATGGCCTTACACGATGGGGACCACGAGATAGAAGAGTACGTCAAGGATTATTTAGGAGGAACACATGACACTTTATGAGATAAATCAGGCCATACAGGACCTTTACGAGAGCATGGTCGACCCTGAGACCGGAGAGGTCAGCGAGGACTTTGATAAACAGCTTGATTTGCTGGATATGGCCAGAGGCGAAAAGATTGAGAACATAGGTCTTTGGATTAAGGACCTGAAAGCGGAGAGCGCGGCCATAAAGGTCGAGGCTAAGAAACTTGCCGAAAGAGCAAGGGCCGCAGAGAACAAGGCCGAGAGGCTTAAGAGCTATCTGGACTACAACCTGAGAGGGGAGAAGTTCAGCACACCGAAGATAGCGATTTCCTTTAGGAATACGAAGTCGGTGGACGTTGAGCCGGATGCGTGGATGTTCTTACCGGATAAGTACCTTAGAAGAACAGACCCGGAGCCGGATAAGAGGGCAATAGGAGATGCGCTTAAGGCAGGCGAAAAGGTGCCGGGGTGCAGACTCGTTGAGGATAGGTCAATCATAATCAAGTAGGAGGAATGACATGAACACAGTACAGCTTATAGGCAGGCTTACAAGAGACCCTGAAGTGAGGTATTCACAGGCAGGAACAGCATTTGCAAACTTTTCCATAGCGATAGACCGCGGCAAGGATAAGGAGGGGAATGATAAAGGCGCGGACTATCCCAATATCGTATGCGTTGGAAAGACGGCAGAGCTGGTCGAGACGTACCTTACGAAGGGGAGACAGGTCGGCATTATCGGCAAGATTCAGACCGGTTCTTACGAAAAGGATGGCAAGAAGGTCTACACAACGGAGGTCTTTGCGGACCGGATAGAGTTCTTGGGAAGCAAGACCGAAGAAAAGAAAGAAGAGCAACAGCCTATACCCGGCTTTGCACAGCTCACAGATGATGATATTCCGTTCTAGGGAGGAAAGAAATGAACATAACTTGGTGCAATACCAGACCGTCCGCGGTAATGAGGGCAGACGTATCCATCAGCCTTGTTGCGAACAAGGAAAAGCTTAACATCCGCATCAGCGGCGGAGCGATGGCTACAAAGTTTAAGAACGCTGAGAAAATCTGCATCGGCTTTGATGATAACAATTCCGTTCTGGCCTTTGCTCCGGGAAACGTCTCCGGGTTTAAGGTCAGAAGGAACAAGGATAACAGCGCCACTATGCTGGTCTCTGTTGCCCATGTCGAGGGACGCGTCAAGCCGCATGAGCTTTGCGGCGAATACTATCTCAAGAAGGACGAGGGCGGATTCTATTACATAAGCATCGGCGCACTTTGTCACAGGAGCTAACTGGGAGGAATGGGCGGGGCGGCTACACAGCCGTTCCGCCAAGGAGGAAAGAATGAACACAGAGACATATATCCGGGCGGTGCTGGAATGTAACTTTGCAGGATTCAAGGACGAGGTAATTGAGACTGCGGTCAAGAGGATTATGGAGCATGTGGATAAGAACGAGCCGAAGCACGGACGGTGGCTACCGTATGAGTTTGGAAACGAGCGTTGGCATAAGTGTTCTGTTTGTGGCGTAGCAGACGAATACATTAACAGTTTTGGACTTGAAGCAATTAGGAACTACTGCCCGAATTGCGGAGCGAGAATGGACGGTGGAGAGAATGACTAAGGAATCAGCAATAAGAATATTGAGAGGAGACGTGTTAGGCACAAACGAGCAGACGCACGAAGCAGTCTTTATGGCAATTCGAGCTTTGAGAGCCGTGGGGAGAATTAAGGAAATCATAAACATTTCTAACTTTGTTATTCAAGAAGATACCCTCAAATACAAGATGATATGCGAAGTTGTTGAGAAAATGGACGGTGGAGAGAAATGAAACAGATTTGTACCGAAGTATCTTGCGAATTTTTCCAAGCCTATAAATGGTGCAAAGCACCGAGTTGTCCACGCAAGAAAAGGCGGTGGGATACTTGCGGACTCACAGAAAATAGCGTTCTTGTGGATAGCGGAGCAAGAGGCGAGAAAGTGGACGCCCAATTCGGCGAGGACAAGTCGCACCCCTTTGCCGAGAGCGTGATGATGGGAATGGACGGTGGAGAGAATGGAAGTTGCGATTAGAATACTTGCGATGATAGGTATGTTTATATTTGGATATATGCTTGGAAAAGAAAGTAAGGGAATGGACGGCGGAGAGAATGGCTGAAAAGTATAAAGAAAGGGACTTACGAGAACTTTATCGTATTGATAACAAATATTGGAAAACAGGGGACGCAGATATTCTCCCGAAAAGAACAGAAATCGCAAAGTCTATTAGTTTCCGCTTTTGGGACAAGGTAGCGGGCATTGTGTCAATCGCCACACGAAAGCATTTGCCGATACAGAATGTTATAGACGCCTTGAAGTCGTTAGGGTTTGAAATGGACGGTGGAGATAATGGCTGAATGGATAATCGAAATCAAGGACGGCAAGTTCCCGATAGGCAAATGGACGCCGTTGGTGCGTTGCAAAGACTGCAAGCACTACAAGCAGAGCGCAGTCGCAGACCGAAAGATGTGCTTTAGGAAAGATGTTGACGGCGTTGAGGTCTGCTACGATTTTCTGCCGTATGACAGTTGCACTTATGGCGAGC
>Ga0256405_10003321_pt1 | contig 33535 bp, 34 predicted proteins | sample RumenRJG_02DNA_FD_189096 | JGI IMG/M metagenome (GOLD analysis project Ga0256405, IMG submission 189096) | Bovine rumen microbial communities from Lethbridge, Alberta, Canada - RJG_02 | ecosystem: Host-associated > Mammals > Digestive system > Stomach > Rumen | place: Canada: Alberta...
CGACTGGCATTATCTCTGCAATTAGTGTGTATTTTTATAAAATAGAATTAAGAGTTCAAAAAGCCTTATAAAGAGGCAGAATTAGCGTTCTTTGACAATATTACACACATTTCAAATAATGTTTTCCGCCCTTTGGTATCGACTGGAAGAAAGAACAGAAAGCGATTGAGAAGGAAGCTGCAAAGGGAGAAGCTGGAAGATTCCCTTGTGGCCTGCCTAAGATCTCTGATGGTCAGCAACTTTTCATGATGAATGGTCTTTCTAAAATGTATAAACCGTCTGTTGGCGATAAAGAAGGAAGCCGTATGGCCATCATTCAGAATGGTTCACCTTTATTCAATGGTGATGCCGGGTCTGGCCCTTCCAATATCAGACAGTATATGCTTGAAAATGACTGGCTGGATGCAATCATCCAGTTATCAACCGATCAGTTTATGAACACAGGTATTTCAACCTATATCTGGATCCTTGATACAGATAAACCGATGGGAAGAGTGGGCAAGGTTCAGCTGATCGATGCATCACACTGCTATGAACCAAGAAGGAAGTCGATCGGCAACAAGAGAAACGACATTACTGACAAATGCCGTGAGCTGATAGTAAAAGCATATTCCGAATTCAAAAACGATGCTGTTTATACCGACGAAGAAAAGCCGGAGATCTATTGTGAATCCAAGATTTTCGATACTGTCGAATTTGGATACAACAAGATTATTGTTGAAAGACCGCTAAGAGACGAACAGGGCAATATGATTATGAAAAAGGGAAAACCTGTTCCTGATTCAAACCTCAGAGATACAGAGAATGTCCCTCTTAAAGAAGATATTGATGCTTACTTTGAAAGAGAAGTATTGCCATATGCGCCTGATGCCTGGATTGATAAATCTAAGACCAAAGTCGGTTATGAGATTCCTATGACCAGATATTTCTATAAATACCAGGCTCCTGAGAAGTCAGAAGACATCAAAGCAAGAATTGATGTTCTTGAAGCAGATATCGCAAATTCACTGAAAGACCTGTTTGGAGGTGAGTAGCGATGGCTGAAAGACTGATGAAAGACAGTGGTGTAGAGTGGATTGGAGCGATCCCCGAAGATTGGAATATAGATAATATCGGTTCCCTATATAAAGAAAGAAAAGAAAAATGTAGTGATACTGAATATTCACCGTTATCTGTTACGATGCAAGGAATTGTTCCTCAGCTCAGTACTGCTGCAAAAACAGATGCTCATGATGACAGAAAACTTGTCAGAAAAGGAGATTTCGCAATCAATAGCAGATCAGACAGAAGAGGCTCGTGTGGCATCTCCCCGCAGGATGGCTCTGTTTCACTAATAAATACAGTATTGACTCCTAAAACAGAAATGAATCCAGGGTTCTATAACTGGTTGTTTCATTCTGATATGTTTTCAAGCGAATTCTATAAATGGGGACATGGAATCGTTGATGATTTATGGACAACAAACTGGCAAGACATGAAAGCAATCTCGGTTCCGGTTCCTTCTCAGGATGAGCAAGCCCGTATTGCTGATTTCTTGGATAAGAAAGTATCTGAAATAGATGCTGTCATCACTAAAACAAGAGAATCTATTGAAGAATATAAAAAGCTAAAGCAATCCATCATCACCGAAGCCGTAACAAAAGGTCTTGACCCAAATGTTGAGATGAAGGATAGTGGCAATAAATTCGTTGGTTTAATACCAAAACGCTGGGAAATTAAAAGAACCAGGTTTATTGCTGATTCTTTAGAAAAGGGTAATGGAATCACAAAAGAAGAAGTTTATCCAGATGGCGATATATCGTGTGTAAGATACGGAGAGATATACACGAAGTACAATGGTGCATTTACAAAATGCGTTTCAAGAACAAAGTTGGAGCAAATAGCGAAACCTAGTTCTTTTTCTCATGGTGATCTGCTGTTCTGCGGAACAGGAGAACTTGTAGAAGAAATAGGTAAGAATATTGTCTACTTAGGTAATGAGAAATGTCTTGCAGGTGGCGATATTATCGTAATGAAGCACAGACAAGACCCAACGTTTATTAACTACGCTTTAAATAGTGGCTATTCTCAAACGCAAAAGAGTTATGGAAAAGCCAAATTAAAGGTTGTACATATTTCGACATCTGAAATTGGAAATGTTTGGATTGCCCTTCCGCCGATGGAAGAACAAAAAAAGATTGGTGAATATCTTGATGGCCAATGTTCTAAATATGACGATCTCATTTCAAAGAAAGAACAAGTTATTACCGAGCTTGAACAATACAAGAAATCTATAATCTATGAGTATGTAACTGGAAAGAAGGAGGTAGCATAGTGGCAATAGATAATACCTTGGAAAAAAGATTTGAAAGCGACATTGAAGCCTCTTTCTTAAGCAGTGGCGGATACATCAAAGGTACAAAAACCTACGATCCTGAATTTGCTGTATACCCGGAAACCCTGATCGACTTCATCAAGAGAACGCAGCCAAAGGAATGGCAGAGATTTGTTAATCAGAACAGTCTGAATCCAGAGAGAAAATTTCTTGTTGCTTTTAATAATGCAACCGATGATCTGGGTATATTAGAGGTCCTCAGAAAAGGATTTAAACACAGAGGCATAACCTTTAAAGTTTGTTACTTTAAGCCGGAATCCAGCCTTAATGAGACCGATGTGATGCACTACAGATCCAATGTCTTTGAAGTATACAGACAGTGGTTCTATTCCAATACAAACCATAATTCTGTCGATATGGTTCTTGTATTAAATGGTATCCCGGTATTCGCATTTGAATTGAAAAACCAATATACCGGTCAGAACATCGAAAACGCCATGCGTCAATGGATGTATGACCGTGATCCGAGGGAAGTCTGCTTCCAGTTCAACAAGAGGGTCCTTGCCTATTTCTGCGTTGATCATACCGAAGTAATGATGACCACGAAACTGGCAGGTAAGAACACTTATTTTCTTCCATTTAACCAGGGTTCCAATGGCGCGGGCAATGATGGCGGTAAAGGGAATCCAGCCAACCCGAATGGTTATCCAACATCTTATTTGTGGGAATACGTCTTTGAAAGAGATTCTATGATGGATATCATCCAGAAGTTCATGAATCTGGAGAACAAGAAAACACTTATATTCCCTAGATATCATCAGCTGGATGTTGTAAGAAAACTGGTTGCCGATGTTACGGCAAACGGTGCAGGAAAGAACTATCTGATACAGCACAGTGCCGGATCCGGCAAGTCTAATTCAATCGCCTGGACAGCCTATCGTCTTGCGTCTCTTCATATCAACAACAAGGCTTTATTCAGCTCTGTCATTATTGTTACGGACAGAACGGTATTGGATAGACAGTTGCAGAACACAATCTCCGGTTTTGATCACCAGTTAGGCGTTATAGAAACGATAGGTGATGATAAAACTTCCAAAGATTTGAGAGACGCAATCAATAACGGTATCCGCATTATCGTTACAACACTTCAGAAGTTCCCGGTCATTTATCAGGAAGTTGATGCTGTCAATGGTAGAAATTTTGCTGTTATCGTTGATGAAGCGCATTCTTCGCAAACCGGCAGCTCCGCTTTAAAACTCAAGACTGCTTTGGCTGATACCGAAGATGCATTAAAGGAATATGCGGAAGCTGAAGGCATCGCAGAAGATGAAATCGACAAACACGACAAGATGGTTCAGGAAATGATTGCCCATGGCAAGCACAAGAACCTGTCTTTCTTTGCGTTTACCGCAACGCCAAAAGGAGAGACCCTTGAAATGTTTGGTATCGAACACGAAGATGGTTCCTTCCATCCGTTCCATATCTATTCCATGAAGCAGGCGATTGAAGAAGGCTTTATCATGGACGTTTTGGAAAACTACATGACCTACAGAACCTGTTTCAAGATTGCCAAGGCAACGGAAGAGAATCCTGAACTTCCTGCGTCGAGAACTTCAAAAGAGATTCGTAAGTATCAGCAGCTTCATCCATATAACATCTCACAAAAGGCGGCCGTTATCGTTGAGACCTTCATGGGAACGACCAGAAACAAGATTGGTGGTAAAGGCAAGATGATGGTTGTTACTTCATCTCGTCTTGCGGCAGTTCGTTACTACCACGAGATCAAGAGGATCATTGAAGAAAGAGGCTATCAGGATGCGATGGATGTCTTAGCAGCTTTCTCTGGTTCAATCGAAGATGGTGGTATGGAATATACCGAATCCAACATCAACCACAGAAAAGACGGATCCACGATCAGTGAATCGCAAACCAAACAGGAGTTTCATGACAACTTCAATGTGCTGGTTGTTGCCGAAAAGTATCAGACTGGTTTTGATGAGCCTTTGCTTCATACAATGATCGTTGACAAGAAGTTAAGAGGCGTTAAAGCGGTTCAGACTTTATCAAGATTAAACAGAGTCTATCCTGGCAAGGAAGATACCTTTATCCTTGATTTCGTCAATACAAAAGATGATATTCAGGATGCCTTCCAGCCATTCTATCAGGAAGTTTATCTTGAAAATGAAGTCAACGTCGATAAACTTTACTCCTTGCAAAGAGAGATCAGAGAATTCCATATCTATACAGATACCGATGTAGAAAACTTCTCGAAAGAGTATTTCAAAGAAGGCAAGCAGGACGACCGCGCCATGGGCAGGATGACTTCAATCTTAAAGCCGGCTTGCGATGCCTATAATACAAAAGAACAGAACGACAGATATCTATTCAGGAGAAAGATCAGATCCCTTGTGAAATGGTATGGCTATATCTCACAGGTTCTTCGTATGTTTGATAAGGATCTGCATAAGGAATATGCCTTCTGCACGTATCTGCTCAAATTATTGCCTGTTAATGAAACTGAGAAAGTAGATCTTGAAGGAAAGCTGAAGCTTGAATACTACAAGTTGTATAAGACCTGGGAAGGTGACATTGAACTTGAGGATATTAAGGGCGTCTATGTTGATCCGGAAGAGAAAAACGGTGATGGCACCGATCCGAAGTCTCCGTTGGAAGAGATCATCAAGAAGATTAACGATCGTTATAAGGGCGAGTTTACCGAAGGCGACAGAGTTCTGATTGACGCTCTTCAGAATAAGCTTCTTAATGATCCGAAGCTGATCAAGAGCGCAAAGACATCCGATTACAAGATCTTCTCGGAATCTGTATTCCCTAAAGCGTTTGAAGCTGCAGCTATGCAGAGTTATACAGAATCAAAAGATACATATAAAACCTTGTTTGAGAATAAGGCGAAATACGAGTCGATTATGGCTGTTTTGGCTGACGCCCTATTTAATGAAGTAGCCAGAACAAGAAGCGCAAATTAGACTATGAACCAGTCAGATTTCATAAAAAACTATGTTGGAAACAACGCAGATAATGTCGAATTCGGGAATGTCTCCATTAAAGACGGAATCTTCTACCATTACTGGACGCCAATGATCGAAAGGTATGATGGGAAGTACATCATGAATGTTTCAAAATATTCGGATGTTACACGATTTCTTCAGCGTAAGATAAAGAGCATCGTCCCTCAAGATCAGATCATAGAGATCAAAGGTGTCCCGGAGGGGTACAAAGGAAGACTAAAAGACTTCTTGAAATAAAGATTATTCATTTCGCAAGAATGAGTTGCAGGAATATAGTAAACGGAGGGCAAAATGGGATTTAAATATAGAAAACCAGCATTGAAGATCGGCGATGTAAGAATTAAAAAGAACAAAAAGGGATACAGCATCTCAAGCAAGACGCTGACCGGTGGGAGGAAAACCTATAACACCCACACCGGCAAAACAACGAGGACATACAAGACCGGAATAAAAGGTTTATCCTACACATCAACTACCGGTGGCTGGAAAAACCAAGGAAAAACAGCAAAGAAAAGATCCGGGTCACCTTCAAGCCCGACAACAAGAGCCAGATGGGGAGTAATCGCCGGAATCTTTGTTGTGATCGGAATTATATTCAAATACTTTCTCTATATTCTCCCGATCGCGATTGTAGGTGGATTAGCCTATTACTTCTATACCAAAAAGAAAAGCGAAGAAAATCAAGAAGATCCCGAATTGCTGGAAGCAAGCGAATCTACAGATGACGATATAGCTTTGATCGAAAACGAAGAAAATGACAAGGCGGAAGAAAATGAAGTAATCGACGCCGAGCAGGAAGAGGAGCAATTGCGTGGCTAAAGGTTACATATACATAATGACTAATCCGGCATTAAAAGACATGGTCAAGATTGGATACGCAACAGACGTCGAGCAGCGTCGTCAGCAGTTAAGCACAACAGCACTTCCTTATGAATACGAAGTGTATGCTACATACGAAACATCTGGCAATCTGGAAGACAAAAAGCTGCATAAGATGATCGATAATCTCAATCCAGATCTCAGGGTTACCAAAAGCAGAGAATTCTTTATTCTTTCCCCTGAACAGGCGTATGAACTTCTTGAATCGATCGCGATTATTAGCGGAACGAAAGAAAAACTCAAGAAAGTCAAAATTGATGAGAAGAAACGTCAGACAGTCAGGAGGCCGCCGGTTAATTTTACTTTATGTGGCATTCCAATGGGAGCCGAGCTCGTTTATATTGAGGATTCAAGCGTAAAGGCTTATGTCGTCAGTGATCGCAAGGTTCAATATGGAGAAGAAATAACTTCCTTATCAGCAATTTCTGATGCAATCAAGGGATACCCGACAGCTGGACCAAGCTTCTTTACTTATAACGGCGAAAAAGTATCTGATATTGCCCAGAGAACGCAATGGAAGGATTTCTGATTGATTCATGTTCATTGACACTTCATTTGATTTAAGATCTGATGCCGGTGGTAAAGACCCAGATTCAGACAGCGCTACATTACGCAGTTATCATAGGTATCTCTGGAGCAAGAAACTTCCAAACGGTAAAGAGCTGATTCTTGATGAGTGGCTCAATAACACAAGCGACGCTTGCTGCTTTTTGTTTTCGAGTGACTCCATCAGCAATTCTCTGCGTGGCCAGAAAGACTATCAGTATATGATCTCCCAGATCGACAAAAGTGTTGTTGATGATTTTGTGTCTGCAGGATCGACGATCGGAGGATATCTAATTTTTCCGAAAAGAAGGATCAATGGAAAGATGTCCATCAATCAGGAAAGAGGAATCAATTCCAGAATCTGTGATCGTTTCGATCTGACTTTGGAATGCATCAGACTTTATTATTTAGGCAAAAACAGCCCATTGTATGAATGCTTTAAAAGATATCACGAATTCTTTGATTTATTTGTCGACTTTAAAGGATATGCGGATTTCTTCCTGCTACAGGATCTAGTTGATGAAAAATATAACGTGAAGTTTTTTCTTCCGTTTAATGGTTTTATATACAAACCCAGACCCAAAAAAGTAGAGGAATATCTGACCTACAAATACAACACAGTCAAATTTGTAAATAATAGAAACAAACGAATATGCGAATGGAGGCCACTATGAAAAACATAGGACAGGGAAGGATCGAAATCGAAAGCCGTAAAAGCGAGATAGAGCCTTTGATGGAAATATTGGACGAATGGATGGCTGAACACCCTGACGACGAAAAGCAGGAAGCCGCTTTTAAACTATTCGGTATTCTTGAAAACATGCACATGTCTTGGTAGGCAGACACAAAAAGATTTTTAGGCTTATTAAAAAAGTACTTTCAAGGAGGGCAGCAGTATGATTCTTCTGAACGTTAAGTACAAATGCACAGAAAGCTTCGTGAAAGACGATTTTTATCCTTTTATTTTTGACTGGATCGTCAATACGAAGGATCTCAGATACCATATGGACCTTCAGGAACAGGACTACGACAATTACCAGGTCTATGAATACCAGAAAAAGAAACTGTATTTTGTGGACTATTCCGACGCCGGCATACTGGCAGCATACCATACCGATACCGATCTTGATGGAACAGAGTGGAAATTGTCTGTTGTTTTCAAACCTGAGCTGCATGAACTGTACGTTCAGATGTCCAACTCCGAAACAACAGAAACAGGGAGATACCTGAGGAAATTCAAGAAGCCCGATCTGATCGATGAACTGGTCGATATGAGGATCATAAGAAAAGACGGCTGCATCAAAATCCAGTATGAATCCCACGATGTTGAGAACGGAAATCTTGAAGAAATCGAAAAGATCATTGAAGGATCTGCTGGTAATGTTTTGCCGGTCATCTTCCTGTCAACAACGCCTTATGGCTACTATGCCGCTGATCCCGAAGTCTTGGCAGACAGATATGCCGGCATGGCGCATGTTTTTACCCAAAGAGACGAAGAAGTCTCTTATATCCTTAAAGAAAAATATGGAAACAGGGCAGCTTATGGCGGCTCGATCGTAACCTATTTTCCAGTAAAGTCCCTGCAGCCAAACGTTATAGTATATGGCAGATTTGACGACAGAGAAACAAACAACAGGATCTCAAAAGGAATAAACTTCTACTACAAGTCGCAGAATTACGGGCAGATGACGACATACGATGAGATATCCAGTATCGTCGTCTCCGGAAGAAACAAAAACCTTATATCACAGAACGAACAGATCATCGAAGAAAGCCAGAAGATCGCCGATGAAAACCGATCGATCGTAGAGACGTTTGATGTTGATCTGAAGAAAACTGACGAAGAAAACAACAGGCTAAAACAAAGGATTGCCGATCTGGAAACAGAAAACAGGATTCTTAAAGAAAGACTGAATTCAATTAACGAAAAGCCATTGCTGGTATATGGCAAAGAAGAAGAAGTCTATCCTGGAGAGATTAAGGAACTTCTGATTAATATTCTTGAAAGCGCCAGTTTAAAAGAGGGCAGCAGGAGAGCAGATATCATTAACGATATCCTATGCAGCAACCAAACTACCTCTTCTTTAGAAGAACGTTATGAAGAATTGAGAAGCATACTGAACAATTACCGTGGGTTGGATCAGGATCAGATCAACCGCCTGGAGAAGTTGGGATTCAAGGTAACATCCGATGGCAAGCATCATAAACTGACCTACCACGATGATCGCTATATCGCAACGTTGGCAAAAACATCTTCTGATGTTAGATCTGGGAAGAACGCCGTATCGCTGATAATAAAGAACATGATGTGATCACAACCCGTTTGAGATATCGGAAGAGTGTTTCCTTTGGCAAGAACTGAACATTAATGAAAAAAAGCACAGCAAAGTGGATATTCCGGAATTTGAGAGCCACTTAGTCCGGAGTTGAGAGCCACCTAATCCGCTACAGAGAGCCACCTCCTGTCTTATGATGATTGTGCAGTATATGCGCTACATAAATCAGAAATGAAGGGAGGTGTTTTTTTTATGCATGACTACAAAACGATTCTTAAGTACTTAAGCGAAGGAAAATCGCAGCGTTTCACCGCTTCAGTGCTCAAGATTTCCAGAAATACCGTGTCAGACATCATTGAAACTGCCGCAGGTATTTCTCTTGATTATGAAAGAGCCAAAGATCTTTCAAACGAAGAGATCGAAAAGCTTCTCTATCCTGATTCCACCAATGAGTTTTCTGCCTATCTGCTTCCGGATTATGAAGCGATTCACGCAGAGCTGCTTAAACCGGGAGTGACATTACAGCTGCTCTGGGAAGAATATGTGGAATCTGCCCGTTCAGCGAACAGGCCGTTCTATCACCGTTCATATTTCTTTGAACAGTACAAGAATTATGTATCGAGAAATTCTCTTGCGATGCATATAAACCACAAACCGGGAGACAGGCTGCAGGTCGACTGGGATGGCAAGAAACTGTATGTGAACGACCGCTATACCGGCGAAGTGAATGAAGCCTATATTTTTGTGGCTACATTGCCGTTCTCCATGAAGTCCTACGTCAGGGCCTGTCCAAACATGAAGATCGATGAATGGATAAGGTGTCATATCGAAGCTTTCAGGTATTTTGAAGGAGTAACCAGGCTGCTTGTACCAGACAATCTGAAGACAGGGATCATATCCAACAGAAAATATGAGGATCCGATCACCAATAAGGCCTATCAGGAAATGGCTGATTATTACGATACGGTGATCTTACCGACAAGGGTCAGAAAGCCGAAAGACAAAGCTGCAGTAGAGGGATCGGTAAAGGATGTCACCAACTTCATCTTCGGCAGGATCAGAAACAGAACCTTCTATTCCTTCGATGAGCTGAATAAGGTCATCTTCAGACTGACAGAAGAGTTCAATAATGCGCCTTTTCAGAAAAGAGAAGGCTCCAGAAATGAGGTTTATGAAAACGAGGAAAAGCCGTTCATGAAGCCTTTACCGCTGAACCCGTTTGAACTGTCCATCTATCGGAAAAACAAGGTTAATATCGACTATCACATTTCGGTCGATCGGATGAACTATTCGGTTCCCTATGAATATGTGGGCAAATATGTCGACGTAAAACTGACGGAAAGCAGACTGGATATCTTCTACAAGGGAACGCTCATCGCTTCTCACAAACGTTTAAAAGGACGAAGAAATCAGTATTCAACTCTTGAAGACCATATGCCCGAAAATCACAGACTGTACAAATGGAACGGTGAAAGGTTCAGGAAATGGGCGATATCGATCGGTGAAAGCACCAGCAGAATCATTGATCAGCTGCTTAATTCATATAAAGCAGAGGAACAGGCCTACAGAGGCTGTCTGTCCATTCTCAAACTGGCTGACAAATATGGCGAAACCAGACTGGAAAAAGCGTGCAAGCTGGCACTTTCCCACTTATCCAAGCCTGGCTACAAAAATATTAAGATGATTCTGGAGGCCGGTCAAGACAGCAGGGATGATGTCAAAGAAAAGAGCGATGATGATTCTTTCGCATTTATCAGAGGAGGCAAATACTATGGCTCAAAAAATAAATGAAGCAGTAGAGCTGATGAGATTCATGAAGCTTCCCGGAATGGCCGAAAGCTATGAAAAGCAGCTTAAGGACCCCTCCTATCAGAACATATCGTTTGAAAAAAGACTTCTCGAGCTTTTAAACAGCGAAAACGATTCACGGATCAATCATGCGGTTGAAAGATATATCGCAAACGGAAAGCTTCCCTTATCGTCAGCCGACTTTATCGATCTCAATAAAGATCCGCAGAGAAAACTTCCTCTGGATCTCATCGAAGCACTTCAGAGCAATGATTATCTGAAAGAGGGACTCAACATCATCATTATCGGTGCGACCGGTTCAGGGAAAACCTGGCTGTCATGTGCCTATGGATTCCTTGCGGCCAGAAGCAGGTTCAAGATCAGATATTACCGTCTGCCGGAACTGCTTTCCGATCTTGAATCAGCGAGGATCCAGAATCGGTACAGACAGTTCATAAAACGGTTTGGCAAGATCGATTTACTGATCATCGATGATTTTCTGCTTACTGAAACAAATCAGACTGAAAGAAATGACATCCTGGAGATAATGGAAGTCAGAACAAACCGTAAATCAACGATCTTCGCTTCACAGTTTTCTCCTGAGGGGTGGCACTCACGCTTAGGAAAAGGACCTGTGGCTGACGCCATACTGGATCGCATAACCAACTCTTCATATACGATCTTCCTGCAGGGAAAATCATTAAGAGAAACCTATTCCAAGATAAAATAGCAGCAACATAAAGAGCCACCTCTATATCGCAAAAGGTGGCTCTGATTTGCGGATTAAGTGGCTCTGTAAAGCAGATTGAGGTGGCTCTATATTACCGGATTATATGGCTCCGCCATTGTGGAATATCCACTTTTCCCATTTTCCAATGCAAACTCTTCTAAAATAATAAAACCGAGATTATATTGAAATCAATTTTAACTTTTTATGCAAAAACATCACAAAGCCATTCTTCTATTTCTTTTGCTTCGGGTTCTCTGTAAACGTTGAATAAATGTCTGATTGAACTTTCATTTAATTTCAATCCAATAAAGGTTTCTTTCAGTTCATCAAAAAAGGATACATTCAAGGCATCGGTATAGATATCGACAGCTTCTATGCTGCCTTTTTTATTTACGGATAGTATGATGCTGATTTCACCAAACGACAACTTTGTTTCGATCTGCATATCATAAGCAGGAGTATTTCCATAGATCCATTCATAAGAGCTGTTTTTTGTCTTCAGTTGTTTCAGCTCGTCGCTTTCAATAAAATATGAATCGTTTAAAGTCGTATATTCTCCATATATTATTCTGAATGAATTCCGTAAACAATCAGACAGGGTTTCGATTGAAATGGATGATGACAATTCTGACAGATTGATCACCCTGCTTTTGACACTGTTAAAGCCTTTTGTTGAGAATTTCATCTTTGAGGGAGTCAGATAATCATTCAGTTTACCAATATCCGTATTTACCATAAGGGTCCCATGATGAAGATGATTCTTTCTGCTGTCACGGAAAGCATTTCCTGAAAACTTTCTGTTGTTTACCAATATGTCGTTTCTGCCGCTTCTGACAGAATCGATATGAAAACATGTTAAAGAATCGATGATGATTTGTGTCTGTTTGTCTATATTTTTTTCTGCAGAAGGAACTATGATAGAGAAATTGAGATTTCCAAGATCATGAAATACAGCACCGCCGCCTGTGGTCCTGCGGGATAACATAACGTTATTTTTTTTAGTTTCAGAAACATTCACTTCTTTAAGTAGATTCTGATGTTTTCCTACAACTACAGTGTTGTCATTCTGCCACAAATAGAAAATCGTATCATTTACATTCGTATCAAAAAAATATTCTTCGATAGAAAGATTGTGATATGGGTTTTTGGAAGATGAAATATAGACTTTGTTCATATCTGCAGTCAGTTTGTTAAAACAATAATACTATATATTTTGAAAAAAAACATAAACAAACATTCGACCGTTCGAATTAAGGAATAATAGTTTGATAATACGAACACTGCCATGTAATTGGTGTTCGAAAATTTGATAAAACGAACATTAAGTACTAAAAAACACATTATCTGTACTGTATAATGAACTTATAGTTTGGGAAGGCAAAAATGGAATTTATAGACATCATTGATGAATCACAGGTTTTATTGGACTTTACTGCTTCTGATAAATATGAGGCAATCGGAAAGCTGACAGAGCTTTTTGATGGAAAAGGTATTTACTCAGATAAAAAGGGTTATTACGATGCGGTTCTTGAACGTGAGAGTATGTATGCGACTGCTGTAGGCATGGAAGTTGCGATACCTCATGGAAAAACCGACATCGTCAAACGCATTGCTGTTGCTTTCGGTAAGCTGAAGGAACCGATCATGTGGGAACCGAGCAATGGTGAGGGCGAGGGTGATAGTGTAAGGATTATTTTTCTTCTCGCCGTTCCTGATACCAATGCGAATAACGCACATCTAATGATTTTGGCAAGTCTGGCAAGGGCACTGATGTACGATGAAAAAAGAGATCAGTTCCTGAATGCCGAAACTGCCTCGGACGTGATGAAAGCTTTTGAGAGTATTCCTCTGAGGCTTCATGAAAATTAGTGAGAAAGGAGAGACATATGGGATACAAAGTCGTTGGTGTTACTGCATGCATTATGGGTGTTGCACACACATATATGTCAGCTGAGTCTCTGAGAAAATTTTGCAAGAAAGATCCAAGAATCGATTCCGTTCATGTAGAAACACAGGGATCGATCGGCATCGAAGATGAATTGAAGAAACAATGGATCGAAGAAGCGGATATTGTCATACTGACAAATGAGATTCAGATCAAAAACAGAGATCGGTTTGACGGAAAGATCATCCACGAGATCAACGGTGACAAACTGATCAAATATCCAAAACTTGTCATGGATGAAGCGATCGCCTTATATGAAGAGAAATATCCAAGCAAATTATAAATGATCGTTATTTGACACCTACAAAAACAAAAGAATTAACAAAAAGGAGATAAATATGGAAGATTTGAAAGATATTCTTAAGAATACTATGAAACACATCACAACTGGCGTTTCTTATATGGTTCCGGTTATCGTCAGCTGTGGTCTGCTATTTGCAATTGCCGTTATCTTTGGTGGCACAGCTCCTGAAGAAGGCACATTCTGGTACAACTTGAAACAGGTTGGTTCTTATGGCACTGGCTTGTATGTTGCCGTGTTCTCAATGTTCACAGCTTATTCCATTGCTGACAGACCGGGTCTTTGTCCCGGCCTGATTGGTGGTTACATTGCAATTCAGAGAGGAACGGGCTTTATCGGCGCTATCGTTGCCGGTCTTACCGCAGGCATCATTGCTTATTACTGCAAGAAGATGAAATTGCCTGCTTCCTTAAAACCGATGCTTCCGTTGGTTATCATACCTTTGGTTTCGGTTTTTGCTGAATTCATCCTGTTCTATTACTTGATCGGTTCTCCGCTTGCTGCAGCAACGAAGGCTTTAGGCAGCATCCTCACTTCTTTACAGACAAGCGGACGTGTGGCTCTTGGCGCTGTTATTGGTGCATTTGCAGGATTTGACTACGGTGGGCCGATTAATAAGACTGCTGTTGTATTCTGCAATGGTCTGTTTGCAGATGGCATCACAGGACCGCGCGCATGGTTTAACTGCGGTAACCCGTCTGCTCCGGTAGCGGTTGCCTTGGCAACGCTTCTTGCTCCGAAGAAATTCACTACAGTTGAAAAGCAGCTTGCACCTTCTACAGCTTTAATGGGTCTCTTTGGCATCACGGAAGGTGTTATTCCTTTCGCTTTGAATGACCCGCTTCATATGATGCCGGCAACCATCATTGGTTCTGCTGTTGGCAGCGCATTAGGTTCATTATTTAATCTCGAGACTATGATTACGTGGTCAGGCATGGTCTGTGTACCGGGTATCTCAAATAAACTGCTATATTTTGTTTGCTGGGGCGCAGCAATCCTTGTTACTACTGCAATCCTAGTCGTATTCAAAAAACCAGCGAAGGAAGAAGACGATCAGGACGTCAACGACTTCATCGGCGCATAATTATTTCGAAAATGTAGGTGTCATAGAAATGGACGGATGGTGTTTATCCGTCCGTCCATTCACGTTTGGGGAGCAAATGAAAAATAACGAGAGTATCGGAAAATATTTGGAACACACACTGCTGGCTGCTGAAACGACCGCAGAAGATATAAAAAGGATCTGCAATGAAGCAAAAGAAAATGGTTTTGCTGCAGTTGTCGTCAGAGGCTGCTTTGTGAAGTTGGCAAAAGGATGTTTGGAAGGAAGCGGAGTCAAAGTTTGTTCGGCAGTTGGAGCAACTACAGGCATGAACCTGACTTCGGTAAAGGTTTATGAAGCAAGAGAACTCGTTAAAGCAGGTACTGATGAACTTGATCTGTATATCAATATGGGCTTCATCAAGAGCGAGATGTGGGATGAAGTGTATGAGGACCTGAAAAGAGTGATAGATGCTGTCAGAGAATTTAAGCAGCATATACCGGTTAAAGTGATTGTTGAAAACGGGATATTATATGAATCCGATAAAAAAAGAGTATATGTGTTGGCAGAAAAAGCAGGTGCGGATTATATCAAAACAGGCACGGGTTTTGTCCCGGGCGTAGCTACGGTCGCCGATGTCAGGCTGATCAGAGAGACAGTACCGGGTTTGAAGATCAAAGCCGCAAGTCATGTCTATGATTACAGAAGCGCAAAAGAATTGATAGAGGCCGGGGCAGACAGGATCGGTACGAGCAGCGCAATGAAGATTATTGCGCAGGAAAAGAAATGTGAAGGATAGAAAAATGAAAGATAGGATCATAAAACTGAAGAATATGATTTTTGATAAACCGCCGTTGTTAAGCGTGGAAGCAGCAAAGATCATGACATGGTCTGAAATAGATGAAACACAGCCTTATGTGATAAGGTGTGCAGAGAAACTGAAAAACGTTTTATCAGAGTTGAGCATCAGAATACTCGATGAAGAGTTGATCGTCGGTGTACCTGGAAGAGATATGAAATGTGCTCAACTGTTTTATCCGGAAAGCGATCCGGCGATTATTGAAAAAGAATTACCGAATCTGGCAAACAGAGAATTTGATCCCTTCATTCTGAACGAAGACGAAAAAGATGATGTTCTGAAACTGATCAGTCATTGGAAAAATAAGACAATTCCTAACGAAATCAATCAATATATTGAAAAAGAATCGAAAGATCTTCTGAACTCCGGTGTTTTCTTTACCCAGACAGAACTTGGATACGGACATTGTCTAGGTAATTTTCAGAAAATTCTTTCTATCGGTTTTAAAGGGATCGAACAGGAAGTGATGTCACATCTAAAGGAAGATCCAGATGCAACAGAGGATCAGAAAAACTTTTGGAAAGCAGCATTGATTGTTATCGATGGCGTGAAAATCTTTGCAGGAAGATACTCATCCTTAGCAAAAGAATTGGCGGAAAAAGAAGAAAAAGAAGAAAGAAGAAGAGAACTATCGGAGATTGCGAGAATTTGCAGCAGAGTTCCTTACGAAGGAGCTCACAGTTTTCATGAAGCATTGCAGAGTGTATGGTTCACTCAGCTGATCATCACTATCGAATCAAATGGTACAGGCGTTTCGTTCGGCACGTTTGACAGATATATGTATCCGTATTATGAGAATTCCGTGAATGATGGTGTTGATAAAGGTTATCTACAGGAACTGCTGGATTGTTTCTGGATCAAGACAAATCATATTCTGAAATTCCGTTCCGTCAATTCAGCCGCTTTGTGGGTCGGCTATATTGTCAATCAGAACATCACGATTGGCGGTCAGGATAGTCAAGGAAACGATGTCACAAACGAACTGACTTATATGTGCCTTGAATCCGAAAAGAAATTTCATCTGAAAGAACCTCAGTTCACATTGCGCGTTCATAAAGGCTCGCCAGAGGAACTGCTTATGAAAGCGACTGAAGTCATTTCCGGAGGGGGAGGTAAGCCTCAGTTTGTTGGAGATAATATCTGTATCTCAAATCTTTTGAGTGCAGGAATACCACTGGAAGAAGCAAGACAATATGCGATCATTGGCTGCGTTGAGCCGGCAATCGTTGGCGGATGGGGAAGACATAAGAGCGGACATCTGAATTTGACGAAAGTACTGGAGCTGACTCTGAATAACGGATTTGATCCACAGAAAGGTGTTATTGTTTCCAAACAAACAGGTGATGTTTGCGAAGCAAAAGATTTTGAGGAATTTATGCAGATCTTCAAAGATCAGCTGACATACGTCGTCGGGAAGATGGTCCATGTGCAAAGAGACATCACTCATCCGCATTTGAGAAAATACCTGCCACATGTATATCTATCGATGCTTTATCCGGATTCTGTTGAAAAAGGAAAGAGTTTTGCAGACGGCGGAGCCAGATATGACTGGAGCAGTTTTACAGCTACCGGCTTGGCAAATCTCATCGATTCGATTTATACGATCAAGAAAATGGTTTATGAAGACAAAAGAACATCAATGAAGGATCTTCTCAATGCGTTGAACAGAAATTTTGAAGGAGAGAACGTCCTTTTGGCTCATATAAAGAAACTTCCGAAATATGGCAACGATGATTCTGAAGTTGATGAACTGGGTAACAGGATCGCAAATCTTCTTTACGATATTGGATCGGGATTTGAAGGTGACAATCATTCAAAGGTCTTTTTCGGTTTCGTCACCGTGACTAAGAGCATTGCCTATGGAAAGTATATCGGTGCTACACCTGACGGAAGAAGGGCCGGAGAGGCTTTGGCTGATGGCGTATCCCCTTCTCATGGCTATGATCAACTGGGACCTACGGCGATTTTCAAATCGGTAGATAAAATCGATCTTAACAGAGCGACTGAAGGAGCGATTTTAAACCAGAAGTTCATTCCTGAAGCTTTGGAAAAAGAGGAACAGAGGGAACGTTTTATCGCTCTTTTAAAGACATACATGCTGGATCTGAAAGGCCTTCATGTACAGTTTAATATCGTTTCATCCAAAACATTGAGAGATGCTCAGGCGCATCCCGAAAGATACAGAGATCTTCTTGTGAGGGTGAGCGGTTTCTCAGCATACTTTGTCGAGCTTAGCAAAGATGTCCAGGAAGATGTTATAGGAAGAACAGAACACAGGAGCGTTTAGTGCAAAGCGGTTATGTTTTTAATATTCAAAGATACAGCGTCCATGACGGACCCGGAATCCGAACCGTTGTCTTTCTGAAGGGTTGTCCTTTAAGATGCCGGTGGTGTTCAAATCCGGAATCCTGGGAGATTGGTCCGACTCTTTCTTATAATTCAAAAGTCTGTGTTCATTGCGGGGAATGTGTCAGTTCTTGCACAAGGAATGCTGTTACTTATAAAGAAAGCCCTCTATTTGATCTATCAAAATGCGATTGCTGCGGTGCTTGCGAAGAAAACTGTGTGGGAAACAGTATAAAAATATTCGGAAAGAAAATGAACAGCGATGAAGTGATTCATGAAGTTATGAAAGATGAACAGTTCTATGAACGCTCGGGCGGCGGTATCACCCTTTCCGGAGGAGAGCCTTTGATGCAGGGGGCTTTTGCGAAAGAGATCCTGCTGAAAGCTAAAAAAGCGGGTTTGAATACGAATATAGAAACAACAGCATTTGTTTCAAAAGACACGATCAAAGATGTTTTGTCAGAATCGGATCTGATCTTCTGTGATTTCAAGCACATAGATGATGAGAAACATAGAAAATACACCGGACAGAGCAACGAAATAATATTGGATAATATCCGTTTTATGAGTGAAAACGGGTATCCTCTGGTCCTGAGAATCCCGTTGATCCCAAAGTTTAATGATGATACAGAAACTCTGGAGAAGATGGCTGATTTTATCAAAAGTCTAAAGCAGATTAAAAGGATCGGCATCCTGCCGTATCACAATTACGGTAAGGGAAAATATGAATTGTTGAAAAAAGAATATTCATGGGATGTTGAGAAACTGAGTGAAGAAAAAGTCGATAAAGCCGTAAAAATCATGAAAGCCTGCGGATACAAAGTCGAAGTGGGGGATTGAAACATGAAAACAATTAAAACAGCAACGCTCGGAATGGGCGCGATCGGGAAAGTACACTGCACAGCGGTCTTAAGCATTCCGATTCTTTACCCGAAAAGAGAATTTGATCTTTGTTTCGGAAAACTTCTGAAAAACGACCGGTCGGCAAATTGCCCGTTCTATTATGAAGGCTATGCTGAAAATCTTGAAGAGATACTATCTGATAAAAGTGTTGACTGCGTCGATGTCTGCACCCCTAATTATCTTCATTTTGAACAGGGGATGAAGGTTATGCAGGCAGGGAAATCGCTCTATCTGGAAAAGCCCATAGGAATCAACAGCGAAGAAGCATATCAGCTTTATATGAAAGCAAAAGAAACAGGTGTCGTTACACAGACAGCACTTATGTATCGAATGATGCCCGGCGTGATCGCAATCAGAGACTTGTATGAAGCAGGAGAACTTGGTGACATTATCGATTTCAAGCTGATAACGCTCCATTCCGGTTATCTGAATCCCAAAAGAAAAAGGAACTGGAAATTGTCTAAGGAGCGATCGGGCGGCGGTCCATTGCTGGATATCGGTATTCATTTGGCTGATACAGTTCGTTTCATGTTCGGAGATGTTGAAAAAACAAGTTGTGCGTGCAAAACGATCATAGAAGAGAGACCGGACGCTGTTACTGGAGAAATGGTAAAGATTGATATTGAAGACTGGGCCAATGCAAGACTGGTTCTGGAAAACGGTCTTTGCGGTTCGATCGAAGTCAGCAGAGTTTCGTCTGTTCTGGATCAAAGCAGCACGATAGAAGTGTATGGAACGGAGGGAAGCGTATATTTCTCTTCTTCCAAACCGGATAGACTGCTCATTCATGTGCAGGAAACCGGGAAAGACGTTATCGGCAAAGCACCGGTCATTTCTGATTTCGCAAAGTATACAGCTTCAATTTATCCGAGTCTTAACAGAGGCTGGCTGATCGATTCACATACCGTCCTTTTATACAACTATTTCAATAATGTCAACGCCGGAAAGATCATCTGGAAGGAGACGCCGGGTTTTGAGGAAGCATATAAAGCACAGAAAATCATCGAAGCCTGTTATCGTTCGGCAGAAAACGGATCTCTGTTTGAGAAGGTTTGAATTATGGAACTAAATTTTAAAAACAAGACAGTCGTTATTACCGGAGGGGCTTCCGGAATCGGAAAAGAGATAGTAAAAACTTATCTTAGGCACAATGCTGCGGTCGTATTCTGTGATATCAGCAGTGTTGATGAGGCGCTGTCTGAATTTATGGAGATCAGCTCGGAAGTGCATGCATATAGATGTGATATATCTGAGAGCCTCGATATCCGAAGTTTCATGAATTATCTTAAAGAGAACTTTGGAAAGGTCGATGTGTTTATCAATAATGCCGGTATTATGCCGAGGATGACAACGCTCGACTGTGACGAAGAACTGATTGATAAAGTTTTCTCGATCAATGTGAAAAGTCTGCTTCTGATGAGCAAATACATGCCTGAAATCATGAATCAAAACGGTGTCATTCTGAACGCGGCGTCTATTGCGGCGATCATACCGACTGTAACGAGTGCTGTATATGCGGCAAGCAAATCTGCGGTGATCACTATCAGCAAGTGTATGGCGGCTGATCTGGCTCCGTATGGCATCAGAGTATTATCCTATTCACCTGGATATGTCGGAACAAAGAGAAACCTTGAAAAAGGCGGTATGGATAAAAAGATCAGTGAAATAGCGTTGCACAGGCCTGCTCAGTTGGAGGAGATCGCTAATGCATTGCTTCTGCTGAGCAGCAATTATGCATCATATATCTGCGGCTCAAATATAGAGATCACCGGAGGTAAATTCTGTGTACAGAATCCGGAAATTGCCTGGAAGAATAAAGAGAACATCGATGTATAAACTCGTTGCCTATGATCTTGATGGAACATTGATTAACAAGGAACAAGTAATCCCTGACTCGGCTTTCGAAGCAATGAGAATACTTGATGAGAGCGGTGTGATCAATGTATTGACTACAGGAAGGAGCTGGTACGTGGTACCAAAAGTTTTGAAAGGATGCGGGTACCTTCGTCATGCGGTTTTTTCCAGTGGTGCCAGGATTGCTGATTTAGGAAAACAAGAGATGTCATTTCGTGGGGTCATGAATAACAGCGAAGCAGAAAAACTGATTTCTCTCGCACATGAATTCAATGGTTCTGTTTTGGCTTTTTTCAAAAACGGAGTCGTATATGAAAACGGGGTCGTCAATCAGAGCCGTAAAAAGATCGTTCAGTCGAGAAGAAACGAAGGGATCTCTAGCATATATGTGTTGGATGATGCGTTAAATGCTTTATCGTTTTTGGATGGTTTGGAAAAAATAACGATCGAATATGACAAAACATATGTTGATGAGATTCAAAATCGCATCAAAAGGATCGAAGATTACGAGATGATAAGTTCTTTCAGTTTTCTTTCCGAAGCCGGCAAAAACGGAGAAAAGCTTGCAGTAACAGAAATAAATAGGAAAGGGATCACAAAAGGCTCAGGTCTGATCGAAATATGCAGAAATCTGAATATCGATCTGAAGGAAACGATAGCGATCGGTGATTCGGAAAACGACCTGCCCATGATGAAAACGGCCGGGTTCAGCATTGCTATGGGGAACAGTTCCCTGACAACAAAAGAGAATGCGGACTTTGTGACCAAAGATATCATGGATGACGGAGTTTTATTTGCTGTAGAAAAACTGTTTGGTTTGAAATAGATCAATGATATATAGGGAGGATCAATATGGAGAAAGAAATGATAAGGAGGGCGTATAAAGCCATGCTGGTTAGCAGGCTTTACGAAGAGAAAGTTGCTGAATTGTTCAAGAAGAAAGTCTGCCTTGAAAAACCGTTGTGCGGTATAGGACAGGAAGCAACATCAGTGGGCCCGGTGATCTTGTTGAAGGATGAAGACTACGTTGTTCCGAGCCTAAGGGCAAAAGGTGCTTTTTTTGCAAAGGGTTTTACTCTTGAGGAAGCATTTCTGGAGCTGTTCAGAAAAAAGGAATCAAAATCACGCGGCTTATGGACTTCTCATCATGTAGCAGATATGGAAAAGAATATCGTTATTTCTTCTGCCGTACTTGCAAGTTCACTTCCGGTTGCTGCGGGTGTAGCGCTTGCTCAGAAACTGCAGAAAACGGGTAATGTAGTCGTTGCTTTCTTTGGTGACGGATCCAGCTCACGCGGAGATTTCCATGCCGCAGTTAATTTTGCAGCAGTGCAGGATCTTCCTATTGTGTTTGTGTGTGAAAACAATCTTTATGCATTGTCGACCCCTATCAAAGAACAGATGAAAGAAGAAGATGTCTACAAACGAGGCGTAGGCTACGGAATCCCCGGTATAAAGGCCGATGGACAGAACGTAGTTGAAGTAATGGAACTTGTTTCCGAAGCTATCGAGAGAGCAAGAAGAGGGGAAGGACCGAGTTTGATCGAATGCAAGACATATCGCTATCACGGCCATACGGAGAATCATGACCATGTTGATGGCAGAGATCAGGAAGAATATGACTACTGGTTCAGTCGGGATCCGCTTAAGATTTGCGAAGAATATCTGATCGCAAATCAGATCGGAAGTGAAGAAGAAATAGAAAAAATAAAGACGGAAACAGCTGCGGAAGTGGAAGAAGCGGTCGAGAACGCTTTAAAAGCAGAAGATGCTGATTATTCGGATATCAAGAAATATGTTTATGCAGAGTAAGGGAAAGGGAGTATTGATATGAAAGCGATCAAAAGCAATCTTTCAGGAGCAATCAGAAGAACTTTGAAAGAAGAAATGGAAAAAAACGATAAGATCTTTCTTCTTGGTGAAGACATCGCTGATCCTCTCGGAGGAATCCATAGAGTTACAAAAGGATTGACTAATGAATTTGGAAAAGCAAGAGTTATCAATGCACCGATCAGCGAGATCGTCATTGCGGGAGCCGGAATCGGTGCGGCGATAGCTGGAATGCGTCCGATCATAGAAATCATGTACGCAGACTTCCTGCCGATCTGCATGGATCAGATCATCAACAACGCAGCAAAGATTCATTTCCAGAGCGGAGGAAGAATCAATGTACCGCTGGTCATCAGGGCAAAATATGGAACGGGTAATGGGGAAGGATCGCAGCATTCACAATGTCCTATCGGATGGATCAACAGTGTACCCGGCATCAAGATCGTCATCCCTTCATCTCCCAGAGATGCACAGGGTCTGCTAAAAGCATCGATCGAAGATAATAATCCGGTCATCTTTCTGGAACACAAATCCATATATCCGATGACGGGGGAAATATATGAGGAAAACGAAGCGATCCCTTTGGGCAAAGCCGAGATCAAACATGAGGGGAAAGATGTGACAATCGTTGCTGTTGCTCTGATGTTGAATTATGCAATAGAGGCTGCAAAGCAGTTGAAAGAAGAGGGAATAGAAGCTGAGGTGATCGATCCCAGAACGATCAGACCACTGGATGAAGAAACGATTCTTGAATCGATCAAAAAGACAGGAAGACTGCTCACGGTGGATGAAGGATGCTTTACCGGATCGTTAGGTTCTGAAATCGTCGATATAGCAGCACGAAATGCTTTTGAATATTTGAAGTGTCCACCCAGAAGACTGGCACTGGATGACACACCTCTGATTGCTTATGCCAGCGCAGAGAAAGAACAGCTGCCTAGTGTTGCTTCAATTGTGAAAGAGGTCAAAGCCATGTTGCAGGAAGGAGAATCAAAATGGAAGAATTAAAATTGGCTGATTATCTTGAAGAAGATATTGAAGATGCGGAGATCTCTCAATGGTATAAAAAACCGGGGGAATTGTTTTCTGCTGAAGAAGCCGTCGTTGAAATTCTGATCGGCAAATCGGAAACAGAGATTTGTATAGGCAAAGCCGGCAAACTGGAAGAAATCATCTGTGAAGAAGGAGAAATCGTAAGCATTAACGATCCGATTGCAAAGATCAGTCAGGTGTAAAGATGGAAGAGCGCGTAAAACTCAAAGGGATCCAGAGAGCTGTTGCCAGGAATATGGAAAAAGCAAGTCAGATTCCTCGGGTAACAACCATCAGAGAAGTTCGGATGGATAAAGTCAGAGATAAAAGAGAAGAGTTGAAAACTCTGTATCCGGATACAAGGATATCCTACCTAACTTTTGCAATGTATGGCCTGGTCAAAGCGGTACAGAAGAATCGCTGTCTCAATTCCAGACTGGAAGAAGATGAGATTGTATACAACAGCGATATCAATATTTCAATGGCTGTTACTGTTGGAGAGAATCTGCTGACCCCGGTCATCAGACAGGTCCAGAATATGGATTTTATACAGCTGAATAACGCTATCGCAGCATTGACTGAGAAAGCCAGACAAAACAAACTTACCAGGGACGATTTCGTTGATGGTACGATAACTATTACGAATTCAGGTTCACTCGGAGGAGAAATATTCACGCCAATGATCAATCCCCCTCAAAGTGCGATTCTCGGCATCGGTCGGATCAAAGAGAAGCCGATTGTTGATGAGAATAAAAACATAGTTGTCTGTCCGATGATGTATCTGTGTCTGACGTATGATCATCGTATCATCAACGGATCTCAGGCGGTAGGCTCTTTGGGCTTGATCGAAGAATTTTTCATGAATCCGGAATTATAGATCAAGAGGCGAAAAATGAATATACACGAATATCAAGCCAGAAATCTATTGAGCGAATATGATATCAGTGTTCCGAAAGGAGAGGTTGCAGAAGATATTGATCAGGCTATCTGTATTTACAGGAAACTTAACAACAAAAGAGCAGTTATAAAAGCACAGGTACATTCCGGAGGAAGAGGAAAAGCCGGAGGCGTGAGGATAGCGGAAAACGAAGACGATGTCAGTAGAATATGCTCAGAGATGTTTGGAAGAAGGTTGATCACCAAACAGACCGGCAAAGAAGGAAAGGTTATTGAGAAAGTCCTTCTGTGCGAAGCAAGCAGCATTGACAAAGAGCTGTATTTTGCTTTGACAGTCGATCGCAGCAGTGAATCTGTCACCATGATTGTGTCACCGATGGGAGGTGTAGATATCGAGGAGGTATCCGCTACCGCTCCCAATGAGATCGGAAAGATCATTATTTCAACAGAAGCCGGTATGAAGGATTATCAGGCTTATTCAGCGGCAAGCTTTCTTGGTTTGAACAGCAAACAGACCAAAGTGTTCTGTCGAATATGCAGAAATACATATCGATTGTTCATTGAAAAAGACTGTTCTTTAATCGAGATGAATCCTTTAGCAGTCAGCGGGGATGAATTGATACCGGTAGATATTAAAATCAACTTTGATGATAACGGGTTGTTCAGACATCCCGAAATCGTTGAACTGAAAGATGAACATCAGGAAAACGAAAGAGAAGCGGAGGCGTTCAGGAGCAATGTCACATATGTCGCTTTGGATGGAAATATCGGATGCCTGGTAAATGGCGCAGGTCTGGCCATGGCAACCATGGATGCGATAGCGTTGCATGGAGGCAAACCGGCTAACTTCCTGGATATCGGCGGCGGTGCATCGGCTAAAAGAGTTGAAGACGCATTGCGAATCATCCTTATGGATCGGAACGTGAAAGGCATCATCATCAATATTTTCGGCGGTATCACAAGTTGCGTTTCGATTGCAGAAGGTATCGTCGAAGCCGTGAAAGCGGTCGATATTTCGGTTCCGCTTGTTGTCAGACTGGAAGGCAATGGCGCGAAGGAAGGCAAGGAATTGCTGGAGAGATCGCCGATCAGAATGACTATGGCACGATCCATGGACTGTGCTGCGATCAAAATGATAGAAATGCTGAAGGAGATGGAGCAATGAATTATATCAGTGCTGAATCAAAAGTAGTTGTTTCGGGTCTGACAGGAAAGCAGGGAACGCTTCACGCTAGGCTGATGAAAGAATATGGAACCAAAGTTGTTGCTGGAGTGACTCCCGGAAAAGGAGGGCTTCTGCACGAAGGTATACCGGTTTTTGATACGGTTGAAAAAGCAGTAAAAGAGACAGGTGCTGATGTATCGATTGTATTCGTTCCTCCTGCTTTTGCAGCTGATTCGATCATGGAATCCTCTGATGCAGGCATCGGCTTATGCGTCTGTATTACAGAAGGCATCCCTGTAATCGATATGCTTAAAGTAAAGAGTTATCTGAGAGATAAGAAAATGAAATTGCTTGGTCCAAATTGTCCGGGCATCATTGTTCCAGATGAATGCAAAGTTGGGATCATGCCCGGAGATATCCATTCAAAAGGACACATCGGCATTGTTTCAAGGTCTGGCACATTGACTTATGAAGCTGTAAAAGTTTTGCATGATGCCGGATTCGGCCAATCCGCTGTTGTCGGGATAGGCGGAGATCCGATTCACGGTCTTGGCTTTATCGATGTTTTGGATTCATTCAATAATGACAAGAGCACAGAGGCGGTTCTGTTGATAGGAGAGATTGGCGGAAACGATGAAGAAAAAGCTGCTGACTGGTTTGAAAAAAATATGAATAAAAAGCTAGTTGCTTTTATCGGAGGGAAAACAGCTCCCGAAGGGAAACGGATGGGTCATGCCGGAGCGATCGTTTCAGGCAGTTCAGTAACAGCTGCCAGCAAAAGCGAGTATCTCAGATCAAAGGGGATTCCGGTTGCGGATGTTCTTGATGATATAGCGTCTTTTTTCAAGGTTTAATAATGCTATAATAATAAGCATGTTAGAGAAAAGACTCGAAGAAATCTATAAAGTAATTGAAAACAAGCAGAACGTAAGAGTCAGTCAGCTTGCTAAACAATTTGATGTTACTCCGAAGACGATAAGAATCGATTTGACGCGTTTGGAAGAATCAGGAATGATAAAACGCGTTCATGGAGGCGCAGTGATTGCGGGCTCATATAACAAGATTCATAGCATGCTGATCAAAAAGAATCAGAATATCAACGAGAAAAAACGGATCGCTTTGAAAGCGTATGAGCATATTAAAGAAGGCGATACGATCTACCTTGATTCCGGTTCGACGATTTTCGAACTGGCAAAACTTATAGACAAGCAGGTTACGGTTATTACAAACGATCCCTACATAGCTTGGGAGCTTACTGAAAATGAACATGTTGTATTGTATGTTGTGGGAGGAAGACTTAAGAGAGTCGGACAGCATTCCGCTTATCATGCAAGCATATACTGCGGAAGCGAGGCTATAAAAATGATCAAGAGCTTCACGATACAGAAAATGTTCGTCAGCAGCAGCGCTTTCAACTTCGAACAGGGACTGATGGTATTCTCTGCAGAGGATGCAGAAGTTAAGAGAGCGGTTCTTTCTTCATCGAAGCAGATATATGGACTTATCGATTATTCAAAATTTAATAGATCGGCATTATGTTCGTTCCTGGCTGCAGATGAAATAAACGAAATTATTACAGACAGCCGAATAACAGAAAATGAAATAAGAGAAGCAGAGAAAGAGGGAATCCGCATCGTTGTAGCATAGGAGGCGGATCATGAAAGTTGCGGTTATCGGCGGTGGACCGGGTGGTTATGTTTGTGCAATCAGATTGGCGAAACTGAAAGCAGAAGTAACCCTGATCGAAGAAAAAGACATCGGCGGAACCTGTCTGAACAAAGGCTGCATTCCAACAAAAGCTTTATTGCATGCAGCAAAGACTTACAAAAAGTTCGGTCTGTCGGAAGACATCGGCATTAAGGCAGACCACATACAATTGGATCTGCAAAAAGTCCATTTATATAAAGAAAAGGTCATTAAAAGACTCCGAAACGGTATCAGATCATTGATTACGGCAAATCGGATCGAATACATTTCCGGAAGAGCAAAACTATGTGATGAAAAAACGGTTTTGATTCTGACTTCGGAAGGAGAGATCGTCAGAGAATTTGACAGAATAGTTTTAGCGACCGGTTCGTCACCGATTGTTCCGGCTTTTTTTGATTTGTCTCTGGAAGGAATTCTCACGAGCGACGAAGCTTTGAATCTGGAAGAAGTACCGGAGAGGCTGGTCATTATCGGCGGCGGCGTGATTGGCTGCGAATTCGCGGAAATATTCCATTCTTTCGGCAGCAAGATCACGATGATCGAAGCTCTGCCATCGATCTTGGCTAATTTGGATGAGGACCTGATTGAAGGCTATAGCAAGAAACTTAAGAAAGAAGGAATTAATCTGCTGACTGATACCAGAGTCATCAATGTCGACAGGGCGGACAATGATCTTTGTGTAATATATGAGAAAGACGGGGAAAAAAGCAGCTGCTTTGCAGACAAGATCCTCGTTGCGACCGGGAGAAAACCCAATACTGCTGATCTGGGATTGGAAAACGCCGGTATTCATACAGACAAGGGATATATCATCGTCAATAAAAAGACGATGCAGACCAATAATGAAAAAATATATGCCATAGGAGATATCGTACCAGGCTTGCAGTTGGCTCATGTTGCATCTTCCGAAGGGATAGTCTGTGCCGATTCTATCATGAATCATCCTGATAATATCAACCTCGATGTGATACCGTCTGTTGTTTATTCCGATCCCGAAATTGCTTCAGTCGGAATGACCGAAAGGAAAGCGAAGGAATCGGGGATCAATTATAAAGTTGGCTTATTTCCGGTCCTGGGGAACGGAAGATCACTCATTGAAGGAACCAGAAACGGATTTGTTAAGGTGATTAATGATGAGCACGGAAGAATCATCGGGGTTCATATGATGTGCGATTTCGCCTCGGAAATAATTTCTGAGGCGGCATTGATGGTCGGATGCTGTCTGAATATGAAAGAGATTGAATCAGTCATTCATGCGCATCCTACTGTATATGAAGCTCTGCATGAAGCGATTCAGGATCTGAACGGCGAAGCCATTCATAAAGCATAGGAAAAAGACCGTCATGAGATTTTTATACGAAGAAGATGGATGCCCAAAATACTGGTTGCAGATACTTGCAGCAATGTTTCTGATGGTTTTTGGGACGATAGTAATAAGTATTCTTTTTGCTGAAATACTGGTTGTGGTATTGGGTATCAAGACTGTAGAAGAGGTCCAGACTTATACTTTAATCCCTCCGCTGTTGACTATTCTTTCATATGCCCTCGTTTCAAAACTGCTGCTCACGATGTTTAAAAGAGCGAACCGGACAACGAAAGAAGCAATGGGGTTGAAATTGGATTCAAGCAGTGTCAGAAAGATGATTTTCGGTTTTGCTGTCGCATGTCTTTTCGTTGCGATTTATTTGACAGCAGGAGTTTTTTCAGGAAGAATTTCTGTCAGGCAAGGGGAAGCTGGCTCGAGTTTTCTTCTGTTTGTAATTGCTGAAATAGCAACGATCATTGGAGAGGAGTTTTTGTTCAGAGGCTTTATTCTGCGTGTCCTTATGATCAAATTTCCCGCCTATAATGCAATTTTGTTACTTATGGCAATTGTTGGCATTTATACTTTTGCGATCAGTTGGAGCGGGGTTATACCGGCTGTTTTTCTGCTTTCACAGACTTTGCTCCTTGTGGAAATGGCATATAAATCAGGAAGTCTCGTTATGCCGATCAGCTTTCATGTCATGTTTAATCTGCTGACAAGATTCTTCTTTGGATTAAATGCCATCGAAAACTCTGTCATGTTTTCATCGGTATCCGATTCATTTTTGTTTGGAAATGCTTCCGCAGGAATTGAAGCAAGTTTTCTGATGGTTTTTCTTTTTGTTTTTCTTAGTATAATCTTCGTCCTGTATTATAAAAAGATCAATAATGAATCAAAAGAGTTTATAAGGATCAGCCAGAAATACAAGAAAGAAGAAACAACAAAGAGGTCAAAAAAGAAATGAATTCTTTTATGATTCTTTTTTCGATCATGGCTTTAGGCTATCTACTTGGAAGAGTCAGGTTTTTTGGGATTGGATTAGGCACATCGGCTCTTTTGATCATAGCGCTGTTTTTCGGTCATTTCGGTTTGCAGTTGCCTTCAATAATCAGAAATATGGGGCTGATCTGTTTTGTAACTGCCGTAGGTTTTATTGCTGGTCCGACATTTTTCAGGAATTTTAAAAGAAACGCCCTTGCTTATATTGTTGTCGGTGTTGCAATCGTGGTTACCGGTGCTGTATTGTGTGCTGCAGTCATTTTATTAAGCAACATTCCGGTTCCACTGGCTATTGGTCTTTTCGCCGGATCGGCAACAAGCACACCCGGTTTAGCAGCCGCAACAGACGCTACAGGCAGTGTTCTCTCGTCAATAGGCTATGGAATAGCATATCCTTTTGGAGTGATAGGCATCGTTATGTTTGTTCAGATCATTCCTAAAATATTTAAGCAGAAAAAATATGAGCTAAAAGATATCGACGTTGGAAAAGACGATGAATCAAAGGAAGGAATTTCCCTTGACCGCTATGGTTTTTTCTCGTTCTCGACAGCGGCTTTGTTGGGCTTGCTGATAGCAGAAATCAGCATTCCTTTATCAAAAGGTATTTCTTTCAGTATAGGGATGGCGGGTGGTCCGCTTATTTCCGGACTGTTGTTCGGGCATATTGGCAGAATCGGTTCGATTTCAGTAAAGATAGACAAAAAAATACTGAATGTACTAAGAGAGTTTGGATTAGCTTTGTTTCTTTCTGGTGCTGGTATTGAAGCAGGACAAGGCTTTATAAAAACAGTTATGGAATATGGAACAATATTGCTTTTCTTTGGGATACTGTTTACCATAATACCTACAATTGTGGGCTTTCTGCTCGCAACGAAAGTATTCAAACTTGATGTTTTTGATGCTTTGGGATGTGTATGCGGTGGGCAGACATCTACCCCGGCTTTAGGTGCGCTGATTGAAGTAAGTGGCTCCGATCTGATTGCAAATTCATACGCAGCTGCTTATCCCGCTGCACTGATTTCGGTAATTATATGTGTACAGATTTTATCACTTATTTCTATATAACAAGAATAGTCGCTGTTGAATCGGTCTGCTAATAAGTCCGATTTGATTATCTATATAGTGTCAGCCGTTTCTATCAGGAACGGCTTTTCTTTCTGGATCTCTTAAATTAAACGTGGTTCATTTTCCACAGGTCGAAAGACGGATATATGCCTATGGCGGAAAGGACGCTCAATGGGCATAAAGAAAAAGCACTGGATTCTATAGGCCTTCGCTGGAATACCAATCACCAGCTGAGACATCTGTACAATACCTATCTGAAAGACCAGGGGATAACGGTTTATGACAGATCAACAACTCTGGGGCAGAAGGATGCGGAAGTCAATTCCTCGGTTTACACGCATATGTCAAAAGAGGCGATAAGGAAGATTTCGGAAGCGGATGAAAGGCTGTTCAGAAGGCAGAAATGATTGGAAAAAGCATTCTGCTTTCCGTCATTCGTATCACAAACGTATCACAAACGTATCAAAGTGCGTTCCGCCAAGGTACCGGCATGAAAAAAAGCCTTTATTTAAAGGCTTTTCTCGCTTAGATGGCGGTGCGTACGCAAAGAAAAACACAGAAAGACTGACTTTAGGCGTTGTAGCACATACAGTGCTTATTGCGCTTCTTCTTTTGTGCTGCGGGTGTGCAACGCAACCGACACAGAACGAAACGCCGGCAAAAAAACCTGAGACAGCACCTGCTTCCAAACCGGCTGCTTCCGAAGCTCCGAAATCAAAGGATAAGAACGACCCCATGTCCCTAAGTTTCAGCAGTTCTTCCTTATTGTTTGACTCTGATTTAAGAAACATCTTGAGTAGTTCTGATTTGGAATACTGTTCCCATGTCATAGAGGACCAAGACTCAAGCGACCTCATATTGACCTGGAATTTGAAAAGCAGTGGCAAGGAAGTATACCGGTGTGAATACTCTTTTGACAAGAAGAGAAGTTACGCTGAGCGATCGAAAACAGCCTGCCGCATCTCGGAAGCGTATGATGATTATCTTTCTGGCGATACTGCTTTGATCAGAGACTACGTCATGCCTGAAAAGGATGATGGGATCGACATGTTCGTCTATGAAAACAGTTCTTCCTATTACGAGAAGTATTTCATTCTGGGCAAGTATTCCGATATGTACTGTTATACAAAAGGCGACGATATCTATTTCGAGTATTACTGGTACCAGAACACGGAAGACGGTCCGGCACTAGTCTACAAATCAACAGCCAAGAATACTGATACTACGTCGGGCCAAAGATACAGAGACGATCTCTGGGAACTGTTTGAAAAATCCTGTCACAATATCGACATCATCCCATACGATGCGTATCCAAGAACAAAAGATTATTATGAAGTCTACCGTGACTGGAAGAACAAGGATCGTCAGAAACAGGATGAAGAGAATCTGAAGGAGAGGATCGACATCTATTGTGAATGCGGGGATGAAGAGGAGCTTTACAGTGAATACGAAGAGGACTTCGATTCCTGGGAAGATGCCCTGGATTTCTGGGAAGAGCATTGTGAATGATCAAACATAAATGATCAGCTGATTTATTATAAGCCAGAACAGACAACGAAAAAACTCATTTTGCGGGCCAGAAAGTGACCCGCTTTTTTATTTTTGCGGCTTCTTGTAAATGACCGGGTTTTTCTTTTCTTTCGGCCGTTTTTCTGCGTGATAGGTATATGAAGGGACAAAAAGGAAAGATTTTGAAAAAGAAACATCTTTTTTCCAAAAAAAGTTCCTTTTTCGTTGTTTTCCTTCGTTATGAGAAAGTGGAGGGACATAAGTATGAACTATGACAAATTATTTGAAGATCTAAAAAACATCAAGACCGACGAATTCAACACCAGTCTGAAAGAAAAGGGGGTCAACTTGAGTCCGGATCTTTCGGACCACCTGTCATTCGAAGAATGTGTTTTTGCAATGTGCTGTTTGTTCGGAATCAAAGGCATCCACAATGTAAAGATCGCCATTAACAATTCCATCCCGGTCAATTATGAGCAGAACATGTTGATTCCCGAAGACTTTAGAGCGCTGATTGTTGATGATGAAAACAAAGAAGAGCTTCAAAATGTGATGAGAATTTACAACAGACACCGGTTCGGTGCGATCGCGATCTGTTCACTGGACAGAGAAAACACGAAAAAAGTCCATATCTCGCTGTTTCCGGAAGATTACTACGAAGATCTGATGAAAGGGTTGCCTGCACTCGGAACCAACAGACTGATCGTTCGCTTCATCAACTGCAGCAAAACCGAGATTATGATTTTCCTGAAGATCTGGGAGATTAAATTCAAAGCCAGAATAATGACATAGACCATATCAGGCCTTGTATGCGGGTTTTCCCGCGAGAGCATCTCTATCCGGTCTGATGCATTCGATCATGCATTCGACATAGTCGAAGGCCTCTTCTTCCAGGAACCTACCCAGCAGCAGATCAATGCTGTCTGTATCCATACCCGATGCAGCCAGGATATCCGTTAATTCATCTAAAGCACGATTCATGACCATACCTCCTGTTTCAACTATATAGGAACGGAGGGATAGTGTTTTATCAAAGTTTTATCAAAAGCATATCATTTTATTCCACATCCCCACATCTTTAGGTGGGAATGTACTAGTCAAGAAAAGTAGACATTATTTTGATAAAAGAAGACAATAGTCGGTTTGATTGTTTATTCTGCGGGCATAATCGGTCAGATATTCATTTCGTTGTCTCTTATCGTTGTCTCAGGCGGTT